>JAEEGK010008963.1_pt1 | contig 23498 bp, 24 predicted proteins | sample 8958771 | NCBI WGS metagenome assembly JAEEGK01 (sample SAMN16246547, study PRJNA631951) | gut metagenome | biome: gut microbiome; feature: rumen; material: SC-attached | host: Bos | place: Iran: Karaj | collected 2018-10
TTAGGTTCCAGAATATGTCCTGTCAAAAAAGCCGATGCAGGTGCTAGATAAATTGCAAAACCCATCGTTAGAGCGATAATCGGTGAAAAAAGAATGACGAATTGTTTGAAAAGAATTGTCATAGACAGCATAAAAACTATCATAAGAACGTTTTCAAGATTCGCTAGGTTAAGCTTTTCAATGAACATTTTTAGAGCAGTTCCGGAAAGCATTACAAAATTGACCGCTATAAGCATTATGATTGTATATGCGAATCTTGAAGGAAGAGGAACGATAAAGCTTAAAATAGCTGTTGTGAACATAAAAATGGATTTTTTCATTTTTTCTCGACTTCCTTTGAAACTATAACAGGAATCTGCCGGGCACAATAGTTTATTTGTGTTTTTGAGGCATTATAGTCAAGTTCATCATCTCCGGAAAGATAATGAGAATTAGCCGCATAACCAGCAAAAGTACCTTTTTCTTCGCCATCAAAATACGTGTAAACAGCCGCGGCTGGTCCAGAAATGCCTGTCAATCTTAGAAGAACAGCCCTTCCCTCTGTATTTCTTTCTGTATCTGTTATCTTATAAACAGCTGCGGAAACAACCGCTGGTGTTTGTATATCAACATAATCGCCAACAACGTATGTAGTGCCATATTTTGCAGAAAGCACATCAGAAACACTTGCTTGTAGTTTTTCTTTCCATGTGTCTCTTGAAAGCAGAGTCACGATGGCGAGTAAAAAGAAAAGGACAAGAACAATAACTGTAAATGCACCGTATCTGTGTATGAGAAGTTTTATCTCTGCAGTCATTTCAAAAGCTCCTGTTTTTTAATAAAAAACGTCATATAAAGCCACTCCTCTATTAACTGAATAAGCGGCGAAATTATGTTAACTGTGAGTACTACGAACATAGAGCCTATATGCCCAGTTCCGCAACCGTTTATGAAGAAGGAGGCTATGCCGGCTCCGAAAGCATAAATTATCTTTCCTGGTATACTTGAAGGAACGGTTCCAGCCCACGGTAGAATGAAGAAAGCACATACAAGTGTACCGCTCGTACACAACGCTAGCAGTATGTCTCCGGCATTATAAAGATTGCCGAAAGGTACGATTCCGAAAATTCTGACGCAAAAAGCATAAACTGCAAGGAAAACGACAGGTACTATCCAGTCAATAAGTTCAAATGAAATAAGAATGATAGTAGCAGCGAGCGTAAGCAAATTAAAACGAAAACCTGCTATTACGCTTCCATTGTCCCACAAAAGCGATATATATCCTTCCGGCAAAACAAGTCCAGTAAACTTAAAGACCGTCCTGTTAAGGAAAGATGTTATTGCTTTATCGACAGGCATTACAGTGAATGTTCCGTCCGCCAAAAGATTTGAGAATATATTTCCATCTTTCAGATATTCAATCGGAATAAGGAACCTTGGAAAGTAATTGCTGCGGAAAAAGTAAAGCACCAGGACAGATATAACAGCAGGATTTATCCAAGAGAAAGCAAATCCGCCAGAAATATATTTTGAAAGAAGAAGAACAATAGGAACAAGGATGAAAACAACTACAGGAGGATAATTCTGCGGTATAAAAAGTCCTATAAAAAGCCCCTGAAGGATTACGATAAAATCTAGTTTGAAACGTGTATGTTTAAGACATGAATCTATAAAATCGGCGGTAACAGAGGCAAACACTGAAACTACGATGATAATAAATGCGTTATAACTTTTTGTAAGAAAAAGCATTACAAGCTGCGGAACAAAAAGCAGCAGCGAAACTTTTGCTGTATCATTTATAGACGGCTTTGAGTTGAAAAATGGTGTTAGCGACAAAAACTGATACTTTTTTTTCATTTCAGATCACCTCTAATGAGCGATATTGATTGGAAAAGCGGCAGACGCGCGGGACATGCTGTATTGCAAAGTCCGCATTGTGTACATAAAAGAGACGATTTTAGGAAAACTTCCAAAAGCGGAGTATGATAATAATAATGGTCAAAGAACATATCAGGATGAAGTTTTACCGGACACGCCCTGTGACAGTTTCCACAATGAATGCAGTGCGTCTGTTGCTGGTCAGGAACAGAGCTTCTTGAAAGTATTGTTATTGATTTAACTATGTTCGTTACAGGGGTGTCGGCTTCTGAAACCGCAATTCCTTTTATAAGTCCGTTAAAGACAATCTTATACGGCTTTTTTCGGAAGCCGCCGCACTGCTCTACAAGTTTTCTAAGAGGCGTTCCTATACGAGCCTTGAACATCGTGCTTGTTTTTAGAGCATCGCCAGAAACATGGACGAACCGCTCCAAAAGAGGTTTCTGCAAGACAACAGCTTCGTAAGCGGAAAAAGCTGTCGTGCTGTCTATTGCGACAGAAGTTTCATATTCATATTTGTTATCAGCAAGAATAATGTCAATTTCTCTTTTTCCGCACATAAGTTGCCGAGCCGCCGGGACTTTTACAAACTCCATGTTTTTGTACGGGACGTTCTCTGGTATTTTATCTGTTTTGTCATGCAGAACAAAAATCTTGGCGGCGCCAAGAGCCTTCCCGACTACGGCGGCGCCTTCCAGCACTTCATTAATTTTTTGAGAAGCAATGAAACTGTCCGTACATACGCTTGGATCAGCGTCGAACAAGCGGACAGAAAGAACAGCTTCTCCTTTTTTATTGTCGCTGAACGACAGTATTTCGCGTGCTATTGAGCAAGGTGTGTCAAACGTGTTTATAACACCATTGTCCGCAAGAATAGAACATATATCGATTGCAGAAAGATTGTCCCAGTTGTGCGTCCGTAGCCTTTTTCCTTTGTAGGAAAATTCACCGTCAAGCCTGATAACAGCAACTTCTGACTTTTTGCCGTTTGGCATTGTAAGCGTTCTATATTCAGTAAGGACACCTGGAACAGGAGCATGTACGGACGCACTGTACGCGTCGTGCTTGCCAAGTACCTGTCCTTCGCTCACGCGGGAGTTTACAGCTGTTTTCGGGACGCTGGCATTACCTTCCGCGTCGTTCAGCGACACGTAATCATAAAGCGGTATGTATGCATCAACGGCTTTTGAAAACGATACATCTTGTACTATCATTTTTTTCTTTATGTTCATTTTTTACAGCCTTTTATAAGTCTTAGAGTCAATAATATCACAAATAGCACAAAAAGCGAAATAATTGAAAGCATAGAGTTCATATCGTGCGAAGTGTCTCCTGCTTTCTTATATGTCGTAGCGAACAATTTTTCGTTCGACGCAATAAACTTTTCGGCGCCGCCGTTTTGGATGAAAGCTTCTGAAACCTTATCCAAAAACGAGTCATCAAATGTCTCTATTATTCGCTGCTCTGCTTTGATGCCGCCGTCGCTTTCCATAAAAGATGGAATGGAAATCACGTCTCCTACAGAAACTTCCGTAGAAACATCGGTTTCAAAAAGCCTTATGTATTGGGAGCGGATATTTAGCCAATATTCGTCGATAAAGTCTGCTGCGTCAGGATACTGATTTTCATTATTTTCAATGTCACGAAGCTCTTTTAACGCGGTATATGATACGCTGTTTATCCCCTCTGTCTCAGTATACTCCGAAGGAGAAGGCAGATACAAGCCATCATCGCCAATGCTTTTTATGATTCCCGAAGACATGAAGAAAAACACTGTAAGGACAACAGCGATGGCGGCAACAGTAGAAACGGAACGAATTGTAACTCGTTTGAATTTTCCGATATTTTTTGACGTAAGTATAGGTATAAAATGGAAATGGCACGTTGAATCGTAGATCATCTCTGCATATTTGACTGATACATACAACAAAATACACGACAAAACTGCGGCGGAAAAAAGCAATAAAAGTTTTACGCCACCAATTGCGACAGATAAAAATGAAAAAGCTGTGCAAATTATTACAACTGGATTAAGCAAAGTGCTTTTGATTCCGTACTTTTTACCCGTGTATTGCTCCGCCGCATAAAACGCGAAAAGAATGCAAACTGCGCCTGCTGCGGAGCTGTAGAACGGGCACCAAAGCGCGAATAACACGAGCGGGATTGCACAAATTGAACGAAGAAAAGAGATTTTTCCGAAAATAGTCAGCAGAATAATCACGACAAAACAAACAATAGGATAAAGATATGGATAGTGCGTAACAGAATCGGTTCCGAATGTAATTCCTGACTTATTCAGACTGTTTATAACGGCTTTTGATATATCATCTGGAACATAAATAATTTTGAAAGAACCAGATTTGTCATAGAAGAAAAAGTCTCGAAGATCATTATATGAGAAGCCTCTTACAGTAACAGGCTCACTACCCGGCATCATTCTGTTGTTCCATGCATGGTGATATTCAGGATCTTCAAAAATAATCTGATTCAAAAAATCGGTGTTTCCGATTGCATCTATAATTTCTGTATTATTATATTCTGCCGGGAAATACAAAACCTTATAGTTTTCCCAAATCTTGATTGACGGGCTAATCCTTAAGAAAAATATAACTGTCATTAGAATTGAGGCGGCAAAAAGGAAAAGGAAAAACTTAACAATCAGTTTCATCTTCTTTAACTTATAGGACGGAGAATGCTATTCCGACAAAAATTCCAAGGAAGCATCCCATGATAACTTCAGCCGGTTTATGTCCGTTTACTTCCTTAAGCGGAGTAAAATCATCTATAAGCCCTTTTTCTTTGAGTTTCATTCCAAGCTCATTCAAAGAACGTGTCTGAAGTCCGCTGGAACGTCTTACACCAAGCGCGTCGCGTATTACGACAAGAGCAAATGCGGTTGAAAGAATGAATATATCTGATGTTATTCCGTTTCTAAAGCCAATTGAAACGCTAAGAGACATGACTAGTGCGGTATGGCTAGAAGGCATTCCTCCGGTCTTCCAGAACATAAGTTCAAGAAGCTCTTTTAACGAATGGACCTTGCCAGAAAGCAGCATTATTACGGTTTTTATGAACTGTGCAGAAAACCAGCTGAAAACCAGCGAAAGAAACACCGGATTAGCAATCATCGTCTGCATCTGAAACTTCGCTTGACCGAGCATAATCTCATAAATATTATATGTAATATGGAATTTTTGCAATACACAGCCGGCGTAGACGACGACGGAAGACGAATTGACAGAGTTATAAGGATTTTTCTCAAAAACATTCCGATGACAGAGATTTATAAGCTCGTACGAAAAGGTTTAATCCGCGTAAATGGAAAAAGAGTTGAATGCAGCTACAGAATCAGGAAAGATGATGAAATAAAAATACCATGTTTTTCCGCAGATTCTGCGTCTTCAACAAAGTTATCTGTTGGAACAGATTTTCCGGCTGTTTATGACGTGTTTAAAAACTCTTTCGTACGTATTATAAACAAGCCTTACGGAATGTCAGTCCACGGCGGAGGCAGTGTTTCCGACAAATCTCCTTCTTTGGAGCAGATAGTAAATGCCCAATTTGTTCCAGAAAATGAATCATTGTCTTTCAGACCTGGCCCTCTTCACAGAATTGACAGGCATACAACCGGACTCGTTGTGTTTTCTCAGAATCATAAAGGAGCCGTAATTTTCTCTGAAATGCTTCAAAAGCATCAGATAAAAAAAGAGTATCTTGCGGTATTAAATGGAAACCTCAGTACGGAAGTTACCTGGGAAGATTTGATAGAGAATGATGAGGATTCCGGTATTTTCCATACTGTTAAAGTTGGAAAAGGAAAACTGGCGCGGACGAAAGTTACACCTGTTGCTCACGGAGAATTTTCTGGCTCAGATATCACGCTTGCAATCGTCGAAATTGATACAGGCAGGAAACATCAAATCAGAAGCCAGTGCGCGTATCATAATTTTCCACTGCTCGGAGATACGGCGTACAATAGCAAAAACTCATTGGACACAAATGGTCGGTTTTATCTTCATTCTTGGAGAATGACTTTTCCAACCGATAACCAGTTAGAACTTCCAGAGACAATTACAGCACCACTTCCAACAAATTTTCAGAATTTCATAAGAAATCACTTGTCGCAAGGCGAGTTCTCTAACTATAATATTATATTGTATGAACCTGTTGAATGATCTTGTCTGGTGGGTAAAGGGCGTTACCGTATTCGCTCTCGTAGGAGAAAGCGGAACCGGAAAAAGTTTCCGAGCAAAGCTCCTGGCTCAAAAGTATGGAATTGACATTATAATTGATGACGGGCTTCTCATACAGGACGACAAAATAATAGCCGGACATTCAGCAAAAAAAGAAAAAACATTCCTCGCAGCTGTCAAAGTCGCGCTTTTTGACGATAAACCGCATCGTGATGAAATAGCCAAGGCGCTGCAGAAAATGAAAAATATAAAAAAAATCCTAATTTTGGGCACATCAGAAAAGATGGTAAACAAAATTGCTTTGCGTTTGCAGCTACCCGCCCCTTCTAAAATTATCCACATAGAAGAGATAGCGACACAGGATGAGATAGATAAAGCAATTCGTACACGGCGAATAGAAGGAAAGCACGTAATTCCCGTTCCTGCAATCGAAATAAAACGAAATTATCCGCAGATTTTTTACAATACCGTAAAAGTCTTTCTTAAGCGCAAGAACAAGCCAAACAAACCAAACAGCAAGATATTTGAAAAGTCTGTTGTAAGACCGGAGTTTTCAAAAAAAGGACGCATCAGCATTTCTGAAGCAGCTCTTTCGCAGATGGTTATGCATTGTGTCAATGAATTCGACAATCAGATAAGAGTTAAAAAGCTTCAGATAAAAACGGATGCGCAGGGTTACAGATTCTTGATTACGATTGACGTACCATTCGGCACACAGCTAACTGGAAAAATCCACAGCCTGCAGCAGTACATTATCGATAATGTTGAGAAATTTACAGGAATCCTTATAGAGGAAGTCAGTATAATTATCGATAAAATAACACAATAAGTTATTCTACATTGACACCGCGGCTTTCATATCTTCTGAAACAGCAGAATCGTTTTCTGTGTTTTTTTCTGACTTTTGCGAATCCTCGCCACGACGTGAAGGTCTTTTTTTGGTGAACGCATCTTTTGGAATTCGGATTGAAATGCCAAGCTTTTTAAGGACTGTTCTTATAGCATATTCAAGTTCTGTACGCTGTGGATTCATCGGCAGTACAAAGTTACGGCACTGTGACCATGTACGAGTGTAAAGCTCTCCGGCAGCAGAAGCAGCAGATTCTTTCTGCCAGTCAGTAAGGCCTTCTATAAAATCATAGATAAGATAAACAAGCTTCTGTCCTGTGCGGCAGTCTGGATTTGCGATATGAAGAGCATCAAGTTCTTTAAGGTGCGCAAGATAGCTTTTTTCAAACCCAGGCTTATCGTACATAAGTGCGGTGGCCGCGGGCTGAAGATACATATATACATCTGTTTCGAGCGCAAGCTGCACGATATCGTATGCATGACCAGAGTTTACTATTTTCAGAAGTTCCTCTGTAAGACGTGACGGAGAAACGGGAGAAAGTAAATTAGCAGACTTACATATCTTGTGCTTGAGCTGATACGGCAATTTAAAGCCGGTAGTAGCGGCATATTTAACGGCACGGAGCATACGGACCGGGTCTTCAACGAATATATTGTCTAATGGGATTACCGGGCGAATTATTCTTTTACGTATATCGCGGACACCACCGACGTAATCGATGCACTGTTCTTTTATAGGGTCGTAATAAAGCGCGTTCAGTGTAAAATCACGGCGGCGCACGTCCTCGTCCATTGTACCAAAACTATTACCTACAGTTCCTTCTGCAAGAGAACGGAATGTGCTTACTTCAAAGATTTTTGCGCCGAAAAAAATGTGTACAAGACGGAATCGCCTGCCAATAATGCGTGAATTTCTAAAAAGCTTTTTAATTTTTGAAGGCGTTGCGTTCGTAACAATATCGAAGTCTTTTGGTGTGTTTCCAATAATAAGGTCACGGACGGCGCCGCCGACCAAATATGCAGAAAACCCGAAGTTACGAAGCTGCTCAATAACGCGTATCGCATCCGGATCTATTTTATTTTTATCAATACAATGTTCGTCTTTAGTGTATATAACGGCTGTCTTTACTGGTCTGCCGTTCTTATCGTTAGAATATCGTGTCAGCATCTAAAAAGTACAATACAAAATTTCAATATATTGTTCAATATGTAATGATATATGGTTTAGTTTCATACAAAAAAAGGGCCAGGATAACATTTTATGTGTATCCTAACCCCTTTATAATTTATGTTTTTTATGTCCGCTTAGTTATCCAGTCCATAAGGTCTTTTTCAACTTCCTCATGATTAAGCTCGTTCAAAAGCTCGTGGCGTGCACCGGGGTACAACTTGAATGAAAGGTCTTGCATTCCGATTTTTTTGTAAATGTCATTGAGCTTTGAAACAGATTTTCCGTATTCACCTACAGGGTCTTCCGAACCAGCGAAAATAAAGACAGGAAGGTTTCTAGGTATTTTGTTTATGTTTTTCATCTTGCCGATATTTGTTAGTCCTGCAAAGAAGTCTGCAAAAAACTCAACTGTACACAAGAAGCCGCAGTAAGGATTACCCTCATATTTTGAAAGCTCGGCGTAATCGCGTGAAATCCATGCAAAAGGCGATTTTGTGTCAGTTATCCGCTTGGTATAGGAGCCGAATGCCATACCGTTAATAAAAGTTGAACGGTGATGTCCGCCTTTGAAGAACTTAATAATCTTTGCGATGCAAGCACCTGAAGAAGTAAGCGGAATACGCGGACCTGCTGAACCACAGAGCATACAACCGTCTATCTCGTTGCCAAATTGTTCTATAAAGCTTTGCGAAACGAAAGAACCGAATGAGTGACCGAAAAGGAATACTTTTTTTCCAGGAAAATCAGCACGGCATTTTTGTACCATTGCACGAAGGTCAAGCACTACCCTTTGGAATCCGTCTTTGTCTGCAAGATAGCCTAAATCGTCTTTTGTTTTTGCTGTTTCACCGTGTCCGCGATGGTCGTGCGCGTAAAGAACGTAACCGTTATCAGCAAGAATTGTTCCAAAACGATCGTAGCGCATAGCAAATTCTGCCATGCCGTGGCTAAGCTGAACAACGCCTTTTATGTCGCCGTCAGGAACCCATGTGTGAAGAGCGATGTCGGCTCCATCATCCATTTTGACGAATACAGTTTCCTTTTTCATGTAGAACCCCCATGTTTTTTATGTTATACTATATATCGTGATTATTATAGCAGAAAAAATCGTTTCCGGCGGAGATTCTTTGGCAAAAATTAACGGAAAAGCCGTTTTTGTTCCGCAGATTTTGCCAGGCGAAAAAGCGGAGATAGAAATTATTGAAAGCCATAAGGATTATGACCGCGGAAAAGTTATAAAAATATTGGAAAAATCGCCCGTGCGGAGAGAACCGCCGTGTCCGTATTATGGGATTTGCGGCGGCTGCAACTTGCAGATAGCTGACGACGAGGCGCAAAAGCAGATTCGCCTACAGATTTTGCAAGATTGTTTCCGTCGCGCAATGCGTCTTAATGAAAATTCGCCCGAAGCCGAAGTCGTCTACAACGCGAAAATTATAAGCGGCGAATACTGGGGATACAGAAACAGGTTCCAGTTTCATTCAGGAGGCTTGAAACGGCGGGCGCAGGAAAGCATTGTCGCTCTTGATGACTGTCCGATTGCCGCGCCCGAAGTACGTGAGCTTTTGAAAGGGAAAAAATTGCCGGAACGATATGGACGGCTTCATGTTTTTAACGGAAATGTTGCCGAAGAAAACGATTTTCGCGGGCACAATGAAAATGACGATACGCAGGAAACATCTGTCGAAATATGCGGAAAAGCGATTCATTTTGATGTGCGTGGCTTTTTCCAGTCTAATATTGGCACTTTCGAAAAAGCGATAGAAGCGATTCGCCCGATTGTCGAAAGCTACTCGTCCGGTGCAAACGGCGAACTTCTAGACATGTATTCCGGCGTGGGAACGTTTTCCGCGCTGCTTGGCGACTTGTTCTCAAAAACAACGCTCGTTGAGCACAACAGAAAAGCCCTTCGTTTTGCAGACAAAAACCTTGCACGTATCCCACATGACGTTTTTGCCATGACAGGCGAAAAATGGATCCGTACACAATCGGCTCAAAAAAAATACGATGCGGTTATAATTGACCCGCCACGCTCCGGTATAGAAAAGCCTGTAATGAACTGGTTATGCGGGAACGCAAGTGCTCACGCCAAGCAGCGCGGAAGCACCCCTGACGTTATTTTTTCCGTTTCATGCGACCCGGTAACACACGCAAGAGATGCCGCGCTTCTTACGGCGGCGGGCTACAAAATGAAAACACTTATGATGCTCGACTTTTACCCGCAGACAAGTCACATAGAAAGCTTTGCAGTGTTTGAAGCAGACAGGAGTTTATCAAATGAATAAAGCGACTTCTATTTTGCTTTTGCTTTTATTGGCTTTCTTGCCCGCCGCCGTCCATGCCGACAATGATATTATCCGCCAACTTGCGTTGAGCGGAAATGTTCTTACATCCCCTTTCGAAATAAACTCCAGAATTGTCGCCATAACTAACGGCGGCTTCATATCAACTTTTTCTACTGATGGATACAGAAAATATGAGCGTCCGCTTAAAAACAGACCTTCAACAGATTATACAGTCACAAAAAACGGAATAATTCTTTCAGTTTCGAGCAACAGAAAGACGCTTTCGTTATATAACCCAGATGGTTATTTTGTTTGGAGCTATACTTTTGATACTACAATATCTAATTCACCTGTCGCTGGCTATGACGGACGCATATTTGTAAGTACAAAAGATAAACTATACTGTTTTGGAGTTACTGGCGGACTTCGCTGGGAAAGGTCTGTCCCCGCAGAAATAACTGAACAAGTCAGAATGCTCAATGACGGCACACTCCTTTGCATAAGCACCCCTTCGGGCGAAAAAAGCTTTGCATATCGTTTTACCCCATACGGTGACATGATTGAGGAAATCACTTTTTATGGAGAAGCCGTCCTTACCGCTGAACATGAAAATGGCGTTCTTTTACTCTTTTCCGATGGTACTTTTGGATGCTGCTCTGTTCAGGATAATATGGCTGTCAGTTTATGGGCTTCTCTTTCAATCCCGAACATGAGAATCAATAAAAACGATGCATGCAAGGCTTCCATTCTAAGGCTTGGAACATCTTATGCCGTCGTTCTTTATCCAAACGGACTTATTATCGCGTTTAATACATCTGATGGAACAGAAGCATACAGAACATCGGTTTCTAGTGGATTTAAAAAAGGTTCTCTTTACTGCGGTGCGGGAAAAATCATGGTTATAACAGAATATGAAAAAGAAGTCATTTTTTCGCTCTTTTCAATGGACGGTGAGCCTTTATGGGATGGAATGCGTAAAACAAAAGGCGAAATCATCTATTTTTATACTAGTGACGGTTACCTTCTTCAGTTTACGGACAATTGGCTTCTTTCCGTTTCAAAACCTATGTTTTATGACAAAGAAAACTATTCACCATTTAGCCAGTTTGTTGAACGTCCTCGTACATACGGAACATACACAAATAACGAAGAGGAACAATATATACAAGAAATCCGCGATGGCTTTGAAGAGATTATGTCAGAACTTTCACCTGTCTCTAATCCCTCGATTTATACAGGAATAGATCCGTCACTTTTTGAAAAAGACATAATATCCTCATTAAAATGCATACAGGACGCATCGCTGACAGGTTATGACTTTTCTAATGAGATAGGCGAATTAATTAAAAATTCAGATAACGAGCTCTATGTAAAAACAGCTTTGGAATATTCAATCAAAAACGGATATGATCCCGATGCTTATATGTTAAAAGGTATCTATACCTTTATAAATACTCCTCACAAGTTCATTGGTTCTGACTCTTTATACAAATTGATATGCGATGCTGTATCTTCGATTTGCAAGTTCACTGGTGCCGAAATTTTTCAGAACTACGGTAGCAGAATACTTGTAAAATTCATGTCTTCGGGTTACAGTACAAGCGTTAAAGAGTATGCCATGTCTGTAATGAAATCTCTTATGGATCTTCAAATATAAAATTTGTCTTTAAAAGTTTGCCAATTGTGGTATATAATAGTTTTTAAGTGTGACAGTCCTTTGGAATTTGTCCGATTATATATATAAATGCAAATGCGGTTTTATTACTGCATCAGGAGTATTATATGAAAAAGATTGCACTTATTATTGCAGTATTCAGCATAGTTGTTTTCGGTGCAGCGGCAGCAGTTGATGTATCAAGACAGGAGCTTGAAAGTGCCGTTCCAAATCCTGATATAATCGAATTTATCAACTATTCTGGCCCTCATTCCAGAATAGACACAAAAGAACAGATTCTTGATATTGGACGGAATCTTGGAAAAGTCGTTGCTACAAGCAAGGATACCCGCATTGAAACAGGCAATGGCGCTAAATACTATCTTATTCATGCCGTATATCCTGCAGTAACAGAAGGACTTGATGCAGATATCCTTATTTTAGGCGATAAAGCCGAAGTAGATCATATTAAAAACTTAAGGCTCATAATCACAGGATTCCTTACAGAAGCCTACGGTTACAACAGCACAGATGCTTCTACCCTTGCAACTTTTATAACAGTTTACAATGCAGTATACCGCGGAAAAATCGCACAGCTCCTTCCAAGATATAAATCTGGCGTAATTGCAGAACTTTCAGCAGATAAGATGGGTCTTTCTATAAACTACTCAGAATGGGCAGGAAAATCACAGATAATAATTCCTCTTCTTAATCCTGAAAATGGCGGATTAAGCACAATCGACACATCAATTATTTCTGGTACAGAAGTTATTCAGTCAATGCGCGAAGAAGATGACCGCATGGTCAATGAACGCATGAACATGGTTGATATAAAAGAGCGTGAAGCTGACGAAGCCGAAGAAGATGCCCGCGAAGCACAGCGTGAGGCTGTAGCTGCAAGAAAAGCAGCTGAACAGGCGGCTCAGCAAGCAGCTGTTGCCCAGCAGGCTGCACAGGAAGCAAAACAGCAAGCAGCTGTAGCTCAGCAAGCCGCAAAACAGGCTGAGGATACAGCCAACAAGAAGCAGCAGGAAGCAAATCAGGCTGTACAGGAAGCTAAGCAGAACCCGCAGGATCCAAAGAAACAGGAGCAGGCTGCACAGAAACAGCAGGAAGCACAGCAGGCTCAGCAGAAGAAAGAAGAGACAGCTCAGCAGGCTCAGCAAGCACAGCAAGTTGCTGAACAGACAACTATTATTGCTGAGCAAAAGCAGACAGAAGCTGAACAGAGACAGGAAGAAGCAGAAAATCTTGCTGAACAGGCAGCACAGCAGCAGGCATTCGCTGACAAAAAACGCACAGAAGCTGTCATAGAGCGCACGGCTATCGCGAACGATCAGCAGAAAAACATTTCTGACGCGATAAGAGCCGCAAAGATTGTTACTACTTACGGTCTTAAGCTTTCTGATACGGAGAACATGTACTCTTCTATCGTTCTTATAGACGTAGCAAACGGAAATGTCGTAAAAGAGTCACCTGTTTCAGTTATTTTGAACAGAACGCTTCTTCCGGTGGAAGATGGTTTTATCGCGATAGCCGGTAAAGCCCCAGAAGCTGATTACCAGACGACAGCAGTTAAGCTCGTAATGCTCGATAATGTCGACATGGAAATCATTAAACAATCAGAAGAGAATGTTTCTCCTAAATCAGTACTTATCGAAAACAATGAGAACATCTATGTTGTCATAAGAGATTCAAACAGCTGGGTTATCGCAAGCTACGACAAGGAGCTTACTCTTAAAGCCAAATCAAACGTTATTGTTCTTGAATCTACACCATTGATTATCACAGATACAGGAATGGCCGTTACAACATCTGACGGAACGGTTGTTATTCTTGATCCTGATACACTTGAAAAGAAATGGTAATTCTATAATTTAATTAGCTAGGATTATAAGTATAATAATATTACTGTACTTAATCAAAAAAGCCCTTCTATGTAGTCACTATTGAAACACGAAGTGTTGAACTTGTGACTACATAGAGGGCTTTTTTTGATAAAATCACTTATTTGTTTTTTATACTTATAATCCTATTTTGCTTAGTGCACGTTTGTATACATTCTCATACTTTTCAGCTGAAACATCCCAGCCAAATTTCTTTTTCATACCGCGCAAACGCATTGCTTTTATATGCTCCGGTTTATTGTACCATGCATAAACAGCCCACCCTGCTGTGTCAAACAAACTTTCCGGAGTAAGGTTGTCAAAAACGAAACCTGTTCCGTTTCCTGTTGATTGATCATAATTGTCGACTGTATCTGCAAGGCCACCTGTACGACGAACAATCGGTAGCGTACCATAAAGAAGCGAATACATTTGATTCAAGCCGCACGGCTCGTAGCGCGATGGCATAAGGAAGAAGTCTGAACCAGCCTCAATCAAGTGGCTCAGTTCGTCGTTATAACCAATATATGCTCTGAAATTTGGGAGCTTTGACTGTAATACGTTTATTTCGTTTTCGCACCAAGACTCACCGGAGCCGAGCGCGACGAGCTGAATACGCATTTCTGCGCACATTCGGAATGCACAACCATATGACGGCGCAAAAAGTTCAGCCACGCCTTTTTGGTCTGCAAGACGCGTTATTACGCCAAAAACTGGGATATCGGGATTTACTTCAAGCCCCATTCTCTCCTGTAAAGCAAGTTTGTTCTGCACCTTCTTCTCTATTGTAGTCGCACTGTATTTTACAGGGATTTTCTTATCCTTCATAGGATTCCAAACATTCGTGTCTACACCGTTAAGAATGCCTTCCAAATCTCCGCTACGGCTACGTAATATTCCGTCCATTCTGAAGCCATACTCACCGCGCTGTATTTCTTTTGCGTATGTCGGAGATACTGTAGTCAGCATATCAGAAGAGACAAGCCCAGCTTTCAAGAAATTGATATTATCGTAGTCCTCAAAACCAGATGAATAAAAATTATTCCAGTCTATTCCAAGAACGGGATAATTCTGTTTGCCGTAATAACCCTGATAGCCAAGATTATGGATTGTAAAGACGCTTGCTGTTTTAGAGAATTCACTTTTCCAACGCTCATTGAACTTTAAAAGAACAGGAGCAAGAGCCGCGGACCAGTCGTGTGCATGAATTATATCCGGATACCAGCCAAGTTTACGGCAGAGCTGGAATGCAGAATGGCAAAGGATTGAAAAACGGCGCGGATTATCTGCAAAATCAGGATCCTGGTGCGTACCGTAAATACCGTCTCTTCCAAAGCTTTGCTCATGGTCTATAAAGTATACAGGAACATTTTTTGCGCCTGTAAGATTTGCTGTGTACACAGCCGTCCATACTTCCTCTGAACCGCAATGAACGCACATTGGACCGTCTAGCAGTCTGAGTGTTTCTCTTGGTATTTTGTAATAGCGAGGCAATACGATGCGTACATCATGCCCAAGTTTTTCGAGTTCAATTGACAAAGCAGAAACGGCATCTGCAAGTCCGCCAGTTTTAGCGAAAGGAACAGCTTCCGAAGTAACCATCAGTATTCTCATAAAAACTCCTTATAAGCCTTCACGGCGCGAAAACGCATGGGTTTCAATGCAAGAGTTTACCACTCTTGCACAGCCTTTATAAAACCTTCTCTGCATCCTTCAACTGTATGCATTGAAGTACAATAAGCAAGACGAATATAGCCAGAGCGGCCAAAACCAGTTCCTGGAACTCCAAGAATATTATATTTTTTAAGATGATCGCAAAACACTCCGTCAGATGTTTTACCTTCAGGTATTTCAACTTTTTTATTCTGGGGGACTTTGCAGAACAGATAGAAAGCACCTTCCGGGAAAGCATATTCTATACCGGCTTCGTCCATAATAGCCGTAAGTTTGTTACGTCTGTTCTCGTAAGAAGAATAGTCAGCCTGTGCATTCCAGCAACTTACAATTACGCGCTGGAAGAAGGCCGGTGCGTTCACATATCCTAAAACACGCGTTGAATAGATACATGCAGCAACAAGTTCCTCGCAATCTGAGCAAGCCGGGTTCACTGCTACATAACCGAGACGTTCACCTGGAAGGCTCAAATCTTTTGCGAAAGATGAAACTACTACAGAATCAGAATAAAACTTGAAAACAGGCGAAACCTTGCGTCCATCGTAGATAATTTTGCGGTAAGGCTCGTCAGCAATAAGATAAAGTCTGCGTCCAGTTTTCTTAAAATGATCTTCCATAGCTGCGGCGAGCTGCTTTATATCATCATGTGTATAAACTTTTCCAGTAGGATTGTTCGGAGAGTTTATAAGAACAGCAGCTGTATTCTTGTTAAAAGCCTTTTTAATAGCGTCTATATCGAGCGAAAAATCAGATTTTGTTGAAACGGTGACAAGTTTTCCGCCATGGTTAGCGGCGTAAGATCTGTATTCAACAAAAAATGGAGCTGGAACGACAACTTCGTCACCTTCAGCAAGTATTGCTTTGAAAACAGTATTTATAGCGCCGGCTGCACCGACAGACATGACGATGTTCTCGCCTTTTACTGCGACACCCTGCTCCTGTGAAATTTTTTGTGCCATTGCGTTACGTGTTTCCATATAACCGGCGTTCGGCATATAACCATGGCGAGCTTTAACTGTTGAAAGCGCCTCTTTCTTTACTGCTTCAAGAACCTCTTCCGGCGGTTCCAAGTCTGGATTTCCAAGACTAAAATCATAAACGTTTTCTTCGCCGTATTTCTTTTTTAGCGCGATACCTTCTTCAAACATTTTTCTTATGAAGGAAGAACCTTCCATAGCTTTTTTTATATTTGGTGAAATTGCCATTATAGACTCCTTTTTTTGGTTTTTCTTTACCCTATTCAATATTATCAATGGTTTATCTAAAAGTCCATATGCTATTATTTTGTTTTATGTTGTGTGTTGATTAAAATTATCTTTTTCTGTATAGTAAGTCAAATTGAAAAAGTCGGGGACATTACAGGCATATTATAGGAGGTCCAGCAAGTGGATAAAAAGATTTATGTCGTCGGGCTCGATGACGAAGCTACGGAAGCAAAAGTTAACGATGCTGTAAAAGCCGTTGCCGGCGTTTCAAATTGTGTAGCAAACTCATCAAAAGCTCAGGTTCTCGTTAGTTTTGACGAAAACACCGCAGGAATTGAAGGCGCTATAGACGCTGCTATTTCTTCCTGTGGACTTACCGTTCTTTAATAAAATCTTTTGTAACTTCTGTTTTTAACAGAAATCCTTAAAAAGTATATCGGCTGCCATTTCGGCAGCCTTTTTTTATTAAAACTGGTAGCTCTTTGAAAGACTGCCTGAAATTAGCTTGACTTTTCTTGTGCCGTCGTCGTTTACTATCACGGCTGCTTCACTGTCTTTGTCAGCGAATGTTCTGAAAATATCTTCTATGCTCTTTTTGTCGAGCTGTACGATGGCAAGCTGTTCTTTTTCGGCAGCCTCGCGGAAAGCAGCGTTCGCGCCGGAAACTACGACACGCAGGACTCCGTTGTTTTTAAGCATTTTCACAGCTTCATCGGCTTTTTCGCCACCGCCGAAATCATCACGTCCAATAATGATTTTTCCGCCAGTATAACCTCTGGCAACAATTTCATCAGCTGTTACCGCACTCTTATCATAAAATGCAGCAGAACCGTTGATTTTTTCCATAAAAAACTCCTTAACAATAGTGGAACTTGCTCATTCCGACTTTTCGGAAATGAGCCCTCTTTTTATCAGTTGTTCTATAATCTGCCCGACAATTTTGTCAGGCGTATATTTTGCAGTGTCAATAATCATATCGCAGAATGAATAATCGGCGGTGTCGATGTCATAGAGCCGTTTATAACGTGATGCATCCTGCGTGTCGCGCATTTTTGTAAAAGCCTTTATATCATCAATGTTTCCACCTTCTCTGTTGAATATGCGCGCGGCGCGAACGTCATCATCGGCATAAAGATAGACTTTCAGGTCGGCTTCTTTAAGCATCCAGATAGCAAGGCGCGAGCCGAGGACGCAAGAGGTTTTCTTTGCCATCTCGACCTGGCGGGTGTCTACAGTTTTGTCAAAGCTGTCGTCTGTTTTGGCACGCTCGATTATTTCGGGCAAAGAAAGCCCTGTTTCCTCGGCGAGCGACCTGAACGTGAAGTTTATCATCTCAATGCCAAGAGTCTCGGATAGAAGACGGCTTACGGTAGTGTTGCCGCATCCGCTCCGGCCTGAAATCGCTATTCTGACTTTTCTGTCTGTCGGTAAAGTGTATTTCATAGCTATTATTACTCCAATAAAGAAGCTATCCTTCTTAAACCTTTGAGCGTAAGCTGTTTGTCCACGGTTTGGAAAACGCTAGTTATAGGCTTAAGAACGCTGTTTAGCCCGCCTGTTGCAATTATTTTGATATCCGATGCGGACGCTCCTGTTTTAGCGCACATATCAGAACGCATGCGTTCAATAAGAAACTCTACAAGTCCTTTATAGCCCAAAACTATACCGGACTGAATTGAGTGTATTGTGTTCGTACCAAGGCTATCCGGCGGGGCTTCCAACGGAACGGCGGGCATCTGCGCAGTGTTATGGAGAGGCGAATTAAGGGCTGTCCTAAGTTCCGCTGCAATTGAAACGCCAAGAATTTCGCCTTTGCCGCTTATGGCAGTCAGTGTAAGCGCAGTTCCAAAATCAACCGTGATGCACGGTGAATTAAGGCTGGCATACGCTTCTACAGCGTTACAAACAATATCCGTACCAATTTCATGAACAGCTTGCGTCGGTATTTTAATAGCAAGTTTGTCATAAATGGCAGGGCCAACAATAAACGGTTTTTTGCCTGTTATACGTTCTAGTACAGTGATAAAAGGCCCGATTAAAAGAGGAACTACAGAACTTAGAATTGAGCTGTTAATGGACGCAAGTGTGACACCGGCATCACGCATTAGCGAAAAAAGAATTGAACTGTATTCGTCTGATGTGCGGTTGGGGTCGCTGTACATGCGCCATTCATGAACAAGCTCTTCCTCATGAAATAAAGCTACAACTATATTCGTGTTGCCAATATCAACGGCAAGCAGCATAAAATCTCCTTAAAAGTCAATCACGCGATTTATTTATGGGTATGTTCAATGCAGCAAACTGTTCGTCAGTGAGCGTAGCACCAGATGTTCCCACTACAGCACCAGAAACTGTGTTTGCAAGAAGCGCGGCGTTAGCAACTGAATATCCCATCTTCCGGTACGAAATAAACGCTCCTATATGAGCATCCCCTGCACCAATCGTGTCTTTTACGACCGTATTCACCGCAGGAACACCTATTGAACTGAAAGTTCCGTCCGCATTTTTCTCCCTGCAATAGCATCCGCGTTTTCCGCTCGTTATAATGATAGTGTTGTCCGTATAGCCTGAAAGTATTTCTGATGATTCTGCCGGGTTAACTTTTCCTGTGAACATCTCTGCTTCTTTGTCGCTCAAATGAAGGATAGGATGCAGCCGAAGAAGTCTGTTCACAAACTCCGGATTTACAAAATTTATGCGTGAACTGCATGCAAAGTAAATATCAACATCCTTTTGTTTTTCGAGCCATGAAACTATTTTACCTTCTGCATCAACTTCAAGCTCAAGACCGCATACATAAATGCTGTCTACATTGCTCATGTCAACGTCTTTGAACCATTCTGACTCGAAATTATATTCAGCACCGTGGTTGGAAATGAACGTACGTTCTCCGTTTTCTTCAACAAAACAGTAGCAGCATCCGTTTTCGCCTTCAACACGCTTGAAGCATTCAATGCCTTTCTTTTTGTATTCGCTCATTACAAACTCGCCGTATGCGCCAGTGCCTACAGGCGAGCAAAGTGTATATGGGATGGAAAGATGCCTTAAAACTTCTGAAACATTATACGCACAACCACCTAGTTTTATTTCATGACTGATTGTGTTGATGTCGCTTCCTGAAACTGGAAGCGTATTCACTCCAATAATGATGTCAGCTACAGTTGAGCCGATGATAAGAGTTCGTTTCATCTTTCCCCTCATTTAAGCATGTCGGCGGAAGCTTTATCCGCCTGCATACGGTTATTGCATACTATTATATCATTTTCAGAAAGCCAGCCGTCATCAAAATGATACCACAAAATAGTACTCTTTCCCTCTTTCTCTATCTTTTTTCCCATAACTTCGCAAATATCGCCCTGTCTGCCGTGTGCTATTACTTGCGATTCCAAGGATGAGCCTGAACGGAATGCTGCGTATGGAGATGATATTACAGCCCATTCCGCCGATGTTGCCAAACCGTCAATTTTATTAAGTTCAGCAGTTTTTCCCGGCTTATTTATCTTACACGAAGAGAATAAAAAACATGAACAAAAAAATACAGAAATAAGTATTCTATTCAGTTTTTTTCTGATTATCATGGCGCCCTTCATAAAATCGTTTTATCTCGTCGTATAACATTAAATCAGAATCAACGAAGTTTTCCGTCGGTATTTTGTTAAGCTCCACCCACTTAACTTCTGAATGTTCTGTAAGAATCCAGTTTATATCTTCCTCATTAAAGTGAACTTCATACGCAATAAGTTTTACTTTTTTGTCGTTGTGCGTAAAAAATCCGGTTGCAATTTGACTTCCGACAGAGATATCAACGTTGAATTCTTCTTTATATTCGCGTATAAGAGCTTCTACAGGCTCTTCGCCATCTTCTACCTTACCGCCTGGGAATTCCCATCTGCCACCCATTTGCCCGACATTAAGCCGTCGGGCTATAAAAACGAGTGAGTCTACTACGGCAATTCCGGCTACAGAAGTTTTCATGCCTTAGATAATTCTCATTGTCGGGAAAATGAAATGAACGATTGCAACAGCGATACAGACGATACCGATGTATTTCTTTCCCTTTACGAAAAGTTTTTCAAAGAATGAGTTCATCTTTATTGAGGTAGTTTCAGGATCTTTGTTTTCACTGCAGCAGTCGATGATGTAGCATACACCACCCACAATTCCGGCTACAGCTGGCAGGAAATCGCCCAAAACAACCCAGTCAGGCTGGATGACAAATATAAACTTCATTACGCCTGTAAAGACAGCAGCAATACCGATAACAAGCTTAACTACTTTTTCCTTGCCTGGAAAAAGGTTTGTAACCTTGAATCCGCTGAAAGTCAGAGAAATACCGACAAGCAGGTTAAACAAGACTGAAAGAAAATAAAACTGCATTTTTCACTCCTATTGCTTTTCAACAGGAGCCGTCAGAACGATTGAGTTTTCACCCGACTTTATGACGGCTTCTATTATCATTATATCATAATCATAGAAAGTTGTCCTGAAAAAACACTCTTTTCCGCTATAAGTTCCTGATAAATTATTCTTTTCTACGACTGTTCCGGTCTTATCAAGAGCAGCGATAATTAAATCTACATCTGTATCTTTGTCGTAACCTGATTTTTCATCGAGCTTCACTGTAACATAAATAGTTTCATCAAAACTGAATGCGTTCAGCGAATAACGTATGCCATCTTTTTTATCTGTGTTTGAACTTTTCTCTACAAGAGAAATTGCAATGCCGAGCGCTGTAAGCAAAACGATTGTAAGGAACATTATACGAGTGGCTTTATTTGCGACGAGCACGCGGATAAGTCCTCTTTCCGGGGTTTTCATATTTCCGTTATAGAAATCTTTTACAACCCTTGGCGCGTTTTTTAGACGTTCATCACGGTCATAATAAAAATGAAGCCCGTTCTGATTGTCTTTGTCCTGTTCGCTCATAAATCCTCCAAACACCCGCTTTACGCGCGAAAGTTACCGGTTGCCCTACTTTCCCGGATTCAACGAATTGATAATTCTATCGGTTCGCCACCACGTTACGGAGGCTTCTGTTTCTTCCGAGAACAATCCGGATATTATGCCTTCTTCTGACAAAGAAAGCGTATAGTAGTTCATTTCAGCCAAGTTGATGGAAAGCCGTCTTGTAAGGATTTTCTGGCCGTCCGGATTAACCATTAAAAGAGAACTTCCATCCGCATCCGCAACAACAAAGAAGAACCAACCTGATTCTGTTGTACCTAGAAACTCGTATGGAACTGAATAAACCTGACGGCTAAGGTCATTGACGATAATCTGCTCGTAGGACGGAATGACTTGGGGCTGCTCGTATGTACCATTAACGATGTTCAGCGGATAAAGCATTGACTGCACGTAGGAAATACCGAACTGAACTTTTGAAGATTCATCGTATTCGTTTATGCTGTAATCAATTAAAAGATAAAGCTTATAGTCGTTTGCATCCGGGACAATACCAGAAAGTGAAGTCAGTACCTGCTGCGTTGCCAGAGATTCCGGTACTGGAAGACTGTGGTAGTTCACTGGGATTTTGTAAAGAAGAAAGCCGTCTTCGGAGTACCAGAATGCCGTAAATCCGTCGTTGTCAGCGCAAGTTACGACAAGCTCATTTTTTGAAGTTGTATAAAGATGTTCGATATACGGGAAAGGCATTCCACCAGAGCCTTGCTGACCGATATAGTCTATGAAAGTACCGTCATTTGAAAAGCGGAGTACAATCTGGCGGAGAAGCTGCTTGCCGTCTGTGCTTGTTTCGTAACGTTCCTCCGGCAAGTAGTCGGAAACATAAAGATATTTACGCTTGTCTACGGCAATTCTTTCCGGTTTTTGGAACGGGAATGATGTAGCTCTTTGCGTTGCTTTTTTTGAAGGGTTTCCGCTGTCCGACTCCTGTATTTCTGAAAACTGGATAAAGGACGGAACAGGATTTGTTTCAGAATTGAAGTATACAGCAAGCAGATCGCCGTATGAGCTGAGCATCATGACTTTTTTGGAATTGCTGTCTGATATGTAAAAAAGTCCGTCACTCATGTATATTCCAGAGAAAAAGTCAGTGCCAGCATTGACTGAATAGAGCTTAGTTTCGTTTTCAAAACTTCCATATTCAAGCGAAAACTTCTTTTCGGATTCAATGCTCGTTGTATATGTATTTCTTTCACAGGCTGTAAAGAAAAATACTGATAAAATAAGGATAAAAATAAAAGGCAAAAATTTTATGGCGGTAAAAAGCCGTGAATCGTCGTTTTTAGTCATAGATGTATTAGTCATATAGTTAATAGAATAAAGAGGTTTATTTTTGGTGTCAACATACTAAAATCTAAAATAGATGAACGGATTATATGAGGACGCAATCAAAAACAGAACCGACACTACAAATAACGCCAATGCAATGACCGCTTTTAGCGCGAAATATGCACCAGACGGAACCGATGTACGGATTTTGGCGGCGATGGCAGAAGGCAACCGCCCCGCGATGATAATTCCCGGAATAACATAAAAAAGCTTGCTACAAGTCGCGGCATGTTCCGCAACATAAAGCGCGAAATCTCCGCCTGTGAACGAAAACATAGAGCCAAGCACGTTTGCAAGGTCGCTCAGGTTTTCTACACGGAACAATACCCAGCCCACAAGCACAATAAAAAGCGTCAGTAATTTGTAGAATACGGCCGCGACTTTCGATTTAGGCTTGCTGCTGCCAGTATCATTAATTGGCACAAAGCGTGAA
>JAEEGK010008966.1_pt1 | contig 23497 bp, 17 predicted proteins | sample 8958771 | NCBI WGS metagenome assembly JAEEGK01 (sample SAMN16246547, study PRJNA631951) | gut metagenome | biome: gut microbiome; feature: rumen; material: SC-attached | host: Bos | place: Iran: Karaj | collected 2018-10
CGTTTTTTTGAAATAAAAATTTGTAAGAACAAAAAATATTCGTACCTTTGCACTCCCAACCGCTGGGTTCGTATAACGGTTAGTACTCGAGATTCTCAATCTCGCAATAGGAGTTCGATTCTCCTACCCAGTACCAAAAGCGCTGCCTTCAAACGAGGCAGCGCTTTTTGATATAATAGACATTTCTGGTTGGTAAAACCTTTATAGCTTGCTGATTCATTGACTTTTATGCCGGTTCAGAGGCGGGCGGTGCAGGTTCCGGGGCAGACGGCGCAGGTTCAGAAGCAGGCGGTGCAGGTTCCAAAACAAGGCCGGAACCTGCGCCGCGAATCGGCCTTCTGCATGGCTCTGATGGCGCAGGTTCCGGCCCTAAAATTAAACCTGCACCACTTATGCCCAGAACCTGCACCACTTATGCCGGGACCTGCGGGGCAAATTCTCTTATATAAAAATAATTGAAACCACCAAACTTTGGCAAGGCTTGCCAAAATATGGTTTTGCGTAAAAAGGGGTGTATCTTGCCAAAAACTTTTGAGCTATGACAAAATACAACAGTTTCCTTTATCCCATGGACGAAGCACATGTCCGGATGACATTTGACGGAGGGGGTGTTCTTATGGAGAATTTGCCGGAGTGGGCCACCCACTTCACTTTACCACAGAGCTACCACAGAGGCATGCTGGGGATCTTCCAAATTCTGGAGGCCCGGGTACCGGACATGGTTGGCATCTGCGTGACGGGCATTTGGTCGGGCAAGGAAAAAGACCGCAATGCGCCTTTCTGCGCCTTTGACCTGTGGGTCCAGACCGGGCCGGAGGAGGGCTTCTACCTTCCGATGGCATCGGCCCACTCCCTGTTCAGCGATAACGGTATCCCTTACTATCACGTTCCTGTGCTATGAGAAACCGAGACATTCCCCCGCATCTTCTTCCCACAAAGGGGGTCCTGACTGACACTTTGGCAGTCATGACGTTCATGGCAGACATTTTGTTGGAGTGCTGTCCGGCAATTATTGTATACCATGGCAGAAAAGAAGAAAAAGAATACAGAAGAAGTCGTAGACAGCAAGAAGCTGGCGGCACTGGAAGCCCGCATCGAAGGTCTGAACGAGCAGCTCGAAGAAGCCGGGAAGAAGGCGCAGGACGCCGAAAAGAAGGTAGAAGAGGCCGGGAAAAAGGCCGACGACGCCAAGGCGGACTATCTCCGCCTCATGGCCGAGTTTGACACCTTCCGCCGTCGCACGGCAGAGGAAAAGCTGGCGCTGGTAAGTTCGGCTGCATCCGATACCATCAAAGGGCTGCTGCCCATCCTGGACGATTGCGAGATTGCTCTGGGTGCCCTGGAGAAGAGCACCGACAGCGATGCCGCAAAGGAGGGCACACGCATGATCTTCGACAAGTTGTCGGCCTACCTCAAAGGAAAAGGCCTGGAGCGCATCGAAGCCAAGGGCAAGGATTTTGACACCGAACTGCATGAGGCCGTCACCACCTTCCCCGCCCCGTCAGAAGACCTGAAGGGCAAGGTGATTGATGTGGTCCAGACAGGCTATACCCTGAGCGGGAAGGTACTGAGATATGCTAAAGTAGTGGTAGGAGCATAAGATATGGCAAACAAGAGAGATTACTACGAGGTACTTGGCGTAGACAAGAAAGCCTCGGCCGACGAAATCAAGAGCGCCTACCGCAAACTGGCCCTCAAGTGGCACCCGGATCGCTGGGTGAACGGCTCCGACGCCGAGAAGAAGACCGCCGAGGAAAACTTCAAGGAGGCGGCCGAGGCCTATTCCGTGCTCAGCGACCCCGACAAGCGCGCCCGCTACGACCAATACGGCTTTGCCGCCGAGCAAATGGGCGGTGGCGCCGGCGGGTTCGACTTCGGCGGAATGGACATCAATGATTTCCTTCGCAATGTGTTCGGCGGCAGTTTCGGCTTTGACTTCGGTGGATTCGGCGGCGGTTTTGGCGGCTTCGGCGGCCAGGGAGAATCCCAGCAGCGGGTAGTCCGCGGCCGGGACATCCGGACCAGCGTCAAGCTCACCCTGGAAGAAATTGCGAACGGCTGCGACAAGGAAATCTCACTGGAGCGTGCCCGTCCCTGCCCGGACTGCGGCGGGAAGGGCGCCAGGAGTGAGGCCGATATCAAGACCTGCCCCACGTGCGGCGGTCAGGGCCGTGTGCGCCAGCAGACGCGCAGCCTCTTCGGCATGGGTTACACCATCACCACCTGCCCGCAGTGCCAGGGAGAAGGAAAAATCATTACCAATCCCTGCCGGCGCTGTAACGGAACCGGCCTGGAGCGCAAGCGGGAGATTGTGCGCGTGCACATTCCTGCCGGCGTAGAAGACGGCATGCAGCTCACCATTCAGGGAGAGGGACATGCCGCTCCGCACGGTGGCGCCAATGGCAACCTGCTGGTCGTCATCAACGAACTCCCCCACCCGCAGCTGCAGCGGGACGGGAACAACCTGTTCTATACCCGAATCATCTCTGTCATGGATGCCATGCTGGGATGTGAGGTATCTGTTCCCTGCCTGGATGGCAGCTATAAGGTAAAGGTTGAGCCCGGCACACAAAGCGGCACCGTAGTCAAACTGCGCGGGAAGGGACTCCCCAGCGTGCAAGGTTATGGCCGCGGAAACGGAGACATGTATGTCAAGTTCCAGGTCTGGGTGCCGCACAAGCTGTCCAGAAGCGAGAAAGAAACGCTGGAGCAAATGCGGTCCAGCAGCTCCTTCCAGCCGGACCTTACCCGTGAAGACAAGGCCACATTCGATAAAGTAAAAAATATTTTCTAATTTTTTTCGAAAAAGTTTTGCTCCTTCACAAAAAGATTGTATCTTTGCAGTCCCAAAAACAAAACGCAACCTCTTGTCAGGAGCCAAACCGCAACGTTGCATAAAGGATTTAGAAAATATGGATTTAATTAAGATTGCAGAGCAGGCTTTCAATAACGAGAAAGCAGCCTCCTATCCCGATTTCAAGGCCGGTGACACCATCACCGTTACCTACAGAATCAAGGAAGGTGATAAAGAAAGACTCCAGAAGTTCCGCGGTGTAGTCATTCAGATTAGCGGCATGGATCCTTTCACCAAGACCTTCACGGTTCGCAAAATCGCCAGTGGCGTGGGTGTTGAGAGAATTTTCCCTTACCAGTCCCCGTTCATTGACAGCATCGAGGTCAACAAGTATGGTAAAGTGCGTCGCGCACGTATCTTCTACCTCCGCGATCTCACCGGTAAGAAGGCTCGCATCCGCGAGAAGGTCTACGTAGAGAATAAGGAAGCCTAATTTAGGCACCTAACTGGCTCCATAGCTCAATTGAATAGAGCATTTGACTACGGATCAAAAGGTTACAGGTTTGAGTCCTGTTGGAGTCACTTAAAAACCCCATCTGAGATACCTCAGATGGGGTTTTTCTTTATATTTGGGACAGACGGTGCTGGTTCTGGGGCAGGCGGTGCAGGTTCCGGGTGTCAACGGCGCAGGTTCCAAAACAGGGGCTGAACCTGCGCCATCGGGGTGCTAGTGGGCTTTGTGCACCAAAACGGCCTGTTTCGTGCTCGAACCCGCAACTATTCCTTTTTCAGTTCCTCCGCCGGATTCATCCGGGCCGCTTTCAAGGTCTGCCAGAGCACCGAGGCGAAGGCGATGATTGTTGCAACGGCAACGGCGGCGGCGAAAACCCAGCCGTAGCCGGAGATCCGGTACGGGTAGGCCTCCAGCAGCCGGGCCGCAAGGCGCACGGCGAGCGGGACGGCAAGGAGCGCCGCGACGCCGAGCAGTGCGAGGTACTCCAGCACCGACTTACCGATTTCATCCGGCACCGTACTTCCGAATACCTTGCGGATGGCGATGTCCTTCGAACTCTCGTTCGCGTAGTAACTGCTCATGGCCGTCAGGCCCAGCACGGACAGCAGCAGGCTCAGCAACATGAACACCCCCACCAGCGAAAGGCGCGCGTGAACCTCGGACAGGCCCTCCGAGAGAATATCCGGAATGAATCCGAACATATAGGGTTTGTCCTCGATACCGACGTACTTCAGGCTGAGTTCCGTGTACAACTCCCTGAGTTGCCGCTCGGCTTCAGCCGGATCGCCGACTGTCTCGATCAGCAGGCCGTACAGATCCTCCTCGGGAGTGATGATCACATAGCTGCCGACGTCCGAGCCATAATTCAGGACATCGTTCGCGGCAAAGTCACCGATGACGCCGCCGATGGACTCACCCTCCACGTTGTGGTTGCTCAGGTTCTCCGTATCGCGGTCCACGCCGAAGCGCGTCATCTCCCGCCTGGAGATCCACACGGTTCCTTCCACAGGCGCCTCGTAGCGCTCCTGCACGTCGAACCCGAAGATGTCGAACGCCGTGCTGTCGCAGGTAATCACCGCCTTCTTGATGATGCCGCGGTCCTTGTCTTCCGACTCCCATTCCTCTGCCATACCCGGGAAATAGGTACTGCGGCCGATCCGGCTTACGCAGGGCAGCGACTTCGCCTCATCGGCAAAAATGTCCCGCAGTCCCCAGTTGTCAATCTGCACATAGAAATCCCCCTTCACATCCACGCCCAAAGGGCGGTTGGCCATGTGGGAGACCTGCCGGCCGAGCACGATGGCGAGGGCCAGGAGGAGGATGGAGAAGACCTGCTGCAGCACGATGAAGACCTTGCTGAATACGTGCTTATGCCGGGCGCGGTACTCTCCCCTGACCACGGCGATGGCCGGCATGCGCGTGCCGATCCAGGCGGGCAGGAGCCCCTGGATTACCGACAGCAGGACAACGAATAGGGCATAGACGGCCAGCCAGCCGGGGGTGTAGAGCACCCGCACGGGCACAGCCGTGCCGATGATGCTGTTGAACCAGGGCGTGCAGGCCTCGGCGATCAGCGCCGCCAGGGCGAAGCACACCGCCGTGAAGGCGAACGACTCCAGCAGATATCCGCCGATGAGCGTACGCTCCCCCGCTCCGAGGATCTTGCGCGTAGCCATCTCCCGGGCACGTTTGCTGGAAAGCGCGACGTTCAGATTGATATAATTGAAAATGGCCGATAGCAGCAGGACGAGCGTAACCAGCAGGATAATGCCCGTATAGGTAGGATTACCCCGCTTCAGGGACTGGTTGTTGGCCGGGGAGAACCAAATCTCGTCGTAGCGGACCAGGCCGCTGTCGTCCAGAAAGTCACGGGCCCCGATGGCATCGAACTCGCGGGTCACCAAGGTATCGGCCTTTATCTCCAGCGCAGCCCGGTCGGTCCCTTTTCGCACCTTGACAAAGGGCAACACGTCCATCCTGTACGGAGCATTTTTGCGGCTGGCCAGCTTCTCGATGCTGTAGATGACATCGACGTCGCCGAAGATGGGATTAGGCGTCTCCCGGATAACGGCGGCGATGGCCGACTCTCCGTCGATGACACGGCCGATGGCCTGCTCCGCGCCACCCAGGCGGTTTGCGAAAGCACGGCTGACAATGACATTGGAGGCGTCTGAGAGGACCTCGGGGCCGCCGATGTCGAATTGAGCCGGGAAGATGTCAAAGAAATCCCCGCCTACCATGAAGCTTTCCACGTGGTACTTCCTGCCGTCCACTTCGACGGTTTCCTCGTTGCCCATCGAGCGCCAGAACATGGCGGCCTGCTCCACCTCGGGGATGCTCTCCCTGGCCTGACTGGCCAGGCCCCAGGAGTGCCCGATACCCGAGCGCGCGGTCGTGGACCGGTAGAAAGTATAGACGTCCTCGTAGTCCGGCACGTTGCGCGTCATCTGCCGCTGCTGCCAAACGAAGTGTCCGGTCAACAGCACAAATGCCAGGCTCACGGCCAGCCCCGCCGCCTCGATGGCGGTGTAGAGTTTATTGCGGGACAGGAATTTCAGATAACTCTTCATACTACTCGTTCCTCAGCGATTCCACAGGATTTGCCCGGGCAATCTTCAGGCAGTTCAGCACCACCACACCCAGCACAATCAGCAGCACCAGGGCCGCTCCGCCGATGAAGTACAGCGGATTCAGGGACACTTTCTCCGCAAACTGCTCCAGCCACTTGCGGGCAACAAAGAAAGCTCCGATACAGGCTATCACGGCCATCACCGCAGAGAGCTTCATAATGTCAGTGGCGAACACGCCCAGAATGTCCCGGGTGGTAGCGCCGTTGATCTTACGGACGGCCATTTCCTTGCTCCTGCGCAGGCTTTCATCGCGGATAAAGCCGATGAGGCCCAGGAGTGCAATCAGCAGCGAGAACACAGCTCCTATGGCCATGGTATTGCGCATCTTCTTGCTGTCGGCATAGGCCGCACGCATCTCCTCCTCGTAGGACAGGATGTTGATCTCACGGCCTTCCAGGGCGTCTTCCATGGCCTCACGAGCCTTAGGCAGTGCTTCCGGCTGGACTTTGAACATCACATGTGGCATCCAGGAATTCATGCTGCCCATCTCGCCATAGAACAGGACACTGGGGCGCCGATCTACGTGGGCCAGGTTACCCAGGAGATAGCTCTTATATACGCCGGAAATGGTATAATAGTTTTGCGAACGCTCGTGACCGGTGATGGCTATCTGCTTTCCCACGGCACCGTCGCTCCAGTCTGTAAAATCGGCCATTCTGGCCACAAACTTCTCATCCACAACCATCTCGGAAGAATCCCTGGGCGCACGGCCTTCCAGGAACGCAATCCCCATGAGGTCAAAGAATTCCGGAGAGCACTCATACTGGTCGGCGACATTGAACAGTTCCCGGTCATCTCCCGGCAAATAGACATTGTCTCCGGCGGGGCCGTTCAGCGGCAGGTTGTAGGCCGTTGCCACGCAGCTCACTTCCGGCAGGCTCCTTAGTGTATTGACTGCACGGGTAATGGCTTGCCTATCCCCGTCAAAGAAGCTGATATAGTATAGGTTGTCGTAGTCATAGCCCGTATCGGCATGGGAAACCTTCTGATACTGCCGGCCGATGACGAGCATCATCACCACCAGAAACACGTTGATGAGCACTTGGACGCCCAGAAGGCCCAGCTTCCAGCTGCGGGAGTTCTCCGTGTAGTTTTTCAGGGCAGCATAGACCGGAATGCGCTGATAAAGTTCTGCGGGAATGACGATTGAGATTACCAGAACAAAGATAATCACAGCTGCGATTGCCCCGATGCTATGCGGCACCAGCAGCGTCTGGAACGGTACGCCCAGCAGGTTCTCCACGATGCTTCGGCCGGCAAAGATGACGATAGCGGCGAGGGCCAGTGAAAGCAGGACATGAATAGATGCTTCCTTCGTCAGCATGACATAAATGTGCTTTCCTTCAGCGCCGTAGCACTTCCGAACGCCCACTTCCTTGGAGCGCTTCACCAGGGAGGAAATCACAATCAGGATATAGTTGAGCAGGCTAATGAGAATCAGCAGAGCCGCCACGATGGAGAGCAGGACCACCTGGGACTTCACCTCAGGCATAGACGTGTGCATCTTGGAGAAAGGCTTCAGGAAATAGGTAAGCTTTAACCCCTGCGCTTCAAATTCTGCTACCGGCTGGTGCGCCTCCTGCATCTTCCGGATACCATCGGCCAACGTATTAGGATCCACTCCGGGCATTAGTTTCACATAGCCTTTATACCGGTCGTTGCCCAGCCAGTTGTCGGTGCTCTGCTTGCCGTAGGTCTCCATCGAAAGGAGAATGTCGTAGTCCAGGCTGCCATTTTCCGGAAAGTCCTCGAACACGCCTTCGATGGGAAGTTTTAGCCCGGCCATGTCCTCGTTGTAGACCTGCTTGCCGATGGCTTCCTCAACGCCGCCCAGTTTCTCCGCGAAACTCCGGCTCACCATCACACCGCCCCATTTTCCAAGAATCTTCACCGGGTTTCCAGCCAGAATGGGCCGGTCAAAGACCTTGAAGAAGCAGGTATCGGCGCAGACGAGCGTGGCCTTGATCTTGTTGCCGTCCTCGTCCACATAGGTGTTTCCATTGAAGACATACGTAGTGCGCGTGCCACATTCAACACCCGGGACCTCCTCCATGAAGCCCACGGCCACGGCACCGCTCACCTGTTCATAATCCTTCTCATCTCCGTGCTGGGAATACCAGGTGTTGATAGTGTACACGCGGTCGATGTCCTTGTAAAAGCTGTCGTAACTGAGCTCAAAGAACACCTTGGCAATGAGCACAATACCCACAGCCAGCCCGATGCCCAGGGAAAGGACCTTGATCCAAATATCTGAGTTGCGTTTCATCAGAGTTCGTTCTTGACATCAGAGACAATCTGACCGTCGAACAGGTCGATGGTGCGCTGCGCCTGGGCGGCGTCCTTCTGGGAGTGGGTCACCATGACGATGGTCGTTCCCTCAGCATTGAGTTCTTTCAGCAGGTCCATCACCTCCTTACCGTTCTTGGAGTCGAGGTTACCGGTAGGTTCATCGGCGAGGATTAACTTAGGGGCGGCCACGACGGCACGGGCGATGGCCACGCGCTGCTGCTGGCCGCCGGAGAGCTGCTGCGGGAAGTGCTGGGCGCGGTGGCTGATGGCCATGCGCTTCATGATTTCCGTGACCTTCTGCTTACGCTCGCTGGCCGATATGTTGAGGTAGCGAAGCGGCAGCTCAATGTTCTCATAGACATTGAGTTCATCAATCAGGTTGAAGCTCTGGAACACAAAGCCGATGTTGCCCTTGCGGAACTTGGTGCGCTCCTTCTCCTTGAGGCCGCCCACCTCGGTGCCGAGGAGTTCATACGAGCCGCTGGTGGGATTGTCCAGCAGGCCCAGGATGTTCAGCAGCGTGGACTTGCCGCAGCCGGAAGGGCCCATGATGGCGACAAACTCGCCATCCTTGATCTCGAAGGAAACACCATTGAGGGCAGTAGTCTCGATTTCTTCCGTGCGGAAGACTTTGGTAAGGTTAGAAACTTTAATCATAATGAGTTACTATTTAATTATTTATTCATTCTTTAACGATTCAACGGGGTTAGCACTGGCCGGGGCCGCTTCGGCCGTTGCAGCCTGCTTCTCATACACATCGGAGTGGTGCTCGTAGTACGCGACCGTCTGCGCGATGATCAGCGGCGTTAACAGCGCCGGGGCTATAACTACACACATTATGAAAAGCTTTTTCATATCAATACTTTTTGTTTAACCGTACCAAACAGAAGCATTCCTTGTGCCAAATTGCTAACACGTTGATTTACAATACATTTACATAAAGCAAGAAGTGTAAAGTCTGTAAAATTTTACACTTTCATGTAAACGTGCTTTACAGTTAATGGCAGTTATTTCCTGGCTTCACCATCGTAGGAGCCATATTCCGGGCAGACGGCGCAGGTTCAGGAGCAGACGGTGCAAGTTCACGGACAGGCGGCGCAGGTTCCGGGTGTCAACGGCGCAGGTTCCAAAACAGGGGCGGGACCTGCACCGCGAATCGGCCTTCTGCGTTGCTCCGGTGGCGCAGGTTTCGACCCTAAAATGGAACCTGCACCATCTACGGCTGAACCTGCACCATCTACGGCTGAACCTGCGCCATCGGGGTGCTAGTGGGCTTTTACGCAACTCCCCAGCCGATGTACGTACAAAAAACCGGCATTCCAGTGCGGTCTCGATGTACGTACGTCCGCACCTTCGGCCAGTGAAAGGCACTTCTTCCGATGTACGTACAAAAAATCGGCAATCCAGTGCGGTGGCGATGTACGTACATCGGACGGAAGATGAAACCGTGGCGCTTATACGCCTTATAATCAGCACATTAGAGTAACTGACGGGTATGGATAGCACACCCGTCAGTTACTCTAATCGTTTGGTATTCATCTGTTTAAGCGCCACGCTGCACCGCGGCGACAGTACCGCCACAACACTATAATTAGGAAAGAGGCCTTGCCGGGGTGGGGCGTTTTAATAGGGTTCGGGCATGAGTGAGAAGAGATGTCATTCTTTTTTCAGTTCCACCGCCGGATTGGTCTTCGCCGCCTTCAGCGTTTGCCAAAGCACGGTGCCGAAGGCGATGGCCAGTGAAATGATGACCGCCACCACAAAGACCCAGCCGTAGTTCTGGACGCGGTACGCGAATCGCTCCAGATACACCCTTGCGGCCCAGACGGCCAGCGGAATGCCGATGGCGCAAGCCATGCCCACCATCAGCATGTAGCTGCGTACATTCCTCCAGGTCTCGCTGTTCACGTCAGCCCCAAACACCTTACGGACGGCAATTTGCCTGGTGTTTTCATCGGCAAAGTAGGTACTCATCGCCAGGAGCCCCAGGAGGGAAATTAACACTGCCAGAACCGCAAAGAGTTTCACCAGACGCAGGGTCCTCCGCACAGGGGCCAGCATTTTCGTGTTGATGTCACGCACAAAACCATAACGCCAGGCCGGTTCTTCCACGCCGGAGGTCTCCAGCCGATATTCCCTGTAAGCCTGCCGGATGGCTTTGTCGTAAGACTCGTCCTCTCCCGTGGTGCCGATGAGCATGCAGTTGGCATGCCTGAGTTCTTCGGCCCGGGTTACGATGACGCCGCCATTGGGGTTCTGACTGCTCTCAGAAGCCGGCCTGGTTGGATAATCCGTCACCACGCCTCCGATAAACTCCGGCTGGGCGCCGTTCATATTGATTCTCCGCGGGAATACGGTAGATGTATCCGACACTCCGGCGCCATTGAAGGCGCTGCGGCTCATCCAGAGCGAATGCGTAAGCGGATGGCCGAAATCTTCCTCCACCTCCAGTCCCAGCAGTTTGAAATAGGTGGAATCGCAGAGGATGACGGGCATATCTACCCTATGCTCCTCGTCCACCTTGATGCCCATCGTCATATTGATGAGCCCCGGGATACCGCGTCCCACGCCTGCCTTTGTCACAAAGGGCAGCTGTTCCACCTTATCCTTGAAGAGCTTCATCATATCGTAGTTCTGCGCGGAATACTCGATGTAATAGCGATTCTCCGTGGCAGCGTGCATCGGCCGGGTGAGCATGTGACGCATCTGCACTTCCATCACCAGCGCCAGGGCAATCAGGAATACTGTCAAGATGTTCTGTACCACGATGAACACCTTGCTCAGAACCATTTTGTTCCGGCGCCGGAGGGTGCCTTTGATGACGTCGATGGGCTCGTAGCGCGAGGCAATGATGGCCGGAAGGAGGCCGTTAATTACACCCAGGACCAGAATGCCGGCGATGTATGCCAGAATATACCCCGGAGTCATCATGAACGACAACCTCACGCTGGTGTCTCCCATCCCCAGCATCAGTTCGTCCGGGTCGGCGGTGGAAACGAGGCTGTTCATCATGGGCGCCAGCAGATCGGCCAGCAGCAGTGCCGTGGCAAAGCAGACAGCGGTGAAGGCGACGGATTCGCCGATGTACTTCCACAGGATGCCGGTTTTGTCGGCCCCCAGCAGGCGCCGGGTGGCCATTTCCTTAGACCGCTTGCCCGTAAGGGCCAGGCTCAGGTTCACATAATTGAAGATGGCCGATAAAAGGAGCAGCAGAACAACCACCGTCAGGAGCCTGAGCATCTGGGCATTACCCTGCCGGGTGAGCCCGTTGCTGTTTCCCGTGGCAAAGAATGCTTCGTCCATGCGGTATACCCGCCAGGAATCCACTCTCTCCGGACTCCAGTTGGCATCGTAGTTCTTGTGCATCAGCGCCTTCACCTTGGCTTGCACATCAGCAGGGTCCGCATCTTCGCGGACACGTAACCAGGTGGTATAGTTGCCGATGCTGTTGAAAGCCTTGCTCTGCCCGGCGGCCCAGGTGGCTGAAATGTGCGTAATGATATCGTAGGGCATGAAGAAGGTACCGTCAAAATCGGCGAAAACGCCTTTGATGGTGCGGGGCGACTTGTCCACCTGGATGGTTTGGCCGATTTGAGCGCCAAGATTCATGGCCAGGGACTCGCTGATGAGAACATCATTCTTCCCGACAAAATCCTCCGCACTTCCTTCTACCAGACGATACTCCGGGAACACCTTGAAGAAGTCGGCATCGGCCTCCATACCGGAGGCCTGAAGCGTCTCCTCGCCGTTTTTAATGATGGGTTGCCAGAGGAGCGCCATGTGCGTAGCGGATTCCACCTCCGGGATGTTCATCTCCAGTTCTTCCTTATCCCAATAGGTTAGGCCCAGGAACTCGTCGGTTCCCAGCACAAACGAGCGCTTCCACTGCGGCGACTCGCGCGCCACCTCATACTGCTGCACCACGTAGCTGCCAATCAGGATTACAAACGCCAGGCTCACCGCCAGTCCCACCGCCTCGATGGCAGTGTAGAGTTTATTACGGGATAGGAATTTAATATAGCTTTTCATGATTATTTAGAAAACTAACACGTCGCTGTCACCGTAATTGTCATACCCGGAAGTAATGACCTTCTCACCGGGATCCAGGCCCTCCAGGACTTCGTAGTACTGGGGGTTCTGCCGGCCGATACGGATCTCTCTTTTGACGGCCTTGGTGCCGTCTTTGTTAACAACATAAATCCATTTGCCGCCGGTTTTCTGGTAGAAGGTGCCGCGGGGGATGATGACAGCCTCTTCGGGCTGGCCCAGCTGGAGGTTCAGGTAGTAGGTCTGGCCGGCGCGGATGTTGTCGGGCTGAACGCCGTCAAACTTGAAATCGGCCTTGAACTTGCCGTCGCGAACCTCCGGATACACTTTCCGGATAACAGTGGAATAGGTCTCGCCCTGGCGCTCGAAAGTGGCCTCCAGGCCGGCGATGACGCGGTCAATGTAGTGTTCATCTATTTGCGCCTCAACCTTGTAGGTACCCACGGAATTGATCTGGCCAATCCTCGTGCCGGCAGCGATGCTCTGGCCGAGGACCACGTCCAGCAGCCCCAGTTCGCCGTCAATGGGCGCCTTCACAATGAGGTTGGACTTGCGCTTACGGATCATCTGCATATTGAGGAGCATGCTCTCCAGGCTCTCTTCCATCCGGTTAATCTGGGCTCCGCGATACAGGCTGTCCTGAACGGCGCGTTCGCAAACCAGGTCGTATTTCTGCTTCGCCAGGCGGTAATCTTCTTCGGCCTTCAGATACTCCTCCCGGGCGATGAGCTTGTCCTCATAGAGCGCCTTCTGCTGCTCATAGGCCCGGCGCAGTCGCTCCACCTGGATGCCGTACTCCAGCACATTCTGGCGCACATCCAGTTTCTGCTGCTCCATGGAAATCTGCGTATTGCGCTGGATGTTTTCCTTTTCGGCCAGGTCGGCCTCGGCGTTAAGGATCTGCATGTCCAGGTTATCGTTGTTCAGGATGAGGATGGCATCGCCAGCCTTCACCGGGGAACCTTCCTCGATGAGGATCTTCTCCACGATGCCGCCCTCCTGGGGACTCAGCTGGATGGTGGTCATCGGCTGAACCCTTCCGCCGATGCGGATATAGTCGTTGAACTCTCCCTTGACGGCGTTTGATATCGTCACGGTGTCCTTATCCACCCTTAAGGTCTTGTTGTTCGGCCTTGCAATGAGGTAAATCACAAACACCACCAGCAGCGCACCCAGCCACCAGGGCAGAGCCTTTTTCGTAAACGCCACGCGCCAACCGGTCTTCTTCTCAATGATCTTATCCATAGTTTCCTACTGATTTACATATTCGACACCCTTGTAGTAACGGACCACCGCCTGCTTGATGAGGTACTTGAACAGGCTGTTCATCTCATCGGCCTGGGCCCTGAGGTAGTTGTTATTGGCCGTCTGGAACTCCAGCGGGGAAATGAGTCCCTGCTCCAGCTTCTTGAGATTCAGTGTGTAGGCCTCGGCCTGCACTTCGGCCTTGCGCTGGGCCAGCTCATAAGCCGTGGCGGCACCGTCGCGGTCCTGGACAGCCCTGCGCACTTCGCTTTCAACATCCCTCCGTTTCTGATCAAGTTCTGCAGTGGCCTTGTCTAAGGCGTGCTGCTTCCGGGAAATCGTGGAATGCCTGCTCAGACGGTTCCAAATGGGAATTTGTAGCGACACCTCAACATACTCTCCCCCGTTGTTCTTAAACTGATTCCAGAACGGCTGCGTAGTGGACCCCTGATAGGTATAGTAACTGGTGCTCCATCCGGCATACAGGCCGATGGAAGGCAGCAGCTGCCACTTGGCGGTGTTAAGCTCGCGCCTGGCGTTGAGTGCCTGCCAGGAAGCAATCTTCACGGCCGGATTGTGCTCAAGGGCAAAGTCCACTACGGATTCCGTAGCCACCGGCTCCACCTGCCATACCGGCATGGAGGTATCAATGTTCAGTTCCTCATCCAGCGGCCAGAACATCAGATCGGAGAGTGTCATCTTCTGATCCTGATACATATTGTAGGTATTCGTCAGGTCATACTGGCGGTCGGCGAGGTCGGCCTCCATCTGGATCACGTCGGCATGTCCTTTCTGTCCCAGCTCCTCCTGCCGTTTTGCCTTTGTGAGGGCCTGCCCCGCCACAGCCACCTGCTCCTCGTACACGTCGCATAAACGCTTGTAATAGACCACGTTGTAGTAGGCTTCCATCACCGCCAGGCAGATATCGGCCTCCACCTGCTTCTCCTGCGAATCGGCAATGAGCATTCCGGTCTTGGAAATCCTGTAATTGTTCACCGCCTTGAAGCCGTCGAAGAGGTCGTAACCGGCGCTGATGCTGTAATTGTTGTGGAACGACGTGGTGTTGAAATACGTATTGGTCTGCGGGTCAATACTGCGGCCAAAGTTATAGTAGGCGTAAGTCTGCGCACTGATCTGCGGAGTAAACAGCGCCAGGGCGGCATCCCGCCGGGCAATCTGCGCATCGCCCGCAGCCGCCTGCTGAATACGGACCTTCGTGGAATGGGAGATGGCGTACGCCATGCAATCCTTAAGGGAAAAAGTAGCCTGGGCGCTGGCAGGCGCACTCACTGCGGCCGCCAGCCCCATAACTACTGAGATAATGAAAAGGTTTTTCATATCAATACTAATGTTTAACAGTGCCGGTAAGTAACACGCCCTGTGCCAAATTGCCAATATCTTGGTTTTCAATGCGTTTACACACAACAAAGGAGTGTAAAGCCTGTAAATCTTTACACTCCCTTTACACTTTTCTTTACAGTACCTCGCCTTCCTCGAATCCGCCCCCGGCCGCCAGGCCATCATCGACCTCCACGTCAGGGCGATTATCCGGTATTTGTCTCTTTAATCCAGAATAAAACGTTAACTTTGTCAGAACATTAATTGATTTGTTATGAACGCATTGCCTCAGATATACCAGGACGCTGTCAAAACTATCAAACAGGCCATCCTTGAAAGCCAATACCGCTCCGCCAAGATGATTAGCGGCGAGCAACTTTCGTTGTACTTTGGTATCGGATGCTATGTGTCAGAGCATTCCCGTACAGATAAGTGGGGCACAGGGGCCATTGAATCCATCAGCGAGCAGTTAAAGAAAGAACTGCCTGGCCTGCATGGTTTTTCAGCAGAAAGCATCAAGAAAATGCGTCAGTTCTATGAGTTCTGGAGCCAGTTCATAAATCGGTCGCCGTCGGCGACCGATTTACAGGTGACTGATTCAAAGGATGTTACCTCCTATATTCAGGTAAACTCATTCGCTCTTCAAAATTGGTCGCCGGTGGCGACCGAAATCAATCGGGACGATTTTCTGGGCATCAGTTTCTCCCATCACATGGAGATTCTCAACAAGACCAAGGATATCGATACCGTTCTGTTCTACATCCACGAGACCGTCATGCACCGTTGGGACAAGTACACCCTCCGCGACAAGTTGAAGCTCAAAATCCACGAGACCCAGAAAGGAATTCCCAACAACTTCGTCCAGACCATTCCCTCATCCCGGCAGGCCCTTCAGGCCGTGAAGATGTTCAAGGATGAATACCTGCTGGACTACATCAATCTGGAGGACATAGATGCCGCCGATGAAGATGATGTGGATGAGCGTGTGGTAGAGAATACCATCGTCCGGAACGTAAAGCGGTTTATGATGAAGTTCGGCAAGGATTTCGCCTACGTGGGTAATCAGTACGACCTGGAAGTCTTCGGGGAGGAGCAGCGCAGCGACCTGCTATTTTTCAACCGCCAACTCAACTGTCTCGTGGCCATCGAACTCAAAGCCGGGAAATTCAAAACCGCATACCTTGGCCAGTTATACGGCTACCTTCAGGTCCTTGATGACCAGGTCCGCAAGCCGCACGAGAATCCCTCCATCGGCATCATCCTCTGCAGACGCGCCAACCGTGCCTTCGTCGAATATGCCATCCGCGACTACACCAAGCCGATGGGCGTTGCCACTTACAAGACCCTCGGCGATATGCCTGAGGCCTTCCGTGAAGCCCTTCCCGACGAAGACGACCTCAAGAAACTCCTGTAGAAGTTTCCATCATTCCATCACTTCCCTCAGTTCCATCAACTGATGGAAGTTTTTTATTTTATCCTCCATCATCCAACCCTATTGTGAACTCCATTTGCACGTTATTTATGTTTTCTTATCGTTATCTCGCTTTGTTTTCGTAAATTTGTCTGTTAAAGCAGAATACCCCATGGCCGGAAATAAACACGCCCTTACCCGTTACCGGGTACTGGATGCCTGTTTCAGCAACAGAATGCGTAAATACTACGCCGAGGACCTCATTTCAAAATGCAACGAGGCCTTGGCAGAACGCTATGGCACCGATGATGCCGGCATCAGCCGTCGCACCTTTTTCGATGACCTCAACGACCTGGACAGCATCGTTGGCGAGTACGGTGTTGAGATTCAGCGCCTCAACGACGGCCGTAAGAAGTATTACCGCTACGATAAGGAGAATTTCTCCCTCTTTGCCAAGGGGTTCACAGAAGAGGAGCTTCAAGCGCTAAAGGAGAATGTCCAGACCTTGCAGCGATTCAAAGGCCTTCCAACCTTCAGTTGGATGGATTCCCTGGTGAGTAAGCTGGAAGACAAGATCACGGTCAAGACTTCCGTTGATAACATCCTCGCCTACGAAGAGAACACTGGCTACTCAGGTATCGACTGGCTCAAAGACTGTTTTGATGCCATCGTGAACAAACAGCCCATCCGAATTGACTACCGCAATTTCGAGGAAAAGGAATTCCAGTGGACCATTCACCCGTACTACATCAAGCAGTACAATAACCGCTGGTTCCTGATTGGCTTCAATCCGGAATTCAACAGCCTTTCCCACATTCCGCTGGACCGTATTGATGAGATTGAGCCCATCCACATTGATTACATTCCCAACACCACAACAGACTTTGAGAAGTATTTCGACAACGTGATTGGCGTAACCGTAGCCGATGCTCCTGTACAGGACATCAAACTCCGCTTCTCCCAGAAGCGCCTGCAGTACGTCCTCACCAAGCCTATACACAAATCGCAGAAATGCTCCGCCCCAAATAATGGTATCATTAGCCTGCAGCTCATACCCAATCGGGAGTTGGAATCGCTCATCTTATCCTTCGGACCGGATGTCGAGGTTCTGGAGCCGCAGTCCCTGCGAAACCAGATACAAGAGAAAGTCAAGGAATCTTTCTCACATTATTTTGACATGCAAGCTGGCTGCACATCATCACCATATCTTTGCACCGTCGAAACCAAAAAAGGAGAATGACTATGGCAAAGAACACCACCACCACGCTGTCCGCAAACGCTAAGGCTATTGTTGATGCGTTTATCAACCAGAATATCTTTGAGCCTCATCGGGCCAACGCACTGGTTATTGAGCTCTATTCTCGCAGGAAAGATGCCGACCAGGACATTATTGCCCAGGCAAAGAGCAACCTGCTTCCTTGCTCCCTCACATTAACCGAGGAGCAGTATCTCGTTCTGGATGCGGAATATGCGGAAGTCGTAAAGTACTGTCATGCTTTTATTGTAGGACTTGAGAAGGCTCAGCTGAATGGCGCCTTCACACATTTTCCTACGGAGTTGGTTGATCTCTGCACGAGAATCATTTCCTGTGAAGAGGATGAATCCGTGTATCTTCCTTATGCCGGCTACTGTGACATGGCCTATGCACTTGATGCAAAGACCGTGACGGGCTTCGACGTAAACCCTTCTTCGGTCGCATTCAGCACGATTCTCTTCGAAGCATATGGAATCGACGGGGGCATTACTACCTGTGATTCGTATGCCCCGGAGATCAACAAAGGGCAGAAATACAACCATATCATTTCTTGCCCTCCTCATTTCTCTGCCAAAGAGAACAAGATCATCGCCGAGTATGCACTGGAACTCCTCCAGAACAATCTTAGCGACGGTGGAGACATGAGCCTGATTCTCCCTCTCGGAGACATGTCTTCTCTTCCCTGGATTTCTTTCCGGCGCTATCTCTTGCAGAACAAGACAGAATACAATGTCATGACAATCTCGTTGCCGGCAGTTTTTCTGCCAGTGACTGGCGTCAAGTTTTGTCTTATGGTAATCGAGAAGGCAAAGAATCCGGATGGTACCTTCTTCTTCATGGATGCTGACCGGAAGGAATTCTATACCGAGTCCAAGGAAAATCGCCGTCAACCGCTTTTGAAGGTGGACTCAATCTTGGAAAGTGTCCGAGTTTTGGACGAAAGATATATCCGTGAGATAGACGTTGAGAATAATGTCCTGTTCGGAAAGAACTACCTTGACTCCTTTGCTCCCTCTCGCTATTTCGTCTACGATAATCTTCCGGAGCTCAAGGAAGGTTATGAGTACTATACCTTGGGGCAGTTGGTTCAGTCCCTGAAAATCCACGGAATGGCTGAGTCTGAGCAGGATTTTGGTCGACGCCCTGGGCAATACATCCGGATAAGTTGTCTTCACGACAATTATTTGTCCTGCGATATTGATTACAATTCGATAACCGCTGCGCCAATCCCGTCCTCCGCGTATTGTGGCTACGCTAACGGAGCCTATGCCGCCTTCGTTAACGGGAAGATTAAAGTGGGACAAATAAAAGGAATGTACTCATCCAGTGGCCGCTTCGATGACTTTGACCCCTATAGCGACTCCAAAATCATCCACATAGATGGTAGCGTTGCTCATTTTGCCCCCAAACAGAATGGTGTAGCCCAGCAGGATTATATCCTGAGGGAACTCATGTCGGATTATGTTCTGGAACAGGCAAAGAGATTTGCATACGGGACGGTTAAGCAGGAGATGAGGGTTCTTGACTTTTATAAGTTGAAGATCGCCGTTCCATCTATTGAGGTCCAGGACGAGATTCTCAAGCAGGATAGAATAGATGCAGTTGCCAAAGCTGGGATCAAGATTGATGAGATCAATGAGAAGTTCCGGAAGGATGTGCACATGATGAAGCACAGCATTGGACAGACTTTAGCCAACTTAGGCAACTGGCTGTCTATATTAAACGATGCAAGAAAGGAGGGAGAAGGGGTCTTGAATGACGATGCTGAGACTGGTGGCTTGATGAAAATCAAAGTGGCTGATATATATGATAGAATCAATACTATATACCAGAAACTGCATCGGCAAATATCAACGATAGATCAAGGTTATGGAAAGACTTGTTCCACTATTCTTTTGGGCGAGTTTATCGAAACATACGTAAAAAGCAACCCATATGGTAATGTCTCTTTTATCTATAGAGGTGCGCCATCCCAACAATGGGAGAAAATGTCAGATCAATCCAGAAGCATAGTTCAAAGTGAACCCACATCGGTTGATGACTGGTTAGCCCTGGCAGATATGCCGCTCAATCCTGCCATTCGGTTCCCCCAAGAATCCTTAACTACTATCTTTGATAATATAGTATCAAATGCGGTTTCACATGGGCTAAAAGATACTGATAAGCCAATGGAAATCAAATTTGAAATAGAGGACTACGGCTCCGAAATAGTTTTATTGATTTCCAACAATGGGACGCCTCTTTCTTCAGGATTCTCCGCTGAAGATATATTTACATATGGCGTCTCTACAGGTGGAGGTGAACATGCGGGAATCGGTGCATATCAAGTAAGAAACCTAATGGAGGAATTTGGGGGCCATGTGGAGATAATCAGCGCCCCTGAAGAAGAATTCCCTGTCACCTATAGGCTAACCTTCTTGCCTGCTTTCAACATAACAAAATTTGACTTCGAAAAGTAGTTATTATAGCCATGGAAGAATTAGTCTACAAAGTTCTTTGGGTCGATGATGAGCCTCAAAATGTTGATGGCCTTAGAATCAATGCTTCGAAAAGAAATATTCAATCTCTTTCTTACGATAACTGGGAAGAAGCTTTCGAAGTACTGCAGCATGAGTGGCCAGAGATTACGGCTATTATTCTTGATGCAAATTGCAGGTTGTATAAATCTGATACTGGGCCTAATCAGAATTTCCTCAGCAAGGTATTCGCTCAATTAAATCAGTTTTTCGGGAACATTCATAGATATATCCCCTGGTACGTTTTGTCTGAGGGGACTATGGATAATTATAGCATCATTATGGATTATGTCCGAGAATCACATAATTCGAAAGAATGGGGAAAAAGTGATTTCAAAAAAGCAGAGATCTTAGCAAAAGATAATGAGCTATTCGACAATATTTGTTCCTTAGGTAAAAAACAGAGCAATAACATCGTTCTATACCGCCACCGCGAAGTCTTCAAATACTTGGGAGCAGAATCTCTTATTAGCAATGATGCCAGGAAGATTATGCTCAAAGCCCTTGCTGTGCTTTATTATCCGGATGAGAACATAAACTATGAGTTTGCTGGGAATCCTCTCCGAAAAGTGTTGGAATATATGTTCCGCAGCGCCAATAAGCAGGGATTGCTCCCAGACGAATTCTTCGACAAAAACGGTAACCCCGTCCTTTGGGATTCCATGCAGTATATGAGCGGACTTGAACCGTCCAACATCAAGTTCCGCTACGGAGCCGAAGGAGAAGCGATATTCCCTAAGCGGCAGAATCATTTGATGCTCAACATCCTGAACTTTGTAAACGAGGATTCTCATACCAGCAAGGATGATGATGCACCCTATATCATCGACAAAGAATCCCAGGACCTGTTCTTCGGGTTCCTCTTCCAGCTGCTCCACGTCATCAAATTCTACGGTCAGTTTGTAGAAGCACATCCTGATGTGGTCGCCAACAAAGCCAAAATGCAGAAGATTATAACAGCCGCCGATCTTGTTGTCGGAAAAGAAGGCATCGTCCTTGCCGGTCCCCGGTTTAACTATATGGGAACCACGGTTCTGCCTAACAAACTGGGCTGCCGTCCCAGACAGAAAATCCGCATTGACGAAGCCGTACTGAATACAGGTTCCGACAAAGACAAATACCCTACGTACGCAACGAAAGTAACTATTTTATAATGATTAACATCCGCAAACTTGAAGCAGACCTTTGGGAATCAGCCGACCTTCTGAGAGCAGAATCAAAGCTGACCTCCAACCAATACTGTATGCCGGTCCTCGGCCTAATTTTCCTCCGCTATGCATATAGTCGGTACAAGATGGTTGAGGAAGAACTATTGAAAAGCCGTCCTGTCCGTGCCGGCCGAGCCCTTCCTATTGAATCGGCCGATTTTCGGGAGAAAAGCGCCATCTACCTGCCTGAGCAAGCCCGGTACAGCTATCTGCTAAACCTGCCGGATGACGTGAAGACCGCCGCGCTCAAGAACATTGATGGCCAGCCGATGAACAGTCTTGGTGAGGTGGTCAACAATGCGATGCTGCTCATCGAGAAAGAGACCGAGACGCTGAAAGGTGTCCTTCCCAAGAACTACACCATCTTCTCCGACGCCCTTTTACAGTCGCTCATCCGCATCTTTAACCGCAGCGAGATTGATGAAATCGGCGGAGACATCATTGGTCGCATCTACGAATACTTCCTCAACAAGTTTGCTAAGAACGTTGCCCAGGATGATGGCGTATTCTTCACGCCGAAGTCTTTGGTGAAAATGATTGTGAATGTCTTAGAGCCAAAGAGCGGCGTCCTGCTCGACCCCGCCTGCGGTAGTGGTGGTATGTTCGTCCAGACCGGTGACTTCGTGAACGCATCCGGCATGGCGGCCAACAAGGCCATGACCTTCTATGGCCAGGAGAAAGTGGAGTACAACGCCCAACTCTGCTTGATGAACATCGCCGTCCACGGTCTTTCCGGCAACATCAAATCCGGTGATGAAGCCAACAGTTTCTACCACGATGCCCACAACCTCAATGGCCGCTGCGACTATGTGATGGCCAATCCTCCCTTCAACGTGGACAAGGTAAATGCGGAAAAGGCCTCTAGTGCCGGGCGGCTTCCTTTCGGCCTGCCCGGTGTCAATAAGAAAACCGGAGAAATCGGCAATGCCAACTATCTTTGGATTTCTTACTTCTACAGCTTCCTCAATGACCAGGGTCGTGCCGGCTTCGTGATGGCATCTTCTGCCACCGATAGCCAGAATCGCGACAAGGCCATCCGCGAGGAACTAATCAAGACCGGCGATGTGGACGTGATGGTAAGTGTCGGGACCAATTTCTTCTACACCAAATCACTTCCTTGCTCTCTTTGGTTCTTTGACCGGGCCAAGAAGAAGGAACTCAAAGACAAGGTCCTCTTCATTGACGCCAAGAATTACTACACGGTGGTGGACCGCACACTCAACGAATGGAGCGAGTGGCAGCTGAAGAACCTCAACGCCATTGTATGGCTATATAGGGGCGAGATTGAGCGCTACAAGAACCTCATTAGCGAGTACCGTGTGGCGGCTTTGACCTATTTCGGTGGCATTGACAGAGACATAGCCCTAGATAACGACGAGCACAGTTTCGCCAATTACCTGAAACTTGCGGACATGCTCATCGGTCAGTATGAGGCCGAAATTAAGGACATGCAGGCCAAGGTCAAGACCATTAAGGGCCGTGATGACAAGAACAAATGCAAGGCGCAGATTGCCGAACTGGAAGCAGCTCTTGAAGAGGCAAGGGAAATGCGGACCGTCATGCAGGAAGCCATCTGGCTTACCGACAAGTTTGGCGAAGGTGAATACCACGACATAAACGGCCTTTGCAAAATTGCCACGATTGCTGATATCGAAGGGAAGGGCTGGTCCCTGACTCCGGGCGCATACGTGGGTGTACCCGATTCGGATGATGATGGTGTGGATTTCCATACAAGGATGCATGAGATACATGATGAATTGGAAACCTTGCAAAAGGAGTCCAATCGTCTAATGGTTGTGATTTCCAAGAATATGGAGGTGATACTATGATTCTGATAGACGTTTGTGAGCTTATCGTAGATTGCCCTCATTCTACAGCCAATGATGAAGGTGCAGGGTATCCTCTTATCCGGACTCCAAATGTCGGTAAGGGGCGCCTAATCTTAGATGGTGTTCACCGCGTATCCAAGCAGGTTTACGATGTACGTAATGCCAGGGCTGTTCCTAAAGCAGGAGATTTGATTCTTGCTAGGGAGGCGCCGGCAGGTAATGTCGCTATTATTTTGGATGGGCAAGAAGTATGTCTTGGGCAAAGAACCGTTCTGATCCGTCCAGATAAATCAAAGGTAAATCCGGGACACTTGCAAATTTCCGTGTCTGATATGATGTAAATGTTTGACTATAGAGGTAGATTCGGAGGAAGGATGTACCTTTGTAGTCATGGAAGACAAGAAAGCAATCAACGTATATG
>JAEEGK010008969.1_pt1 | contig 23493 bp, 12 predicted proteins | sample 8958771 | NCBI WGS metagenome assembly JAEEGK01 (sample SAMN16246547, study PRJNA631951) | gut metagenome | biome: gut microbiome; feature: rumen; material: SC-attached | host: Bos | place: Iran: Karaj | collected 2018-10
TGGAATTGGCGAATCTGGTCACAGGACCCAGGCAAAAATGCAATTTGAGAGCATATATAGAAAAATAGTGGTTAGTGGTTAGTGGTTAGTGGTTAGAAAATACGGGAAAAAGGGGTATGGGCTATGGGGTCGCTCGTAAACTCGCTCTGAGGTCGCTACGCTTTGAGCAAAAATGCTCATAGCTCAAAGCGAAGCGAGCAAAACGAGAGACGCAAAATTATGCTTGCATAATTTTATGGCCGAGTGCAGCCGCGGACGCCGAAGGCGTCAAAGCGAAGCGTGCTCAAAGCACCGCAGGTGCGTGCCCATACCTCAAAGCCCTACAAAAATCTCGACAGCACATCCCTTATCTTATTGACATTTACGGGCTTTGCCACATGCTCGTTCATGCCGGCGTTCAATGCGGCCTGCTGGTCATCGGCAAAAGCGTTCGCGGTCATTGCGATAATCGGAATATCTGCAGCATGCTTGTTATCGAGCTTGCGGATACGCCTTGTCGCCTCGTAGCCATCCATAATCGGCATCTGGACATCCATAAAGATAAGATTGCAATCGTCTGGCGAAGCTTTTTCCATATACTCCACCGCCTTCTTGCCATCGCAAAGCGTAGTCACCACGACGCCGCAATCCTCAAGGATTTCCTGGGCAATTTCACGATTCAGTTCATTGTCATCGACAAGCAGTACCTTCTTGCCTTCAAAATCCACCTTCTTGTCGGACACCGGCATATCCACATGAGCCAAGCCAAAGCATTGTTGCAAAGTATTTACCGCATTCGAAAGGAACAACGGTTTACCAATAAAGTTACGGACCCCGACTTGAACGGCCTGATCCTCAATATCCGACCATTCATATGCCGACATGACAATCACCAGAATGTCATCACCGAGTTTTTCACGGAGCAGCTTCGTCGTCTTCATGCCGTCCATGTCCGGCATACGCCAATCCACGAGGAACGCATCGTATTTAAAGCCTTTCGCCTTGGCATCCACCACTTTTTTCAAGGCTTCCGCGCCGGAATGGCAACAATCGGTCACGATTCCTAGACTTTGGAACACTCCAGGAACGCTCTTGCACGTCTCGTCATCGTCATCAATCACAAGAATTTTTTTACCCTGGAGCCCCTCGACATCACCCCAGTTCTGATCTTTTTCCACAATCTTGAACCTGAATTTCAGGATAACTTCTGTACCTTCATTCTCCTTGCTCTTGACGTCGATTTCTCCGGCCATCATATCGACGATATTCTTCGTAATCGCCATGCCAAGTCCCGTTCCCTGGATACCGGAAACAGTCGATGAATTCACCCTCGTAAAGGCATCATAAATTTTCGGCAAAAAGTCCTCGCTCATGCCAATGCCCGAATCCTTGATTCTAAACTCGTAGGTTCCGTATTCCGAAACACGATCCCTTTTCTGCTCCACGGAAAACCAGATGGACCCACCAGTCGGGGTATATTTGACAGCATTCGAAATAACATTCAACAGCACCTGGTTCAAGCGCAGCCGGTCACAGACAACATCTTCGTTATAAACTCCGATGCTGTTGGCGAAGAACCGCAAATTTTTCGCATTGATATCCGCCTGGACAATATCCTTGAGCGTATGGATAACTTCCGGTAGATGCTCCGGCTTTTCGTTCAAGCTCAGCTTGCCCGATTCGATGCGGCTCATGTCCAGCACATCGTTTATTAACGACAAAAGATGGTTCGACGAAAGTTCAATTTTTCCAAGGAAGTTCCTGACCTGTTCCTTGTTGCCAATATGCATCGATGCAAGTTCCGTATAGCCAATAATGGCGTTCATCGGCGTGCGGATATCATGGCTCATGTTGTTGAGGAACATCGTCTTCGCCCGCGATGCGGATTTCGCCATTTCAAGCGCCTGTTCAAGGGCTACCTGCTGTTCCATTTCCTTGCGATAGACGACATCGTTATTGAATATGCCGACCAACATGCGGTGAGCCTTTGTCCAGTCCCCCATCTTCGTCACCTTCATACGATACCACACAGGCTTTCCCGAAAGCATAAAGCGAAAATCCAGGAAGAACGAGTTTTCATGCTGCAAACGTTCAAGGACTTTTTCCCGTTTCATGAACTTGATGACTTTTTCCTGGTCGTCCTTGAAAACAACTTTCAAAGTTTTCTGTTCACCGCTTATAAAGAAGTCCGCTCCGTCGCCATCGTTGGCCACATCGCTAAACTTTCCACCCTTTTTCGATACGCTAAACAATCCCGTATCGATATTGACATCGTAAATTGTCTCGAACTGATCGGACAAACTCATGATGCGTTCAATATTTTCCTGATGTTCTGTTTCGGCCCTGTACTGGGCATCAACTTCCACAAAGCCCACGGCGACAAGTTTCGCCGGTTCATCAACGGCTTCCGCCTTCGCAAATACGAGACGCGTATATTTGTACTCGTTTCCGTAAAGGTGCCTAAACACCACCGAAAAACGTTTCTTGTGCAGAAGCTGCCTTGCGACATACCCTCTTGACGCAAGTCCCAAGAGCATTTTCCTGTCATCGGGATGTGCCTGGGCCAAAACAAATCCCTTGAAAACGTCCTCCAGCTTTTCGCATGATTTTAACAAACTGCTTATCGAATCCTTGATATCCTTGCCAACGGAAATCACGCCACTCGAGCCGTCTTCGAAATTAAAGAAGAACAGAGACGAGTAATCTTCCGAAAGAATATCGATGATTTCAAGGTTCCGCTTCAGGTTCGCCTGAATTTCCATCTGTTTCTTGATTTCTTCATCGACACTGTGCAGACCAAAAACGAGTCCCTTGAGATTGCCCAAGTTGTCCTTGTCGGCAATGATCTTCATCTGATAACAGACTTCTTTGCCATCCAGTTTTATCTTGAAATTGACATGCAGGATGGATTCGGATTTCAAGTTTTCGACAATCTTATCCCTGTTCGTCTGTTCAACAAAATAGAACTTGTCTGAATCGCACACCAAGTACTTCAGCAACAAGTCCATTCGTTTGTAAAACAGTTTTTCAGAAGACCATCCGGGAATCGCCTTCAAGAGTACTGAACTTGCACGGTACGTCACCACGACATCCTTCGAAGCATCATCGCCCAAAGTGACATAGTTCACAAAATCGAAGTCCGATGCAAGCGATTCAATCACCCTATTGTTGCGGTCCATTTCCTGACGCTGTGCAATAGCCTTTGTCACTTCGGAATCGATATTTTCCACAGCCACGATGACATGGTTTTCGTCCTTGCTGGACTTCGTGGCCTTCATTCTATAAAATTGCGGCACGCCATCAATCATAAGCCGGAACTCGACGGCCGCACTGGCGTTATCTTCAAGGCGTTTGAGGAACGAGCCCTTCTCCATAAAGTGCATGACCACTTCAAGATCGTCGGCATACAAGTTGCGGCGCAAACTGGTAATGGAATCAAAGAAGAAATCCCGACCGGTCACCTTTTCGTGCAACTTATTCAACAACGTATCGGCATGGAACACATCGAACGTGTCATCTAGGACATTCACATAGAAAATGCATTCATAGGTTCCGCTGAGAGCATCCGCAATTTCGGAATATTCATTGCTTTCCGCTTCAGCCATTCGCCGGGCGTTCCACACCATTCGAATAAGGTACAGCAGAATCACTAGCAATTCAAGCGCCGAAATACAGATGTAGAATCGACGGATTTTGTCCACACGGGTAAAGACTATATTCTCGTTGACATACAAAATCAGCGACCAGTAGCCTCCAAACAAAGGTAGAGAAACCATAAGCTTGGATTCACTCGACGATTTTTCGTTATAAGCCAAATGAGCGCTCTCGCCCTTCATCACTTTGGTAGCCCATTCATCTAGCGAATACCCACCCTTGGGATTCAGCGTAAGGACAAGTTCATTGAAATTTTTCCATTTTTTCGTTTTCTCGACGACAAACGAACCATCCCTCCGATCGACAAGGACTAACGCCGTCTTCCCCTTAAACGCGTTTGTCGCCACGTAACCATATAGCGGTTTGAGTTCAGAAACAGCCGATAACATGGCGACCACTTCACCTCTCCGGCGGACGGGCATAAATTGTTCAAACACCACATTTTCGGAACGGATAATATCACTATCCACCTTGGAAACGTAAGGCTTCGGCGAAAAAATCTTGTTGTAATGCTGGACGTACGAAGAATCGAAAAAGACACCTTGATCCGTGATTATATGACCATCGGGCAAATACAGGCGTGCGGTCGAAATCAGAGGCCCTATACGCGAACTGCGAATCAAGCGTACCATGCCTTCGGAAAGGAGATCGTCCTCCATCCCCACCACTGTAGAAATGTTAGTCAAGGCACTCAAAAGGGAGCGGCCCAAAAAACCAATCTTTGCCTCCGAAGCGTAAGCAACTTCGTCGAGAGAATCCCAGCTATCGTCGATGGCCTTCCTGTTGATGTACAAAAAAGAGACATTTGTTACAACGAACAAAAAAACGACGAGAAGAAGGGAAACAATCAAGTTCCGTTTAAAGAAATTATTGTCCATAATATTTTTGTAATATTTATGGATATATTATACATTTTACACCATCGATTTGGGGAGAAAAAAAGAAAATATTAATGAATTGATTGGCAATTCTCCATAATCGTGTTTTTTTTCACAAAAGAGCATCCAAAACAATTCAAATCTTTATACATTCACAATATGAAATTATTAACAAAAATTTTTCTCTTTTGGGCTTTTTTAGCCACATCTACATTCGCCGGCACAACTGCCGTCGACGAAACCGCAAAAGTTTCCGCTGTAAAGGAAATTTCCAGTCTAACCGGGAATGACCAGAGTACAAGCATCAAAAGCGACAGCGTCAAAGTTCAAAAGAAACAGGCCGTCTGGATTAAACTGGAAGGGGATGTCGATCCCGCCATGTACGAATTCTGCGCCCGCGCCATCGGGGAAGCGCTCAACAAGAAGCCGGACTACATCGTCTTCGAAATCAACACGTTCGGGGGTCGCCTCGACGCGGCGTTCGACCTCGTCGATACCATCATGGCCGTCAAGGTGCCCGAAACAATCGCCCTCGTGAAAAAGAAGGCCATCAGCGCAGGCTCGCTCATCGCGCTCGCCTGCAAAAAACTCTACATGCTCGAAGCGACGACTATCGGCGACTGCGCCCCGATCGTGCAGGGGAGCAACGGAACCCCGGAAATCGTCGGCGAAAAAATCCAGTCGCCCCTCCGTGCGAAATTCAGAAACCTGGCCCAACGCAACGGCTACCCCGAACTCCTGGCATCTTCGTTCGTGACGCCGGAACTCGAAGTTTTCGAACTCACCGCCACACTCGACAAAGGAACGCCGACACAGCGCGACACAACGCTTATCATCGAAAGCAAAAAATTCGCCGTACTCGACAGCACCGAAAAGAAGTTCTGGGGCTCTCCCAAGATACTCGTCAAGGAAGGCGAACTCTTGACCATGACCGACCAGGAAGCCGAAGAACTCGGATTTTCCAAGGGAACGTTCAAGAGCCGCGAAGACTTTGAGACCAAGCTTGCCATCGAACGCAAGAGCGAAATCGAAACGAACACCGGCGAAAAAATTGCAAGCGCCATCGCCGCCATCTCGGGACTTCTCCTGATTCTCGGGTTCGGAGCACTCTACATCGAATTCAAGACGCCCGGCTTCGGGATGTTCGGTATCATCGGTCTCATCCTTATCGGAATCGTCTTCTTCGGGCAGTTTGCGCCGCAGCTCGATGGATACTTCCCGGCTATTTTGTTAGTAGCGGGAGTTATTTTATTCTTAGTTGAAATATTCGTCATGCCGGGCACGTTCCTGTTCGGCGTCGGCGGAATCATCTGCATGATAGCCGCTCTCATCATGAGTTTCGATACCGCGAACATCCCCGAATACGTTCCCGAAGCGGTCGAAACGACCTTTGACGCGACTCCCTGGCTATTCGGGCTATTATTCGTTCTGAGCAGTGCCGCCATAGCGCTCATCATCCCGATTGCGGCCAGCAAGTATTTGATTCCACTTTTACCCGAAGGCTGGACGCCCATGCTCAAGACCGACATGGAAACCGCGGTCTCCCCGACCGAAAATGTCCAAGAAATCGCCATTGGAACCATCGGAACCGCAAAGACGTTCCTGCGCCCCGTAGGCCAGGCTAGCTTTACCATGTCCGACGGCAGTACAAAACTTTTTGACGTACAAACTCACGGAGAAATCATCGAAGCCGGCCAAAAAGTCAAAGTCGAATCCGTGCAAGAAGGACATATATGGGTGGTTCTAGATAATTAAAAATGAGGAATTGAAATCGTCATCCTGGAGGGAGCGCATGCGACCGATAGGATCCAGTGATTTAGGAATTTATTCACTAAAAAAGATTTAACAAAAAAAAACAAATAACTTGGAGAAAACCATGGATAATCTCATCATCATTGGCATAATTATTGCCGCTATCGTCGTCATCATCCTGCTCGCCTTCATCGGCAAGTTCTTTAGCCTTTGGCTTCAGGCCTTGTTCTCCAAGGCAAACGTGAGCATTTTCCAGCTCATCGGTATGCGCTTGCGTAAAGTACCGCCTCAGGTCATTGTCGAAGCACGCATCTTGAGCTGCAAGGCAGGCCTTCCGGTCGACACGAACCTCCTCGAAGCCCACTACCTCTCCCGCGGTAACGTGCTCCGCGTCATCCAGGCGCTCATCGCCGCCAACAAGGCAAACATCAAGCTCGACTTCAAGGAAGCCGCAGCAATCGACCTCGCCGGCCGTAACGTGCTCGAAGCCGTGCAGATGTCCGTGAACCCGAAAGTCATCGAGACCCCGAAGGTTTCCGCCGTGGCCCTCGACGGTATCCAGCTCCACGCCATTACCCGTATCACCGTGCGCGCCAGCATCCAGAAACTCGTCGGTGGCGCCGGCGAAGAAACTGTTGTCGCCCGTGTTGGCGAAGGCATCGTGTCTTCCATCGGTTCTGCACAGAGCCACAAGGAAGTGCTTGAAAACCCGAACATGATTTCCAAGAAGGTGCTCGCTTCCGGTCTCGATGCCGGTACAGCATTCGAAATCCTCTCCATCGACATTGCAGACGTGGACGTGGGCCAGAACATCGGTGCTATCCTCGAAACCGACCGTGCCGAAGCCGACAAGAAGATTGCACAGGCCAAGGCAGAAGAACGCCGCGCCATGGCATTTGCAGCCGAACAAGAAATGAAGGCCAAGGTGATGGAAATGAAGGCTAAGCTCGTGGAAGCCGAAGCACAGATTCCGATGGCCATGGCATCAGCACTGCGCGAAGGCAAGCTCGGCGTGATGGACTACTACAACCTCAAGAACATCGAAGCCGACACGCAAATGCGTAAAGAAATCGGTTCTGCACCGGAAGCAAGCAAGTAAAATATGATTGGCGAATTTGTTGCTGAAATGCTGATTGAAACTGCAGGGGCGATAGTTCAAGGAGTCTTTTGCGAAGGCTTCGAGAAAGTTGCATCCTGCATAAAAGACGCAACATCGCCAACATATAAGAATCCAACAGTTCCCCCAAAAGCTGTTAAAGCGAAGCATGCAAAACCAGAAAAGAAACCCTACGTCAGCCGGGACAAGAGGCACGAAAGGAATCTAAAAAAGAGGCTGGATTTACAAAAACGCAGAGCAGAAATTAACAGCGAAGGAGCCTAAATGGAACAATTACTCATAATTCTCGCGATTGTCGTCATCGATGCGCTAGTCAAGCGGGCGAATGCGAAGAAAAAGGCCGAGCAGCAACAACATCAAGCTCCAACGACCGATTCAACGCAAGAGTTCGAAGAAGAACAGAATGACGAAGATTTCGATGAACGTGCAGACGATCAAGCCACTCCCCCGCCCAGGCCGTTTGTCGCCCGCAAACTGCAAGAGTACATCAAGCAGTTCGAAGAAGCCCAGCGCGAAGCATCACAGGGAACGATGGAATCCCCGATGCCGCCTCCGGTTCCCGAAAGCAAGCACAGTTATGGCGATAACGTGACTTTGCGAGAGGTTGCCGAAAATATCGTTCAGCTAGACGTAGTCGATGTCGAATACCTGATGGATGAATTCGACATGTCCGAAGGCACCGCCATCGCAATGCTGAACGAACTCCAGCAATACCGTGTTATCGGCCGCGACATGGGAGACGGTGAATACGACGTTCTCGTACAAGACATAGACGAACTCAACAACTTGCTATCGCGCGAAAGGGCTATGCAAATGGCAGCAGAGAAGGCGGCGGACATCCCTGCAACCACCCCTGCGCACGAATCAGCACAAAGCCCGACAGCAAGCGACAAGCAAAGCCAGTTGAAAATTCTAGAAGAACGTGCCCGCAAAGCCCGCGAAGAAGCCTCAGCGGCAGCGCTCCAAAGCGACTTCGAAAACGGTTACGCCGGCGATCCAGCCGAAATGGCAGCCTCACTCGCCAAACGCACCGTACGTTCGATAAGCAAGGAAAGCGTCCGACGAGGGTTCATCTGGGGAAAAATCATCGACGAGCCCCGCTTCAAGAAACGCTGGTCGCCAGTCAGCAGATAATACAATAACCACGCCTGCATGGTACGTCTTATCCCGCAACCATTGCAGGCATTTTTTATACCCTTTGAAACCTTACTTTGAAGTTTCTGCATCCTTTACGCAACGGACTGATAGAGCAGATGTATAAAAGAAGATATCATCAAGTGATTTTTTATCATCATAAAAACAGTAAGCTAATGGGTTATCGAAATTTCCTGGGTCATCAAGTTTAAATTGAACTTGTCCTGGAGTCCAAAAACATGTAATTGCGCTATCGTCTGACCAAAACCCTTCTTCTATCTCCGCTTCTCTTTCGTATACTCCTGCAGGTAATAAACTGAACCCAGAAATATTTGTACCATTATCTTCGTTGCTCCATCCGCTTGTTGATTTTAGATCGGTTATTGTAGCAGTGCTTAGCAGAGTATCCCATTCATTACCTGAAGGGATGTGCCAATTTTCAGGACAAAGACCCTTGTATTTGTAGTTATTGCGATCTAGAGAATTGTTCATTGCATTTCCATGAAATCTTCTGCATTTCTCATAGTCGTCGCCAAACTGCGTTTGACAATCCATTGCGGCCTCCCACGTATAGAGCCTGCCGTATTTTGCACAATTATCTGACACATTGTTGTAACACCAGCTTATGGAATCTGTTCTGCGGCCTTTATGTGGATAGGCGTAGTTCAGGTTCTCTGCCATCCAAATCTGTTCGCCTATTTTTACTGTTTTATAAACATGCCCGTCGCGTTCGTCAGTCATCTCGCCAAAAGACATGGGACTAATGCCTGATGAACTAAGATGTGAATTGCTGGATGTAGCATCAACAGATGAAGAAGAAAGCTCTACCGTCAAAGAACTTGAAAGTGTTATTTGCGAAGATGGCTCCGTTTGTTCTGAAGAAGATAATGTACTCGTAGCAAGCGAACTTGAAGAAATTTCGGCATTTTGAATGCTTGAAGATGTTGCTTCGCTTGCAGTGCTATCCATGGGGAAAACAGCCGGATTCTCCTCGCCGCAGGAGACTAGGAGGAATGCTGAAATTCCTATAAAAGAGCAGATTCCTTTTTTTAGCATGATGGCCTCCCGATATCCTAAATATATACTGATTTATGGCGTAGTGGTTGCAGGAGTATTGTACAACTGTATCGACAGCAACTTTATTCCACCAAACGAGACGTTGTTCACATTTTTCTATAAACAACTTCACTAGATTCCCCAAAAGGCGGAGCCCGAGCCCATACCTCATACCCCATAGCCCATGGTTCGACAAAAGGTCACTGAGCCTGCCGAAGTGCACCAACCTTAGCCGAGCCCATATTTTCACTGGATTCTATCCTATCGCTGCGCTCCAGGACGGCTTCGCCTCTCTTGGATGACGTTCACCGCCTACTTCCTACTGTCTACTTCCTACTAAGTTCTACCAACTAATCCCCACCACCATTACAATTCTCGCAGCGTCCGGCATTTACGACCGTCCATAGCAGTAAGAACACAAAACCCCCGGTCAAAAGACCGAGGGTTTTGAGCTGCTTCACTTGGACTCGAACCAAGGACAACGCGATTAACAGTCGCGGGCTCTACCAACTGAGCTATGAAGCATCGTTTGTCAATTCAAAAATCCCAAAAGAGATTCCAACCGACGCGCTCAAATATAGATAATAACAAAATTCCGTCAAGGGTCCATGGCAAAAAAACTCAAATTTTTTCGCAATTTCCGTCAACGTTCACGACTGCGCATCAGGGATATTTCTGCGGCATATCCAGGCAATTCATTTGGCGTTTCCAGGTAGAAGGGCAACCCCTTCAGCGCCGGGTGGTTCACGACGTTTACGAGCGCCTCCAAGCCGATGAAACCACCTCCAATGACCTCATGTCGGTCCTTGTGGCTTGCAAAGGGGTTCTTGCTGTCGTTCAAGTGAATTGCGCACAAACGCTTGAGGCCTATCACCTTGTCGAACTCCTCGAGCACATCGTCCAGATGATTTACAATATCGTAGCCGCCATCAAAAACATGGCAAGTGTCCAGACAAACGCCAAGTTTTTCGCTGAGTTCCACACGATCCAGAATCGCACGCAGTTCTTCAAACGTCCGGCCAACTTCGCTCCCCTTCCCCGCCATCGTTTCCAAAAGCACCTTCGTCTTGAGGCCCTTATGCAAGATCTTGTTCAAATGCAACGAGATGAGTTCGATTCCCACCTCGACGCCCTGTTTCACATGGCTACCGGGATGGAAATTGTACATCGCATGCGGGAAATGATCCATGCGGAACAAGTCGTCCTTCATCACGTCCTGGGCGTACTGTCTAAGCGACGGGTCCGCAGCACAAGCATTCAACGTATAGGGAGCGTGCGCAAGTATCGGAGCGAAGCCGTTTGCGTCCATCAACGCATTCAAAGCGTCCGCATCCGCCTTGTCGAACGGCTTGGCGGCACCGCCACGCGGGTTTCGCGTAAAGAACTGGAATGTGTCGGCTCCAATGGAGAGGGCGGTCTCGCCCATCGCCAAAAAGCCGCCAGCAGAAGACAGATGGCAACCAATATGCATACTAGAAATCGAAATTCAGAGACACCATTCCGTAGAGGTCCCTGTAATCTTCGGATTCGTTGTCCGGACGGTGGTTGATGAACGCACCAAACGTCCATTCGGTACTGAGTTTTTCCGTCAACTGGAACTTGAGCCCCAGAGAGAAATCCAAATCCATTTCCATTTCATCGACATTATGGCCATCTTCTTCGCGGCTCATAAAGTTCTGGCGCACATTTGCGTGCAGCAGAAGATCCAAGAATCCCGGATTCAACTGGACGGACGCATTTTCCATGAGGTTCCACTCAAACTCGCTCATGTCGTTGCGGTTATACGACCTGTACCTAGGCGTAACAGAAACCGTATTTTGCAAACGGTCGAGTTTCGTCGTCAACGACAACGGATAACGCATTTCAAAGTAGTCGCTCCCATGGAAGCGATAGCCCAAAATTCCATAAGTTTCGTCAGAAAAATCAAAACCATCCAGCAAGTCATCTTGATTGAACTTCGAAAGATCCGTGCGGAAAGTCCATACGCCACCGACTTTCAAAACATTCTTCGGAAGCCTGAACGTGGCACCCAGCTCAAACGTATGCTTCATCAAGCGCTCGTCAAACTGAGTCGCCAAATATTCTTCTTTCTGCAGGGCGGCATACTTTGCCCAACGCGCAGAGTCAATCTCGATAGAGCCGTCCTCCGTTTCCACCTCGATGGAACTCTTGCCTTTTTGCTTCGCGAACCAGGAATCCGAATAAATTCCCGACGAAACGAAGTAATTCCCGTGAAGTCTCTGGGACGTACTGCGCGTGCGGTAATTGAGCGCATAGCGGGCCACAAGTTCCACGGAATCGCGCACCTTGAACTTGCTCTTCAAATCGAAATCATGAATGTAAAGCGTTCTGGACGGGTCCTGTTCATGTTTCTTAAGCCAGTCATCGTCGGCTCCCGGTACAAGGCCGAGCTTGGAACCCTCGGCAAAGCCAATGACGTTATAAGCATCTCCGCTGCCCGAAGCATTTTCGATGTTCAATTCGTAGCCCACATTCAACAGCCAAGGGTCCGATATCTTTTGCTCCAACTTGGCACCCAATTGGCGGGAATTCTGCAACATGTCCGGAGAGCCCGCACTGTAATAATTGCGGCCTACAAAACGGAAATACGCATCGATTGTCGTCGAATTTTTCTTCCAGTTGTAAGAACCTGCCAACGCAAGATTCTGTGCGGTCCAGTCGGTCGGGTCGTCATTACTTTGATCATGATGCTTTTTCAAAGCATCACTCGCCTGTTTCAAAATATTCTTCAGTTCACTACGCATCTCGTCAACCGACATGTCCGTATTGTCACCAAAAATAAGTTCCAGTTCATCACGGCTCATGCGATTTACAAGCGATGAATTGTTCATCAGGCGACGGAGCTGCGCAAAATTCGACACGTCAAGACCGGCTTCTTCAAAGACAGCATTCACGGCACGGTGCGCAACGACGTTTACCGTATCGGCGCCACCAAAACCAAGCTGGAAGTTATACGTTCCGCGGCCCCCCAGGACCTCGCCGCCGAATTCTCCAAAGAAAGTCCTCGAAGAAAACATCGGGTTCGAGAGATTGACGTTTTTGGACGTTCCATCGCGCAAATACGGGTCTTCCAGATAATCCTTGCTGCCTATAAATCCAAGCGTGGCGTTGAACGTTTTTGAGGCATTCCAAAGAACCTTTCCACCCAAGGCCATCTTCTGCGCTTCGACTTCGTCAAGACCAATATACATGTTGTACTGGTCCGGATCTTTTTCGCCCGGCAACTTCGGAGCAGAAGCTTCACCGCCGAACACGCTCAGAACAAACATGGGGCTCGGGTCATGGTTCAAATTTAAATTCAAGTCATAGCTTAAACCCAGCAAGTCGATGCTCGACAAGTACAGGTCTCCCCCCGTGATGGTCATGTCGCCAAGAATAACCTTCTGGAAGCGGTCTTCGTACAGAGCCTGTACAAACTCAGGATCAAAGCGGTTCCAGTTATCGCTAGAGGCATCTATCGTAAACTGGATTTTCTGTCCCGTTGGGGATTCCGCTACGACAAAAGCATTCCAAGCACCAAAAATTCCAGGAACCTGGAAATAGTTTCTGTACTTTTTCCCAGGCTGGATTGTATCGTTGCCATTCACGAAAATATCATAAGTCTCATTCTTTTTCGTAACAACAGAATGATAGCCAAATTCAGCATTTACAGAACCATTGACAGACCATGCAGAATCGGACTGGGCCAAAGCCGGCGCCACCAAAATAGAAGCTAGAGCGAGTCCTCTAAATATCATTTCCCAACCTCATAAACCTTGCTGGTTTTAACAACATAACCACTCTTGTGAACAACCTCAATATCAAAGCGATTCTTGATACCCCTCTTCAGTTCCACAGGAATCTGGTAATCTAAGTTCTGAATTTGCGAAAGACGTTCCTGCAAAAGCACCTTGCCATTCTGACGGACAGTAACTTTGTTCAAAACAATCGGGTCGTTTTCCGGCACGCGAATTTGGAACTGCAAAGTCTGCATAATCACATTTTCAGTTTCCGGTGGCGCAGGCGGAATCTGCAAACGCACATTCTTGTTGCCGAACACCTTCACCGAGAACGGCTTCATCGGATAGCAGCCCAAAGTTTTCTTGACGCTGTTGCGTCCAGCTTCATTCTCGACAACAAATTCATATTCATGGATACCGCTACGCAAGGCCACACGTTTCGGCATGTCGCGCTTTACGGACATTTCCGAAATCGGGGATCCATCCAACGTTGCAGACAAACGTGTTTTCACGCCTTTCTGTAAGCCCGATACAGAAACATTCGCGACACAACGCAGGGAATCGTAAGAGGAATACTTTATATGAGGAACTTTCAGTTTTACAGCGTCTTTGACTTTTTCATCTGCAGCCATTCCCGAAGCGACGTGCGCCGTTTTAGATGCAAGCGCAGCCGCCTGGTATGTTTCATCGGCCTTTTCCACTGCAGCCTTCAATTCATCCAAGGACATTGTCGTATCGGAAAGGAGTTCGTTCAAGACTTTCGCGAAAGACAAATCGCCCGAAGACTTGAGTTTGAGGACAATAAACTTTTCACGGCCAAGCACCGTCTGACCGCCACCGATAGAAAGCGAATCACTTCCGTTAGGCTTGATCATGAGGTCCCCGTTCTTGAGCCCAGCAAAGAACGACTTGTCGTTACTGCCAATGACGCCTTCCGTTCCACGAATCGAAGCCGCAGCCGTTCCCGTGCTGAAGTTCACCTCGTTACCACGGTTCTTCTTGACGCCAAAGCCCATATACCCTTTGCGGATATCTAGTTTAATCTTAAAGGCTCCGCTCTCGTCCTTTTCGACAAGATTTTCAATACTGACCAAAGAATTTTCGCCAATAGAAAAAGTACTGTTGTCTTCTTTCAGTTCCAAGTTTACTGAACCGCCATCACCTGTCTTGAAGCAATCCAGCTGACGGAACGTGCCGATTTTCACTTCGTTCCATTTTGCATCTTGTGTGCAATTACCAGAACTTTTCAGTGCAGGCAAAGTAACACCACGGATAGACCCAACCTTCTCACCTTTGGGGGCCGCAAAAACAGCGGAAGGAACAACCAGGGCAAACAAAAAACAAGGCAAAGACAGATGCTTAAACATAAGACCTCTCTATTTATTTTCTATAGAGAAATTTAACTTTTTTGTAAGAAATAAAACTAAAAAAATATTAGACTTGACCTAAAACACATTAACCGCCGGCAAGCTTGACCACATAGCCTTTTTTTTCGAGTTCGGCCTTGAGAATGTTACGCTTGTCACCCTGAATTTCGATGCAAAAATCCTTGACGGAACCGCCGACACCGCACTTTTGCTTAAGAGATCGCGCCAAATCCTTCAGTTCATCCTCGTCCATCGGCACGCCCGAGACAACGCTCGCCATTTTACCACCGCCAAGGCGCTTCAAAGCTATTCGAACGACTCCATCGCCCTGCGGACGCACGGCCTTAGGCTTTTCTTCCTTGATTCTACCGACACCGCTTGCAAACACAAGCGTAGAACGCTCTTCAATACCCATGAATGACCTCGTTTTTTGCATAAAGATAGTATAGTGGTTAGTGGTTAGTAGACAGTAGGCAGTAGGAAGTAGGAAGTAGACGGTAGGAAGTGTGGTGTTGGTCATGAGTCATTGGTTGACGCATTCCCGTTATCCTAGAGAGACTCTGGACCCTGAAAAAAAAATCCCGGTCTAACGACCGGGATTCAGTTCAAACGTTATTTCTTCTTCGAAGATTTTTTCTTGGAGTCTTTCTTCGATTTGGACAGAGGCCTTTCGTTGCCGTGCAGCACCGGACGGCGGTAACCGAAGCGAGTCAGCAATTCGTCGCTAGACTTCAGCACATCGCCGAACTTCTTCTTGCCATCAACCGGCGGAACCGTGCAACGGAGCTTAGAACGGAGTTCGACCTTCGTCTTCACGATAAACGGACCCGTACCGTAGAGACGACCACGAGAATCTCTCAGTTCGCCATTTTCGTCCGGTTTCATTTCGTAGAAGAGCTTCACAAGACCAGCCTTATCGACATATTGCGGATCATCGACCTTGTAATCAAAACTGTACTTGTCAATGAACTGACCGCCAGTCGTGTAGAACCAAAGCGTCACATGAGCCGTGGTCGAATAGAGCGTAGCCTTGCTGTAGTCCTTGCCCAGGCTTTCCTGGAATTCTTCGGAGCAGTATTCCTTCACATATTCCTTGACCGTGACCTTCTTGGCGTCGGCAGCATCGACTTCTTCAAGAGGCACCATGTCGTTAACGATGATATCGTCCAAGGTCGCAAGGCCACCAACAGCCGTTGCAATAGGCAATCTCATGTCGATCTTGATTGTCGGACCAAGGTGACCATCATATCCCGGATAAGGTTCATCGCCAGAGCCCTTCTTGGAATCATGACCATTGAAGCCCTTGACCACTTCCTTTTCCTTCTGGGTCGTCGGATTCAGAATGGTGACCGCATAAGCCTGATCCTCTTCAGGAGGATTGCTGGAGTAATACTTATCGACAGAGTCAATCGCCACGATAATCATCGGCTTTTCGAGATGGACATTGACATCCTTGGCCTTCTTCATCATGACGCTGATTTCAGCAACATATTCGTTGCCAGCCTTATCGCGGTAAATACGCTTGATGGACTGTACGCCGTTTTCAAGGCTCTGGAAGTTCAAGGTATCCTGCTTGACACAGTTGTCCTTGTCGCCATCGATAGCGATGCACCAATCGACATCGACGTAGTTTGCATAGACAACTTCACCGTCGGAAGGCGAATTGATGATGACAAGCGGTTTAGTCTTGTCAAGCACCATGAACACAGACTTTTCACCAGAGTTACCATACTTGTTGGTATAGGTGTAAGTCACGAGGAAACCTCTATCGCCTTCTTCGTTAGCGACAATCTTGCCCTTTTCATCAATGACGTAAGAAACAGTCGCCTTGTTGCCTTCGACGCCGTTAGCATCGTAAGTCACGGTGAATGCACCCACGCCAGTCTTCAAATCAACATCGCCCTGTTCGGTCGAGGATTCATCCTTCTTGGAAGAACTCGAAGAATCACCCTTCTTGCTCGAGCTGGAAGATGTAGGCTTCTTAGCGCTAGAGCTGCTCGGAACATCGACCATCAGGTTCCCTTCGGAGTCGCCGTAGAGAATCTTGCCCGTTTCGGCATCGGCCTTGTAAGAGACAGTCACATTCTTGCCCTTCACTTCGACAACGGTAGAAACTTCGATAACCTCGGTCATCTTCTTTTCACCATTCTCGTTAATGACCGGCAACTTGATGATTTCGCCCTTGTCATCCACATTGTAAGAAATGGTCACCTTGTTGCCGTTCACAGTTTCTTCGTAAGAGACCTGCGTCTTGTCTTCGTTCAGAGATTTCTTCTTCACATCCGACTTCGGATTCTTGTCGAGCGACGGCTGCGACTTGGAAACATCGATGAGGGTCTTCACAATCTTGTCCGAAACGGCGACTGTATCCAAGACCACTTCGACATCATATGTTTCCTTGACATCCGAAACGGAATCCTTCACAGAAACCTTAACATCCTTATTTTCCTTATTCACGTAAATCGTGGAGTCTTGCTTATCGACCGTTTCCACAACGGTAAAGATGTTGTCGGCTTCGACCTTCGTCTTGGAGGCGAACACATCCACTTCAGGCGTTGCCGTGCTGAAGTATACGATTACAGTATCGGCACCTTCGACATCCTTGCTCGGATCCTTATATTTCTTGATAATGACATTCTTGCCTTCCGTCAAGGTTTCGACGCTAGACTTGGTCTTGCCATCCTGCTTCCATTCCACAGTGATTTCTTTCTGGTTCGTAAAGATATCCTTGTCCGGATAAGTATAGACGGAGTCACCGGCTTCGACACGAGTAATCTCGACTTCGGATCTTTCAATGACGTTCCCGATCTTGACCGTGATGTCAGTCGTATCGGAGAATTCACCATCCGTCACGCGAACCTTGATTACATAGACAGAATCGCTTTCGTAATCGAGTTCACCCTTCAAGACGATGTCGCCATTCGTATTGACTTGGAACTTCTCGTTTTCGTCAACTGGATAGAACTTCAAGTCGTTGAACTTCGGATTCTTCGTATCCGGATCCTTAGCTTCGACAGGCCCCTTCTTGGTACCCGGCTTGGAATCTTCGGGGAACATGAATTCCTGCGGAGTAATCTTCGGAGCTTCGTTCACGTCGATGACCTTGATGACGATATCGCCATCAGAAACAAGGCCGTCTTCATCCTTGACCGTTACAGTGATGGTAAACTTCTGCATCTTTTCGTAGTCAATTTCGGCACCGTCCTTGACCTTGATTTCACCATCCGGAGTCACAATCACATACGGATTATCATCGGAAAGTTCGAACAGAAGCTTGCCAGAGCCATCCGGGTCCTTGGCTTCGATAACGCCAATCGAAGTTCCGCCTTCGGAATTTTCCTTGACACTGAATTCCGTACTTGTGATTGCCGGAACTTCCGGCATGTTCTTAAGCGTAATCGAAACAATCGTTTGCGTCGTAAGTTCAGGATACTTCTTGGAATCCCTATCAGACAAAGCAACCTTCAACTCGAACGTATGGTTGGCAGCATCTTCGTAGTCAAAGTTCTGTTTCGTCTTGATTTTACCATCTTCGGTAATCGTGAACAGAGCCGTATCGCCACTCACCGGGCTGAACACGTTGTCCCTAAATACCTTGGAAGTATCAATATCTTCAGGATCAAGCCTACCGATGACGTAATCCTTGCCCTTTCCTTCGTAGAACGAGAAGGTAAGGCTACCCCAGATAACCGGCATTTCATTCACGTCAACGATATTGATGGTCTTGGGAATTTCGGCAGTGAGATTGTCTTCATCCATCACACCAACAATGATGCTGTAAGAATGAATCATCTCTTCGTAGTTAATCTTGGTCGGATCCTTCACAAAGAGGCAAAGCTTGTAAACGTCGCCCTTCTTTTCGACCTTGGCGTCAAACAAGCGGTCGGCGTCCTTAGTATTGCCATCATCCTTGATATAGCCAAGCATCGTGGCTGTCTGTCCCTTATCCTCATCTTGCAATTCGTAACAAGCAATTTCGGCATTGAGAGGCTTCTGATCGGTATTTTCATTAACATCGTATCCCTTCTTATCGTCATCCTTAATGACAGGTACATCCGGGTCGTCAATGATCTTGATTGTCACCTTTGTCGTTGCTTCATAATTCTTGAAGTCGGTTCGGCCAATCTTAGCACCATATTCCTTACCATTATCCGTTGCCGTGGCTATGACCTTGTAAACATCTTTCTTTTCATAGTTCAAGGTCTTCGAGGCCAAGAAAATGCTGCCGTTTTCATCAATTTCAAATGTGGCGGCATCTCCGGTGGAACCATTGGGATCATCAGAAAGCACGAACGTGAGTTTGCTCCAGGTATCTTCGTCATTAGCGATAACGGTACCGACAAATTCACCCTTCGGAGCATTCTCGTGAATTTCGAACACGTATTCCTTCTCTTCATAAACAGGAGCATCGTTCACATCGTTAATCTTGATGACCACGTCGATGTAGCTAGAAAGCGTAGGATCGTCACCATCCTTAGCCACGACACGAACAGAGTATTCATTCTTCTTTTCGTAGTTCAGGATATCATCAGCGGCAACCTTGATGGTTCCGTCATTATCGATGGTAAATGACTTGTAATCATCGGCGGCAATATCCGTTTCGTCAAGCGAATATGTCGGAGTCTTGCAAGTCTTGCTATAATCGCCCTTGCAATCGTCGTCTGTGGCAACGACAACACCGACAGTCGTTCCCTTCTTGGTGTTTTCATCGACAGCAAGAGACGGCGGATTATCCGGGAATTTCGGAACTTCCTTTTCGTCCGTCACGGTAACCGTCACAGGGACCTTCTCCGTATGCTTCTTATCCGTAACGACGGCATAGAACTTATAGGTAGATTTGGTTTCGTAATCGAGTTTTGCGTTATTGATGGTAGAGATTTCGCCAGTACTTGTATTGATATCAAACTGGGCGGCCTCACTCCCTTCAAGCGAGTAATACAGCGTTCCAAAGCTTGCGTTGTAAATATCCGGATCCTTAGCACTTGCAACGCCGAGCGACGATGCGGTCTTCACGTTTTCATTTACGATGAAGGCATAGGCATCCTTATCAAACGCCGGCCTTTCGTTCACGTCGTTCACACGAATCTTGGTTGTCTTACTCGTCGGCTTACCGCTGCCATCATTAATGGTCAGGGTGACATCGAAGATGGCATCCTTTTCGGTAGCCTTGTAGAGAGTTTCGTAATCCAAATCCTTCTTTGTCTGGATGACAAACGTCGTCTGGAGTTTGGCATCGGTACTACCGAGCTGAACAACTTCAAAAAGATCTTCTGCAGCAACGGTACCGGCGTCATTGTCCTTAATGTCAATAGTCAATGCGTCGATATCGGCCTTGTCTTCGTCATAGACGATAATATTATCGCTAAACTGAGACTTGACAGCGACATTTTCGTCGATTTCGTAAAGATCCGCAAGCACCTTGAATTCAGAAGGACGGTTCACATCCGTAACTTTGATTGTAATATCCGCTTCATCGTATCTAGACGGAGAGCCAACGGCATTATCCATGACCTTTACCTTGAATTTATAAGTATCCTGCTTTGTCGCACTCAACGTTTTGGTATCCATAACGGAAATAGCACCTGTACCAGGATCCATCTCAAACGGGAAATCCTTGCTTCCGTTCACTTCGTAAATTTCTTCGATAGTGTATGTCAACTTATTGAAGCCCTGCGGATGGAGACCATTGGAGCAAGCATACATAGGATCCTTCGAACAGAAGTCCGGATCAGTGGCATCGACATGACCAATGGGACCATCGGCCTTCGTGGCCGTTTCAGGCACTTGAATCGGAGCGGCGTTGTTGATTACGGGAGCTTCGTTCACATCCAACACTTCAATATTTCTTGTAATCTTGATAGACTCGGATAATTCGTTACCATCGTCCTTCTTACCGTTGACTAGAATGACAACTTCAAATACGTGATTTGGATACAGATTTTCAAAGTCAAGGTCATCTTTATTCTTCACAGAAATAATGCCTTTTTCGGCACCGATATTGAAGAGGCCCATAGCATTGGAACTAGCCGTTTGGTCAACTTTAAATACAATGTCTTTAGTAAGTTTTGCGTCCGCTATACTCTTTTTAACGTCATCGTTTTCCTTGAAATTTTCAACTTTGGTACCTGTAGTGGAATTTTCCTTTATCGAGGCAGCACCATCGACATGCGAAATAATATCAGGTTCTTTAATATTGTTAATATTTACAGTAACAAGAACGTCCACAGAGAATTCACCATCAGAAACATTCACGTAGAACTCGAAGGTAGGCTGACCCGTTTCGTGGTCGAATTCTGCATTAGAGTATAATTTACCGTCTTTCTGGCCTATGGTAAAATTCTTGGCATCTGCAGCATAGCTGCCCGTATTCTTTGTAGATGACATCGTAAACTTCAAATCGCTAAATGCAGGAGTATAGATGTCAAGGTCAGAACCCACCACTTGTGCTTGCTTTTTACAATCGTGGAATATGGCACCCGGAGCCAAATCAGCGGCGTAATCAGCGCACACGGGGCTTCCTACCGGTAGATGTTCCTCTAAGTAGAACGTTCCGCCAGTAGCCGTGAGCGTTTCATTGACATCGACTACGGCAATCTTTGTCGTTGCGGTTACGGAGTGGCTCTTGGTGTCCGTCACCGTAATGGTCACGGGGTACGTGGCATTGCTGCCGTTATAAAGGGCTTCGTAATCGAGCAGAGCCTGGTCTTTGACAAGAATCGATACCGTTCTTGTCCCTGCCGAATTGTTTGTTTCCTTAAGTTCAAAGATGTCGGCCATCGATGTTGCGGTCGTATTCGCAGCACCCGTCAAATCGCCGGTCAACGAGTACGTCAACGTTTCGAAAGCACTGGAAACCTTGTCGTTATCAAATACTTCGAACGTACCGACAACAGTACCCTTGGCAGAATTTTCTTTAACAGAATATTCCTTCTTCACGACGGGCGGAGGAGGCGGTTCATTCACATCAGCAAGGTCCACTGTTATTTGTGCCGTAGCATCGCCACCCTGTCCATCTTCCACTTTAACCGTGAATGTCCAGGTCGGTTTCGTCTCGAAATCCAAAGCGCTACCGTCAGTCACGATAAGCTTGTTCGTACCCTTCTGGAAATCGAACGGCACGCCCGTTGTTGTGACGGTAAAAGTAAGAGCATCGCCGTCGGCATCCGTTGCGACAACGTTTCCGTTGGGCACAAGCGTTCCGGACGGCCAATCGCTACCATCCGTATTCTTTTCCGGGATTGTGAAAGTCTGGTTGCTAATAACCGGGTCGTCATTTTCGTTCTGGATTTTGACCGTAATCGTAAACTTGTCAGAAGTGAGCGGACCAGCAATCTTTGATTTTTCTGTAGAAGCGTTATCTGTCACTGTAGCCTGGACGACATATTCCTTCTTGACGCTGTATTCCAGGACTGCACCTTGTTTCACCTTAATCGTTGCAGTTTTGCCCTTACCCGACGGAACAATTTCAAACGCACTGTTGAAAGCCGAATAATCGGCGCTTGTCGCATCCAAAGTATAAGTATAGGTGTCCACGTCATTTTCATTGGAAACATCAGTTACCGTAATCGGGCCACCGCTTACAGCGTGATCCTGTTCATTCACGGTAAACTTTGCATCTGCTACAGAAGGTTTGTCATTGACGGGAGCGACATTCACTGTAGCCGTGTATTCAACAGAGGTGTTGTCTCCAGTACCGGAACCGACAACTTTGTACTTGAAGGTCGTGTAACTATTGCCAAATTCATTGGCCTTGGCCTGATAAGTGAGCTTACCCAAATCGGCAACAGCAATGTTTGCACCCGACGAAATAGCAGTACCGTTAAGTGTCAAAGTACCCTTGGCTGGGAGACTTGTGATAGTCACAGAAGCAAACGTTCTTGTGGAATGCTTGTAATTGAACTCAGTCGATGTAAATGCATGCTTCTCGTCTTCATTGACATTGATGACAAGTGCAGTCGTGACATAAGGCAGTTCATCGGAATCCGTGATGTAAATGTTGAAACCGTTATGCTGCGAATCATAGTTGTCAGTAGAAGGTTTGGCGCCATCAAGATCCGAAATGACCAGCCAGAATTTTTCACCGCTAGTACTTGTTTCGACAAGGCCATCGATTAGAGGCTTGAGGTTGATACTTGCGGTAGGAGTTACATCACCTATAGGAATCGTCAATTGAACAGGGCTATCTGTGCCGCAAATCGGGAACGCATGAGAAGCATCTTTCGGAGCAACATCATCCTTGCTTGCATACTGACCATTGACAGGAGGATCCCTGAATTCAAAGCAGTACTTAAACGTGACAACTTCTTCACCGGCTTTATCCAAACCAATATTGATAGTATGCCAAGTATTGTCTTCCTTGAACGTAGCGCTTTTGTTGCTCAAAACCAACTCAGGAATTTCTACAGGAGGAACAAACTTGAAACCATCGCCTTTAACTTCGTTACCCATTTTCAAGTTTTTCGCTATAAGCTGCCCAGCAAAGCTCATGTTGCAAACAACTTCAAGAGTACCTCCACTTATGATAGTACCGACAAATGGGGCATAGTCAATATTTTGAAGAGTAAAACCTTGTTCGACATAGATAACCAGGTTGCCTTCATAATCACCGCCACTGCAATTATATTTGCTATTAGATTGTTGACCAGGAGCTAAATTACAGCGAGGACCACTTTCTCCGTCATATTGAACCACGATTTGCGGATGGGTCGAGTTTTGACTGATATTGAATTTTTTCGCAAAAATACGCGTTACACGTCCACCGGCAGGCATCAAGACCAGCAACCGGCTTTCCTGACCAAAGTTGATGTTGTTGAAAT
>JAEEGK010008972.1_pt1 | contig 23488 bp, 17 predicted proteins | sample 8958771 | NCBI WGS metagenome assembly JAEEGK01 (sample SAMN16246547, study PRJNA631951) | gut metagenome | biome: gut microbiome; feature: rumen; material: SC-attached | host: Bos | place: Iran: Karaj | collected 2018-10
CGTCGTTCTCGAGGTACGCAAGCGCGGCTCTGGCGATGGCGTAGATATCATAACCGCTGTGGCTGAAGAACTTACGGTCCTCGGTGGCGAGCATTGCGTTTACGGCATCCTTCGGGATCCTGTCGTATTCGATATAATAAGAGTTCTTCTCGTTCCTCAGCTCCTGCATCACGGTTCCGTCCGCGAAATAACAGATAGAGCTCTCGGTGCTCTTGAACTTATCCGCTGTGACCCCGGCAACCGTGACCTTTGCCATGTCCCTCAGCTCGAGGAAGTGCTCGCCGTACGCAAAATAGAACCAGATCCCGACCGCAAGAAACGCCAGAAAGGCGAGCCCCAGTAAAGCCAGTATTGTGCGTGTGATCACAAATCTGACCTTGCCGCCCACGGTCCTGTCCTTAAACTTCCTGCGCGCCAAAACGTTGCCCTCTCCATCTCAGTCATCTTTCTTATAATCTTATCAGAACAGTGTTCTTTTTCAAGTGAGGTGCCATCCGTTTATCCATAAATCTGCCATTCGTATATCCATGAATTCCTTCTTGACAGTTTTTTTCGTTAGGAGCACTTTTTATTGACTTTTATCTGTCATTTATACAAATATAATGGTATTATAACAGCAGAAGCGCCGGCATCATGTCGGCGCTTCCTTATAGCTTCTTTATAGCTTTTTACAGATCGCAGTTTCCTACTGTTCTCGGGAACGGCTCTACGTCACGGATGTTGCCCATGCCGGTGAGGTACATTACGCATCTCTCGAAACCGAGGCCGAAGCCTGCGTGGCGGACACTTCCGTACTTACGAAGGTCCATGTAGAAGCCGTAGTCCTCTTCCTTGAGGCCGAGCTCATTGATGCGGGCTTTGAGCTTGTCGTAGTCGTCCTCTCTCTGGCTGCCGCCGATGATCTCGCCGATGCCGGGGACGAGGCAGTCAACCGCTGCCACCGTCTTGCCGTCGGGATTGAGCTTCATGTAGAAAGCCTTGATCTCCTTCGGATAATCGGTGACAAATACGGGCTTCTTGAAGATCTGCTCGGTGAGGAATCTCTCGTGCTCGGTCTGGAGATCGCAGCCCCAGAATACCTTGTAATCGAACTGATCGTTGTGCTTTGAAAGAACGTCTATAGCCTCTGTGTAGGTGATCCTTCCGAAGTCGGAGGTACGAACATTCTCAAGTCTCTCGAGGAGTCCCTTGTCGATGAATTCGTTGAAGAACTTCATCTCCTCAGGTGCATGCTCGAGCACGTAGTTGATGATGTACTTGATCATGCTCTCAGCGAGAACCATGTCATCCTCAAGATCGGCGAAAGCGATCTCGGGCTCGATCATCCAAAACTCTGCCGCATGGCGCGTCGTGTTGGAGTTCTCAGCTCTGAAAGTAGGTCCGAATGTATAGATGTTGCGGAATGCGCACGCAAATGTCTCACCGCAGAGCTGTCCGCTTACGGTAAGGTTGGTGGGCTTTCCGAAGAAATCCTTGCTGTAATCCACAGCGCCGTCCTCAGTCATGGGGATCTCGGCGGGATCAAAGGTCGTTACCCTGAACATCTCGCCTGCACCCTCGCAGTCACTGCCCGTGATGATGGGTGTGTGCACATAAACGAAATCACGCTCCTGGAAGAAGCAGTGGATCGCATGCGCGATGAGCGAACGAACCCTGAACACTGCCTGGAAGGTGTTCGTACGGGGACGAAGATGTGTGATGGTACGGAGGAACTCGAGCGAATGTCTCTTCTTCTGAAGGGGATAGTCGGGAGTAGATGCTCCTTCAACATCAACTGTCTCCGCCTGGATCTCGAAAGGCTGCTTTGCCTCGGGTGTGGCAACAAGCTTACCCTTAACAATGACAGCCGCACCGACATTGAGTTTACAGATCTCATCGAAGTTTGCCTGCTTATCCGAGAACACTACCTGAAGTGTCTCAAAGAACGTTCCGTCGCTGATCACCATGAAACCGAAGGTCTTGGAATCACGCACACTTCTGACCCAACCGCCGACACTGATATCGCTGCCGATATACTTGTCTCTGTTTCTGAATATCTCTCTGATGCTAATAAGGTCCATATTCCCCTCCTAGTATTCCAAAAGATCATGATCACGTCTTGATCCTTTTTCGCATTTCAATAATTTAGTATATTAACAACTTTTTCCACATTATGCAAGGATTTCAACACATTATAGCATCCTATTTTTCACTATTCCTACCCCCATCATCAAGGTCACGTAGAAGTGTCCCCGCATTTTACCACTCACTTCATGCTATCAGATTTTCGCATCTTTTCAATGCCGACAGAGTGCAAGATCATGTGTTGCTGTCACATAATCGGAGCCCCGTAACCACTTTTTAGTTTCTCGGCATGTGCCATTACTGCATCTTCCCTAAGCCTCTTCACCTGATCGAGCGACTCTCCCCCTCTGTTGTTAAAATCGTTCCTCATATCCCCCAGTTTCACTCCGGGAGCGTAAAGCTTTGAGCTGATCGACAAAAAAATCTGCTGAATTCTTTTGCACATGGTAAGAGTGGCATCCGTTCTGTCTCCGAGTATCGCCTGTACGCCGGCATGATCGCTTTCGTTCGCCATGATCAGCATCTTAGCGTAACGGTTTACCTCAGCATAATACCTAAAATCGCTTTCACCGTAATCCAAAAGATCCCGTGCCGGATCATCGCACATAATCCTCATTCTTCCGGTATCGGTTATAAACGAAAACTGTGATACCTTTTCGGCAAGATTCTCTATAAACTCACCGTCGGGGTGGACGATCTTTGACAGTTCCTCTCTCGAAACCGGAATCATGATCTTTCCTTCGTTATCCGTCCTGGCTTTCCCAAAGAAGAAATGATCGAAGCTGTCAACCTTCGTTTCTTTAAGCTCATCGTATGTGTATCTTTCAACCGGATGGGCCGTCTCAAAATCCGCCAACGCTTTTTCTCGCGACATTTTGATCTTTTTTCTGTTTTTTATGCACTCAATAAGCGTGTGCATATATGTTTTTTCCATTTCAAACTGTGATTTTGTCATTCCTCCGGCAACCAGCATCTCTGACAGATACATTGCCGCAGTAACATAAAGGTCACCTCCGATTGATATTTTTTCAAGCAGTTCCTCCCCCAGCACATCGTCCATATCAAGCGCATCCGCCCACTGCGAAAGCGTTGTCAGATAATGGATCTCATCGAGTCCCTTCGCAGCAGCAACAAACTTCTTGTCAATATCCGACATCGTCGCATCATCAAAACGTTCCATGAATTTTTCAAGATCAAAGTCTGTCAGACGCGAAAAAAATTGTTTACAAGTCTCCGTATTAAAATTTTCAAGCAGATGCTCAAGTTGTTTCAGGGTAACATCTTTTTCGTTGATCGAAACCTTCGATCCTTCCGAAAGATCTTCCCTTTCGGATCCTCCGAACAATTCCCTGATGGTCCGTCCAAACGCCGCAGTCTTTTTTTCGACCGTGTCTGCCGCTGCCTCGCCCCTCAATTTTAGTCCCCGTGCAAAAGCCAGTTCCTTCAAATGTGTGAGATCTCTTACATTTTTTTTCTTTTTTGAAAACTGCTTTATAAACGCATCTCCTACAGGATTACTTTCTTTCCACGAATCAAACTCAGTCAGTTCCATTACCTGCTCGGAAGATGTTTTTTGCGACATTTCCTCATCACTCAAAATTTTTGCGCGTCTTTCCTCACTCTGCTTCTTTTCTTTTTCGTAAGCAGAAATCACGCCACCTGCTAAAAACCGTACCTTTCCAATATCTTCTGAAAGCTTCATACTCCATATTTCCGAGTATTTTGCAATATCAAGCACCGCTCCGTCCGTTCTTTCATAGTCTCCTCCGATAAGCGTGTGTTCAAGATTGGCGCTGAGGTCTCTCTTATGAATCGGAACCCCCGCTTTCAGCGCTTTGAAGCTCAATGTAACATCCAGAACTTTTACAACACGGGATATATATTCCATGTCTCTGTAGAACATCTTCTTTTCTTCAACAGTCAGTCCGAGAGAATCTTTAAGCATCTCACCGCCAAAGTCATTGATCTTCATCATGTCGACCAAATGTTGCCACGGTTTCTCGAATGTGAGCAATTCTTTATAACGTTCCGTAAGTTCTCCAATGCTTTTTCCTTCTATCGATTTCACAACCGACGCCGCCTTCTCCCTGTATCCTAAATAATATGGCACGATGAGCTTCTTGTATTCGGAAAGTCTTTCATCATACCCGGGCTCTTTGTCGGCGCCGCTCTTCCCCAAAAGATAAGTGTACATATCCATCTTTATCATTCGGTAACATTCTTCCTCGTCATTAGGAACCATTCTGTACACACATCTGTCAAATTCTCCCGATTCAAGAAATTCCTTTGTAAGAGGCATCCAATGTTCACTGTCAATTTCTCTGAACGATTCCCATTTTTCTACGATCTTTTTTCTGATCTCCTTTTTTTCATGCAAATATTCTCCGTGTATCTTCTGTTCATCACGGGCTTTTTCGTAAAGTTCAATCCTTTTCCTGTCAAGTGTCTCACTGAAATTTGCCACCGTTTCGTTATAGGCTTCCCTCGTCGGATAATACCTTTTTCTGGCTTCCCTTATATCATCCTCTTTTGCCTTTTCTCCCTCCATGGTGACTCCGTTCGCCTCAAGAACCGTTTTGAGCGTAGTGTCAAACATCTCCTTATGGTCAAGGAGGGTTTCAAGCCTCACATAGACATCAAAATCAAGGAGTTTGTAGTCCACCGGGTGTTTTTCTTTATAATCGGCTATTGTTTGCAGCTTTTCTTTGATCGTAAGCGCTTTCTTAACGTCAAAATGCGAGTGTTCTTTCGTTATCTCAAGATCAAATATATCGGCCGGAATCACAAGGTTTGAAAGTTCTGTTATCGTCTTCTGTTCCTGTTCTTCTAATAGTTTGACTTCCCTAGCCTGCTCTGTCATGTCCTTAAGACTGTCCAACATTCTTGTCGCATCCATCATCTTCCCGACATTTTCTCTCACTCCATCCGAGTTTTTTCGTATCGAACGCATAAGTGAAGTTGTCTGTGATGTGGCATATTTGCCGACAAGCTGTGTACCCTCTTCAAGATTATGACGGGTACGCTTTACGACTTTATCTCTGCGTTTCCTGCTCATCCCGGTTTCATTTATTCTGGGGGCCAGGCTTTTTTTATCATATGTTTCCAGCTGAGCGGGTTCGAGAGGTTTTTCCCCCCAAAGAGAATCGTAGTAGGCAGACTCCGATTCAAGCTGTCGATCGACGACACCCTTCATTCCTCTGTAAAGCGATACGCTCTCTCCGGCAGCAAATAAATTCTGCTGCTGAATCCTCATCTTGTCCTGTACCAGTTGTGAAAAATGCTCACTCATTCCGTCTGTTCTCCTCTTTAAATGCGGTTAAATACCGCTTCCGATTCCTTGTCCAACACATGACCGAAGCCCCGCCGTCCCTTATCTTTTCCCATACACCGTCTCATATACAGGCATCATCTGATAAGTACATTTTACATAGTCGCTGACACGGGCCTTGGGTATTATTTTCTCCACCAATCTGCTGCCCGCTTCCTTCACCGTAGGTATTCGGACAAAAGCTTGCTCACCCAATTTTTCACGGGCAACCCCGACTGCCGCGGAAAGCGCAGCAATAATGCTTCTTCCGGGTTCTTTTGCATAAGCGTACTGAAGAATAAGTCCTTCTTCATCCCGAGCCACAAGCACAAGATCAAAGATCTCGTTATTTCTGATCACTGCCATGCTGATATCGGTATCGTAGTCATCCTTAACAATCGGAAGCTGAACAAATGTATTGTCTTTTGTTGCCGAATCATTACCAAACGACCTGATGAGCCTGTCATCTACATCTCGGAGCGGTATAACACCGGAAGTCGATACGTTTTTGATGACTCCCGCTTCGTCTATCTCTCCGATCGTGGCTCTGAAATACTTTTCATCGCTTTCTTCCATGTCGAAACCGATCCCTGCCAGATACCTTGCAACCTCCATCTGCTCCTTGCTGTTCCCGGCTGCGACAAATTCGATCTCTAAAATATCGGCGTTGCGGAGTGCTTCTGCCCTGACAGCATTCACAAGCATTTCTGCTCCGCCTTTCTCCCGGAATGCCGGTTCAACGTATAGTGACCGTATGATCAGCGTATATCCGGCTTTCTGTATAGCGAGCGCCCCGATCGGGATCATCTCCTCCTCATCAAAAAGCCCGTACGCATGAAATCCGTCACCAATAGCCCCATTGCCCGGATGCACTTCTTTAGCGGCTTCTATTTCTTCCGCAACATCACCGCTGATAAGATGCATGAAAGGAACCACACCCTGTGCGCTTAGTTTTATAGTGTCCATTTTGCTGTTCTTCCCCTTGTTTTCCGAACGGGATGCCGATTGTCCGCATCCCGTTCGATATATTGACCGTTTCGAAGATCGCTGTTGCCCTCAGGCGATCGAGGTCTCCGCACCTACCTTGTCATCATGCTTGCAAACATGGCGTACTGAGCAATTGTTGTTTTCAGCAAAGGAGAAATGTCACCGCTCAGCTTACTTTTGTCAACATGTCCCGTACGTTCGTTGGTTTTCACATGAGCCCTGAGCTCCATGTCAAGGTCTGTAGCATCAAAATCCCCGACAAACGAATCGGAAGCTCTCATGGCTGCAACAAAGGACAGCTTTCTGCGCAGTACGGATAAAAGGCTCTGTGCATCCTTTAACTCCCTTTCTTCCTTTGCGCTCAAGCCAAGCATATCAAACGCGGATTTCCCCTCCGCATCCTTAGATTTTTTAGCAAGATCCGAAAGATGCATGAGCGTAAGCTCTGTACTTAATACTTCTTTCTGTCTGGCAAGAAGAGTCTCTAAGGGCGCGTCCTTGAGCTCCCGTACAAGCGCAGGCACCGTTCTTCTCGCTTCATCATACTGTGCGGCAACCGATTCCTTAACCACAGCAAAAGCGCGCTCTCTCTGTTCCTGTGCATCATCACCGGAGAATCCGCCGCTCTGCAGCTTAAAGACGAGCATCTCGCGTTTTAATCTTTCATAAGAGAATTCCTCATCGGTATCGTCAAGCTGAAACGACGCTCTTGTGTAGAATTCATTTGTTGAATTAACATATCCCTCCGGAATCGGGATCCAATCCGGGTCTCCGGTAGGATTATCAGCCGAACGTCTGAAAGAATCCCACTTTGCGATAAGCGAATCCCTCATTGCGATATGATTACGTTCATATGTGCCGCGTTCCTTGACCTGCCTGAGTCTTAAAGACGCTTCAGTAGCCATGGCAGATCCCACGCGCGCAGCCAATCCCTCCAGTTTTTCTTTAAAAGCTTCTTTCGTGGCATCATAAGCCAGTCTGCTATCGGTCTGTTCTTCTTTTGATGCGACCGTTCCGTCCTCATTAAGACCGTTCGCTGCCAGTACCGTCTTAAGCGTCTTTTCAAAAGGCTCCTTCATTTCAAGAAGCATATCCAGTTTCGCCTTAACCGCAACTTCCAAAAGTGCGTATTCTTCCGGTGAATTTGTCTTATAATCGTCAATCCTCGACAGTCCTTCCTTGATCCTTAATGCCCGTTTTACATCAAAATGCGAGTGTTCCTTCGTCAGGACAACATCAAAAATATCCGACGGAATCTCCATCTGTGAAAGTTCCCGCATATCCTGCGCAACCCTGAGCTTTTGTTTTTCGATGTTCTTTTTGTAATCCGATATAGACTTCATCAAGGGAACAGTCTGTGCCGTTGCCATATCTCCGACCTTCTCACGCCCCTCCTTGTAATTCTTCAACGTCCTTTTTCTGAGACTCTTCCTGTGCTTGTTCTTCATCGACTCTGTTTCCCCGAGCTTAGGAATGAGAGTCTGTTCCTGAAGATCCGTGAAATTAATGGGCGCCTCGGTCGGAATGGCGCTGAGCTTTTTGTAATACATTTCTTCCTTGAATTTTTGAGCGGCAACACCTTCCATGGTCACATTTCCGAGTTCTTCGGGAGTTGTGTATTCTATCGGTTTCTGCGCCATTTTATTTCTAACGATCTGATCAAATGTATTGCTCATACAACCGCACCGTCCTTTCTTTTGTACATTGCCTCCAAAACAGGAAGCAACGGCATATAGTATCTTGTAAAGCCAAAACACTCTGCTCCCTCAACTATTTTTTCCACAAGTCCGCTTGACACATCGTTTACCGTCGGAATCCTGAGAACCGTATCGGGGCCGTACTTTTCGATCGCCTTATTCATCGCCCCTGCAAGAGCCTTTATGACTGTTCCCGATTCGTTACCGGCCCACGCCCATTCAAGAACAAGCCCGTCTTCATCCTTCGCAACCAGAACCAGATCGCAGATTTTGTCACTTGTTATTGTCACGGTACTTATGTCTGTATCATAATCGCTCTTGACGATCGGTAGGTCAATGAACGATCTTTCATTATCCGCAAGCTCGCTTCCGAGTACTCTCAGGGCTTTATCCGATACCTCTCCGAGAGACACGGTTCCGCCCTTGCCGACATATTTCGAAAGCACTTCTCCATCCCGAACGGCACCGAGAGTGGTCTTGTAATATTTGTCCGGTGCTTTTTCCGAAAGGAAACCCTTTTCCTTTAAAAACTCGCCTATTTCCTTATCCCTGCTGCTTGAATCATCAGCAAAAAACTCTATTTCGATAATATCATCGCTTGAAAGTACCTCGGCGGTAAGTGTATCAAGCATCATGGTAGCTCCACCGAACAACCTGTATTCCGGCTTCATAAAAAGCGACCTGATGCTGACGGTATATCCATCAATCTGAACGGCAAGAGCTCCCTGCGGAATCCCTGCTTCTTCCTGAAAGGCTCCATAAACATAAAACCCATCTCCGATAAGATCACTCTCGCCTTTGTTTTTTTTCAAAGAGTTGTCAATCTCCTTTGCAACCCCCTCGTCAATCAGATGCAAAAACGGTCTTACGCCCTTTGCGCTTAAGTTCAACACCTGCATAACACTTTCCTTTCCCCGACCCTATATCGGTTTCAACTACTTCTCAGTTTTGCGGCCGTAATGTACATTCTCCGTCACGTTCCTTTTCTCTCCGGTTATGGCATTATTATAATACGTTCCGAAGCACGTTTCTCCACATTTATATTATACTTCCCAACAGTCCTCTTCTCCAATACATACTTTAAAATAATTATAAAAATAAAAGCTGTCATCGTTTGATAACAGCTTTTAATATCATTTGATCACTATAGTGTATATCTTGCCTTTGACGTAAATTTCTTTTACAACGGTCTTGCCCTCCGTGATGCGCTTGATATTTGCATCCTCCCAGACACGTGCCTTGACGGAATCCTGCTCTTCGGTAAGGCCGACTTTGATGGTCGATTTAACCTTGCCGTTGATCTGTATCGCAATCTCGATCTCGTCTTCACGCGCAAGGTTCTCATCAAACTCGGGCCAAGGCTCATAAGCGATGCTCTTGCCTGTTGCTGCGATGATCTCCCAAATCTCCTCTCCGATGTGAGGGCAGATGCACGAAAGCATCTTTACGAGTCCCTTTGCGTACTCAATCGGGCACGAACCCTTCTTGTAAAGAGCATTCACGAAGATCATCATCTGAGAAATGGCTGTGTTGAACGCAAGCTTCTCAAAGTCGTTTGTGACCTTCTTGACTGTCTGGTGGTAAAGCTGTGTGAGCTCTCCGTCGTCGCCGGTCGTGAGGTTGCCTGTTTCAGTGAAGAAGTTCCAAACACGGTTGAGGAATCTCCTCGCGCCTTCAACGCCCTGATTGCTCCAAGGCTTGGAAACCTCGAGCGGTCCCATAAACATTTCATAGAGGCGGAGCGTGTCTGCGCCGTAATCACGGACAACGTCCGAAGGATTGACAACGAACTCAGGGAAACGCTTGCCCATCTTGATGCCGTTCTCGCCGAGGATCATGCCCTGGTGAACAAGCTTCTTGAAGGGCTCCTTCACGGGCGACAGACCCTTGTCATAGAGGAATCTGTTCCAGATCCTTGAGTACATGAGGTGGCCGACTGCATGCTCGGGTCCGCCGATGTAGAGATCGACGGGCATCCAGTGCTTAAGGAGCTCATAATCCGCAAATTCTTTATCGTTGTCGGGGTCGATATAGCGAAGGTAGTACCAGCTCGATCCGGCCGAACCGGGCATGGTCGAGGTCTCCCTCGTTCCCTTGATACCGTTGTGGTCGTACTTCTTCCATTCCGTAGCGTTTTCAAGAGGTGCCTTGCCGCCCTTGCTCTTGTAGTCCTCAAGCTCGGGGAGCACAAGCGGGAGCTCGTCGTCGTCGAGCACGTGGATACCGCCGTCCTCGGTGTGAACAACCGGCACGGGCTCGCCCCAGTAACGCTGGCGTGCGAAGATCCACTCACGGAAGTGGTAGTTGACGGTGCGCTTTGCAACGCCCATCTTTTCAAGCTTGACGGTGATGGCCTCCTTTGCCTCCTCAACCGTCATGCCTGTGAACTCAGCGGAATTGATGAGCTTGTAGCCCTTTCCGAGGTAATCATATTTCTCGAGTGCGTGGCCGCTGACGTCTATATGACCTGTCTTATCATTGCCGTCGATAACCTGGATCATCTCGATATTATGTGCTACCGCATACTCAAAGTCTCTCTGATCGTGCGAAGGAACCGCCATAACGGCACCTGTTCCGTAGCTTGCAAGAACGAAGTCGCCGATGAAGAGCTCTGCTTCCTTGCCGTTTACGGGGTTGATGCACTTAACTCCCTCGAGTCTGCAGCCGGTCTTGCCCTTGTTGAGCTCTGTACGGTCCATGTCGTTCTTCTTGCGTGTCTCTTCTATGTAGGCCTCAACCTCGGCTCTGTTCTTCACGCGGGGAAGAAGCTGCTGTACGAGGTCTCCGTCGGGAGCGAGTACCATAAACGTTATACCGTAGATGGTTTCTATACATGTGGTAAAGATCGAGAACTTGCCGCCGCCCACGATGTCGAAGCTGACCTCGACACCTTCGGAACGTCCGATCCAGTGGCGCTGCATGTCTTTCGTGGACTCGGGCCAGTCGATCTCGTCAAGGCCTTCGAGAAGCTTCTCTGCGAATGCGGGCTGGTCGATGACCCACTGCTTCATGTTCTTGCGGACAACGGGATAGCCGCCGCGCTCTGACTTGCCGTCGATAACCTCATCATTAGAAAGAACCGTTCCGAGCTCCTCGCACCAGTTAACGGGCATATCTACGCACTTAGCGTAGCCTGCCTCATAAAGCTGCTTGAAGATCCACTGTGTCCAGTGATAGAACTTGGGGTCGGAGGTTGCTACCATCTTCGACCAGTCGTAGTCAAAGCCGAGCTCCTTGAGCTGCTTTGAGAATGTCTGTATGTTCTTCCGGGTAAAGCCTTCGGGGTGGTTTCCGGTGCTGATGGCGTACTGCTCAGCGGGGAGTCCGAACGAATCGTATCCCATGGGATGAAGGACGTTGTAGCCCTGCATGCGCTTCATACGCGAAACGATGTCGGTTGCGGTGTAGCCTTCCGGGTGTCCGGCATGAAGGCCGACGCCCGAAGGATAAGGGAACATGTCGAGCACGTAATACTTCGGCTTCGAGAAATCCCTGATATCGGTCTTAAAAGTCTCGTTCTCCTCCCAGAATTTTTGCCATTTGGCCTCAATCTCGCGAGGCATGTAATCTTTCATGTCTATCTTCCTTTCCGTATATACAGAATACTGATCTTTCTTTTATTATGGTCTTGTTGCGACTTTTCTTTTCTTGGGTGCAGTACCGGCTCTTGTCACATATGCGTTGATCTCGTCCGGGCCGGATCCTTTTCCCGGGGAACTTCAAGTCATTATATTACTTTGAAGCGCTTTTGTGAAGTCTCACGCTCCTACGCCCTGATCCAACATGCTCATGCGTCCGGATATATTACGTTCATGTACCCGGATCCGGCATTACTTGTGTCCGGGATGGCACGTTCATGCGCCCGGCTCACTCGGACTCTTTCTCGGGAGGCAGCGCGCACTCTTCGGAGTGATCGTTCTCGAGGTACTCCTTTAGGAGCTCCCATGTGCCGGGTGTTTCGTCGCCGAGCTTCCATGCCGCGAGCCCCTTGACTCCGGCTGCTCTGGAGGCATCAGCCTTGCGCTTTAACGATTCCTCGTCCTCGATCCAGATACGATACAGCTTGCCCTTCTTGCTCCACTCGCTGTAGTACTGTCCGTTTGACTCTCTCCAGGTAAGCTCCTTGCCCGAAACCGTGCCCGATGTCTCACGCATGCCGAGAGTTGCTTCAACCGCAACGTTACCGCCGTTTTCCTCGCGCCATAGTCGTGTGTAGAAGGGAACACCCATCACAACTCTTTCGGGGGGTGCCATCTCTACCGTGGCGGTCAGGGCGTTCGTAAACCAGTCAAGCGATGAAACGGAACCCGACTCGCCGAGTCCCGCGGTGTGCTGGTCGTAACCCATGATCACAACGTAGTCGACGATCTTGCCCTGCTCTTTGATGTCGTAGTACGCGTTGTAGGCTTCGGGGATGTAGTTGTCCACCGACAGGACTATATTGTTCAGGCGGCACTTCACGGACAGCTCACGCAGGAACTGCACGAAGTAGACACCGCTGTCAAGCTTGAGCATCTCGTAGTCAATGTTTATGCCGTCGAGTCCGTACTCACGAACCGTATCCATGATCGAATCGATCATGGCTCTTCTCTTCTTGGTAGAAGAAAGGATGGTGTGCGAATCCTCCGTGCAGGAGAACCGGCCCTCGATAGTGTCGTTCTTATATGTCGCCCAGACACTCACGCCCTTTTCGTGCGCGTAGTCCACGTACTCATGCGACGCATATGAGATAAAGTCGCCATTCGTCCCGTCAAGGAAGAACCATGTGGGAGAAACAACATTTACCTCGGGGGCCGCCGCAAGATGCTCCTTTAGGATACCGACGTTGTCGGAGGTGTACATGAGCTGCCAGCCCAGGTATATCTGCCCGTCATGATCGATGTGGGTGTACTCTTCTTCTTTATAGGGAGCAAACTCAGGATCCGCGTAGTAAGACTCTCCGAGATCATCCTGGAGTGCGTAGCCGCGGACTCCGTCCTCTGACTGAACTTTGATGAAGCCGTTCTCACGGATACCGCCACCGTCGATCACGCGCAGGCGGTCACCTTCTTTGAGTTCCTTGATCCTGTCTGCCTGAAGATCCTTGCCGGCGCGGATGGGAGTGTCTGTTTTGGCATCCATGCACAGGAACTGGTCCTTGCTGTATGTGATGAGGAGTCTCGCGGGATCATCCTCAAATCTGTATGTGATACCGAGCTGCTCGAGAAATGCCGTGGCGATATAGTACTGTCCGCCAAGCTTCTTCACGATGGGAACGTTCGCCTCGGACGGCTCGCCGTTGCATTCGAAATGTTTGCTGTCGGGCGTGAAGTCGTAGACAGCGGTGGGCGTGGTGAAGTAGAGGGTATTCTCCGAGTCAACGGGGAAGAACCTGTGTGAATACATCTCAAGAACGGTATCGAGATCGAGATATGTCATGCCGTCCGCAAACAGTGCATATTTATCATAAACAGTCTCATCGATGATGATGAGCGCCCTGCCGTCCGGAACATCGTAGTAGTCCGACAGCTGCATCACGACCTTGCTTCCCTCGTCCTTGGCAAAAAGCGAACATCCCGTAAGTACCCCAAAAACCAAAAGCATCAGGCCCAGAAGACCCGCACGTCTGACTAAATCCCTCATTGTAAATCCCCTTCTGTAAAAAGAGCCGGTCTAATCCTTCTTAAAGGAAAACGCAGCTCAAAAAAAGCTGCGTTTATTGTACCATCTAATCCGTTTCAAGGCAAGCCGAGAACAGCGGTTTTTGTAGGGTTTGTGGGTATTTTGACCAAACGAAGGGGAAACGGGACTTTTCTCTCCTCAAGACGACCCCGAGGTGCTTTTTGTGCCCTTTGGGCTGTTGTTTGTTGCGGACAGGAGGAACTGCCGCGGAGTCTGTGATATATTTCCCTTCGATCACCGGGATCCTTTAGGATCCTCCGACTATCTTTCCGAACAGTTTTCTGGTTTCGGAACCCGGTGAAAACGGATCGTTCTCGAACGGAAAAAGAAAAGCCTTTATCCCTTGCGGCAGGAGCTGCGCCGCGCCTCGTTCGGCCATGTTCATGATAACCCGACAGCTCTTGGTGAAGAGCCCGTCCCGCTCCATCCTTTCAAGGAAGTCATAGTCAGTCCGTCTCCAGGGTGCTCCGCTCCCGACAAGTATTACCAGGTCAAACCTTGCCAGAGCTTCCCTGAAGACCCTTCCGGGTTCTCCCCCGAGATCTGCGACGATCCGAGCATCTCCCAATCTGCCGGTGGCGGCCCAGTACCGGTCAGCGTCTCCCGATCTACCGGCTACCGGTCCGTACGCAACAGATTCCGCTCTTTCTGTCGCACTCCCGGGGGTTCTGTAGTGAATGCCTCCTGAGAGTCTCCCCCTACATCCCTCGGAAAGGATCTCACCGAGGGCATCGTCCCGTCTCTTTTGAAAGAAGACAACGGGTGCCCTCTCTGCCAGTGTGCTTGCGAGGCTTACTGCTACATGCGTGGTTCCGCATCCTCTCGCCAGTCCAATGACTGCTATCTTCCTCGCGCACGATCCGGCTCTTCCTGTCTTGTGCTTCTTCGGCTTTGTGCCGGTCGCTCCCTTTAACATCTTTGAAACGATCACAAACGATCCTACCCTGCTGCTGCGCTCTTCCTCCGTACATCTCTTCGCAATCCGTTCAAGCTTCTTTCCGGTTTTCTTACCGACCGAAGAATGATCCTTCATGAAAAGTATCAGTTTCCCGAGACTGTAGACATCACTCTCTTTTCCGGGAGCTTCGCCTGCCCTCTGTTCGGGAGCACTGTATCCCTCCGACACGGACAGAAGGTCTGTCTTTTCGCCCTCACGGCTTGCCGTACCCAGGTCAATGATACGCACACGGTCGGAAATCATGATGTTCTCCGGTTTGAGATCAAGTTGGATAAGCCGGATCGATCGATCCTGCAGATATTCAAGAACGGAGCAGATCTGCTCCAGATGGTCGAGAAGCTGTTCTTCTCTGACAACGTTCTTAAGATAAAAGTCTTTCAGGGTGTCCCCCTCAATGTACTCCTCGATGATGTAGGTGAACTCCGTGTCCCCGTCCACATCGAACACCGACGGGATGCCGGGATGAGAGAGCTGCATGAGAGTGGTTGCTTCGGCGGCCAGCCGGTCGTGAGCCGGGCTCGATCGCCTGATCCCCTTGATGACCCTTTTGGTGTGCAGCGTACGATGCTGTGCCAGCCACACAACACTGTGTTTGTGAGCACTCAGCTCAGCTAAGATCTTGTATCGGTCAAGAATGTTTTTTCCTCCTTTCTTTCGGTTACGACTTTAGAAAAAGTATAAATCAGCCGATATATATATAACAAGGAGATCATTATTGTGATTATTCACAAAATTTGACCCTCCGAATTGTGCAGGTTGCCCAAACCCCGCTTGGGGCAAGCGTTTCAGCACGTGGAAAACGGCACCCCTCGACGTATAAAACCACGTTGAGATTGATGATTGATTTTCCGTAACAAAATGATATAATTGATTACACTCAAAAGACCAAATCGAAAGGGGGCTTGTTTATGAAATTCGAAAAGATCAGTGACAACCAGATTCGTTGTACCCTTTACAAGAAAGATCTTGTCGACAGACAACTGAAGATCAGCGAGCTCGCCTACGGGTCAGATAAGGCCAACGCGCTTTTCCGCGACATGCTTATGCAGGCCTCCACAGAATGCGACTTTGATGCGGAGAACATCCCGCTCATGATCGAGGCGATCCCGCTCTCCACAGAGTGTCTCGTGCTTCTCATCACCAAGGTGACCGACCCCGAAGAGCTTGATACCAGATTCTCAAGCTTCACAAGGTCTCCCGAGGACGATGACTTCGAAGAAGAGTACGAAGCTCCCGAGCGTTCATTCGCGGACGAGATCATCAGTTGCTTCAACCACCTCTCCGATCTTATCGGTGACCAGCTTTCAGAGAAGCTCCTCGGAGCTGCACAGCCCAAGGACCAGAGCCTTCGCAATGTACTTAAGGAAAGGAGCATGTCGAACACTCCCGTTCCGAACCTTTGCAAGATCTTCAGGTTCAACAGCCTTGACGAAGTGATCTCACTTTCCAAGAAGGTCAAGAAGCTTTACCGCGGCGAGAACACCCTTTACAAGGATCCGAGCGGAAAGTACCACCTGATCGTCGGAATGTCCGAGCACACCGTCGGAGAGTTCAACAAGATCATCAACATCATTTCGGATTACGCACCTACAGAGAAGACCTCTTCGGCAGGGACCGCGTTCTTCGACGAGCACTATAAGATCATTGTACGCGGCAACGCTCTTCAGACTCTCTCGAAGCTTTGATCGACCACATGAAAAACCAAACCCCGGGACGTGCGGAACGTTCCGGGGTTTCTTTCATTTGAAAAGTGATCGATCAGCCTTCTGTGATAGCATCGTTAGGGCATCCTGCCTGGCAAGAACCGCACTCAAGGCATGTATCTGCATCGATCTCGTAGTGGTCAGCGCCCTCTGAGATTGCGCCTACGGGACAAGCCTCTGCACAAGCGCCACAGCTGACACAAGCATCTGTAATCTTATAAGCCATTTCTCAACCTCCTGATAATAGTGATCTGTGATCTGTTGATAAGTGATGATCATACGTTCACGACCTTCGCCGTTTCCGTATCACACGAGGTTATGATATAACATCTCACCTCAAAAAACAAGGCTTTTTCACTTGGCTGTCTCAAGGAAACGATTGATCTGCTCAACAAGAGCATCAGCATCGATTCCGTGTACCATTGCAGCCTCTCCGATGCTCTCTGCCTGTGCAGAAGGGCAACCGAGGCAATGCATACCCGAAGCCATAAGAATAGGAGCTGTCTGAGGGTTCTCTCTTAAAAGCTCTCCGATTGTAATATCCTTAGTGATCATTCTGTTCTTCCTCCTTTCGGTTTCTGTCTTGCTACTGTTGTTGCTGGAGCAAATTGGCGAATCTTGTATATTCAAGCTGACATGCAAGTTTAACGGTTCCGATGGGGCCGTTACGTTGCTTACGAATGATTATCTCGGCAACTCCCTTGTCCTTGCTCTCTGCATCATACACTTCATCACGGTAAATGCACATAACTACGTCGGCATCCTGCTCGATCGCACCCGACTCACGCAGGTCGGAAAGGATGGGCCTCTTATCCGGTCTGCTCTCAAGCGCACGGCTGAGCTGCGAAAGCGCGATCACCGGGCACTTGATCTCACGTGCGATGTTCTTGAGTTCTCGCGAGATCTCCGAAATCTCGTTCTGTCTCGACTCTGTCCTGTGGCCCGCCGACATGAGCTGCAGGTAGTCGATGATGACAAGCTTAAGATCCTTCTCGACCTTCCATCTTCTGCACTTCGAACGCAGCTGGGCGATCGTGATACTGGGCGTCTCGTCGATGATCAGCTTGGAGTTACCAAGCAGGTTGGCACTCTTGATGAGCTCCGTCCAGTCGTCCTCGTTTATGTTACCCGTCCTCATGGACTGGGACTCGACCTTTGAATGCATCGAGAGAAGTCTGTTCGCGAGCTGTTCGCTCGACATCTCCAGACTGAAAAACGCTGTCGTGATGTCGCTCTTCAAAACGGCGTGCTCTGCAATGTTGAGTGCGAACGCCGTCTTGCCCATAGACGGTCTGGCTGCGACAAGTATAAGATCGGAGGGCTGGAAACCCGCCGTTTTGTAGTCAAGGTCAGTGAATCCGCTGGGGATTCCGGTGACGGATCCGCGTGTTTCGGATGCCGCCTCTATGTTCATGATGGTCTGGACAAATATATCCTTCGTGGAGCGGACATCGCCCGCCTTCTGGTTCTGGGCGATATCGAAGATCGCTTTCTCTCCGGCCGCGAGGATCTCGGGAACGGGCTCACCGTCTCGGTAGCATCTGTCCGAAATATCCTTCGTGGCACCGATCAGGCGCCTGAGGACCGATTTCTCCGCCACTATCGAAGCATGGTGTCTGACGTTGGCCGAAGTGGGGGTATTGAGGACGATGTCCATAAGCTTTCTGCCGACCTCGTCTGCTTTTTCGCTTCCGACCTTTTCGAGTATCTTGTCCGTCACTGTTACCTGATCGATCGGTACACCCGCCGCGTCGAGGTCGATTATGCAGCCAAAATACATCCCGAGCGTAGAGTCGTAAAAATCCTCTGCGCGAAGGATGTCGCCAACCTCTCTGACGCAATCGGGGTCGATAAGCATCGCTCCGATCACGGCGTTCTCTGCTTCGTTGCTGTGAGGCAGAGTCCTCTTTATGATCGTTTCGTCCATACTGTCCCTTTGTCTACACTTGCTGAAATATCGCTTACGGTCCGACCGGTGCGCGGCCGGCGTCCTGTCAGATCACATCTACCTCAACCTTCATCTCAACACTGACCTTGGGGTGAAGCTTAATGGTTACGTGATAGATCCCGGCGTTCTTGATATTCTCAGCAAGGACGATCTTTTTCTTGTCCACATCAAAATGGAGCTGTTCTTCGATCGCGGCACTGATCTCCTTGGCCGTAACGGCACCGAATGTCCTGCCGCCCTGTCCTCCTTTGATCGAGAGCTTGACGGATGCTGCCGAGAGCTTCTCTCCGAAGGCTTTTGCCTCGTCGTAGATCTCCTTCTGGCGTTCTGCTTCCGCAGCCTTGCGCTCTTTAAGCTCTTCCATGTTCTTGGGTGTTGCCTCCACCCCGAGCTTCTTGGGAAGGATAAAGTTACGTGCGTAGCCGTCACTGACCTTAACTACGTCCCCTTCCTTTCCGAGGCTCTTTACATCGGCAAGTAAAATAATCTGCATCAGATTTCTCCTCCCTCAGTCATAGCAGCGAGTACGTCCCTGACTCTGTCCATGGCCTCCTCAAGGGTACAGTCCGTAAACTGGGCACCTGCGACACTCATGTGTCCGCCTCCGCCGAGTTTCTCCATAACGACCTGGACATTGACCTCGTCGATCGATCTCGCGCTGACATAGATCATATTGTTATATTCGGTAAATACGAAGCTGGCTTTTATGTTGCTCACATCCATGAGCTCATTGGCAACCTGCGCGCCAAGGACTGTGGGACTGGCTGCTCCCTCGGCGTCACAAACGGCGAGCGCGTAGCATCCCATAAACATTTGTGCGGAAGCGATCGAGCGCGCTTTCGCGAGGTACTCGGGCATGTCGGTACGGAACGCTTTCCTGATCCTGGTAACGTCGGCGCCGCATCTGCGCAGGTACGCTGCCGCTTCAAACGTTCTGATACCGGTCTTGGTAACGAAACCGTTGGAGTCTATCATGACGCCTGCGAACATGGCGTCCGCCTCGATCTGCTTAAGCTTGATATCATCGCCGATATACTGGATGATCTCGGCAATAACCTCGCACGCGGACGATGCCGCCGTCTCAATGTACGAAAGCGACGGATTGGCGATTACTTCCGAAGACTGTCTGTGGTGATCGAGCACCACGACCTGCTTAGCTTTTTCAAGAAGCTCGGGGCACTCGGTATGGCTCGGCCTGTTGACATCGACCACGATCACGATCGAAAGGGGATCGATCGCTTCAAGCGCCTGCTGAGACGAGATGATCATCCCGTCGTAGTCACTGTTGTTGCGGAACCTGTCGACCATTATCTCGAGCGAGCTTGTTATCTGGTCAAGGACGATGTGTGCCTCTTTATTAAGGCCCTTCGCAATCCTGTACACTCCGACTGCCGATCCGAACGCATCGATATCGGGCATAGAGTGACCCATGATGAAGATCTTATCCTTGCTCTCGATGAGCTCCCTGAGGGCATGTGCCTTAACACGGGCCTTAACCTTCGTGTTCTTCTCAACGGAGCCCGATTTACCTCCGTAATACTCGATGTTCTCGCCGCCCTTTATAACGACCTGATCGCCGCCTCGTCCGAGGGCAAGATCGATCGCAGCTCTGGCTGCATCATACGTGCGGATGTACGTTCCGTTCCTTACTCCGATACCAAGGCTTATGGTCACGGACATATCGTTACCGATATTGACGCTTCGAACTTCGTCGAGGATCGGGAACTTGGTGGCCTTGAGCTTCTCAAGGTACTGTCTCTGGAACACAAGGATGTATTTGTCTTTTTCGATGTTCTTGATGACCGTGTCGTAGTTCTGGAAGAACTTGTTGATCTTCCTGTTAACGAGGGCAGTCAGCAGTGACCTGCGGACCTCGTCGATACTTTCGAGCGCTTCGTCGTAGTTGTCTATGTAAAGGAGTCCGATCGCCAGTTCCTGGTCCTGGATGTCCTTCTGTAATTTCCTGATCAGTGTTTCGTCGTAAAGGTAGATGCCGATCGCCCTGCCCGACTTGCCGCCGGAAGGCCTGCGCTTCTCCGAATTCCAGAACGAGCCGTCATCGAGTCCGTCCATCTCGAAGGATCTCAGATGCGCCTTGAAGTTCATCTCCCTGAAATCAAAAGACACTTCGCTCTTGCCGTCCACAGGCGGGAAAACAGAGAAGTTGAGTTCGGGGATGATCTCGTCGATATGCTGTCTGTTCTTGATCCTCTCACCCGAGAGGCGAAGGAATTCGCTGTCCGCCCAGAGGATGCAGCCCTCTTCGTCAATGATGACGTAAGGTACGGACATCTCACTGAGAAGCTTACGCTGTGCCTGGTCGAAGCCGATACCGAACTTAACAAGCTCCCTGTCCAGCTTCTTCCATCTAATCACAAAGAAAGCCGCACAGATCACCGCGTAAACAGCCGTGAAAATAAGACCGGTGATCCCCGCATCCGTGTTGATGGTGAAGAGATAAATGTCCATGATCACCAGCAAGACGCACATATACAAAGGCACTTGTAGGAGCATCGATATGATGTTGCGCATATTCCCCTTGATCCGCATAAGACCTCCTCTTCCGTTTCTTCTCCCGTCACGTGACCGCAACCGGGCTAACCGAGAACTTCCGGTACCTTCCCGCAATCGAAATTATTTTACCACAATTTTTCAAAAATTAAAAGAGGGACAGCCCTTCCGGGATGTCCCTCTGATGCTTAAATCAAGATCATTCTACAGAATAAGGTAAAAGTGAAAGATGACGAGCGCGCTTGATGGCAACTGTCAGAGCTCTCTGATGCTTTGCGCATGTTCCGCTGATTCTTCTGGGAAGGATCTTACCACGCTCAGAGATGTACTTCTTGAGTCTGTTAACATCCTTGTAATCGATAACTGCACCTGCTTCTACGCAGAAGCTGCAAACCTTTTTCTTTCTTCTGATGATTCTCTTTCTTACAGGAGCTTCTCTATCGGACTGCTCCTTGTTCTTAGCAAACGGCATGTTACTTTCCTCCTGTCCAATTCTTATGTGACTTAGTTAAACGGTAATTCGTCGTCGATTCCATTGGGAATGTTCATGAAGCCTTCTGCGGGAGCTGCGCCCGAAGGAGCCGATGAAGCGCGTCCGGTCTGTGCCCCGTCAGAGCTTCCTTTACTCTCTGCAAATTCAAGTTCATCAACGATTATCTGTACACTGTATACTGTCTGGCCTTCCTTATTGGTGTAATTATCATTCTGGATACGGCCTGTGACGAGCATCTTTGTTCCTTTTTTCAGATACTTCTCAACGAACTCGGCCTGCTTGCCGAATGCCGTACAATTGAAGAAATCCGCTGTGGGATCGCCTTCTCTTGTAAATCTGCGGTCAACTGCGATACTGAATCTGCCGACTGCTTTCTGATTGTCTCCGTATCTGACTTCGGGATCTCTTGTCAGTCTTCCCATTAAAATGACTTTGTTCATTAGTGGACCTCCTTACTCTTCGTCCTGTCTAATGCATAAGTATCTGAGCACGTTGTCCTTGATCCTGAGTCTCTGCTCAAGTTCAGCGGGAGTTGATGCTTCAGCGTCGAATTGGATGAAGTAATAATTGCCTTCATTCATCTTCTGGATTTCGTAAGCCAGTCTCTTCTTGCCCCAATCGTCGACCTTAAGATCCTTGCCACCGAACTTGGTGATCATGTCTTTGATCTCATCGACTACGGCTGCTCTGGCCTCATCCTCGATTTTTGCATTGACAACTAAGGCTAACTCGTACTTGTTCATAGTTGCTTGCACCTCCTTTTGGTCTCTGGCTACCCGTCCTGCGGGTAACAAGGAAAAATATATCACAGGTGTCCATTCTATCATGCGTCCCGCAATAATGCAAGGACAATTTTGCACAAAACACACAGCTAAAATTTGTGAAAAAAGACAATGCTGATATTCTTGACACGAAACAGGCAGTCCCGCGCCCTGTAAACCTTACAGGGCAGGAACTGCCGTATGTACATTATTAGATTATGCCGGCTTATCTGTACGCATTTCCGAAGAAGATCCTGGCGGAATTATAGAATCCGAGATACCAGATATCCCATCCGTGTCCACCGGGTCTTTCCTGCCAGAGGTAGTTTACATGATCCTCAAGCCTGTCGGTTCTGGCATCAAGGCCCTTGACAGCTGCCGTTGCACTGGCGAAAGCTGTTGTGTCGTCTGTACCGCAGATATTGTATGAGAAGTAGATCTGCTCGTCAGGGAAATCCTTGTCGAGAGTCTCAACGATCTTAGGTCCTTCGTACGATGTGGGTGCTGCGGAGTATGTTCCGAAGTATCCGAAGAGATCCATGCACTCGCACATACCGATGTTGATGGTCTGCATGCCACCCATTGAAAGGCCTGCGCATGCTCTGTGCTTTCTTGCTTCCTCGGGATCCTCAGGGCTACCGTCAGCCTTTGTACCGTATGTAGAGTAATTAGCATCGATATAAGGGATCAGATCGTTGCGAAGCTCTTTGCCGAACTCGTAGAAAAGAGCCATTACGTCAAACGAGGTATTCTTGTAATCCTTTCCGGAACGACCGTTGGGTGTAACGATGATAAAGGGCTCGATCTTGCCTTCGTTTGTGAGATTGTCCATCATGGTGCAGACCTTCGAAGACTCTGCCGAGTTAAGGCCCCACTCATGGATACTCCCTCCGATACCGTGAAGAAGGAATAAAACGTTGTACTTCTTCGAGCTGTCGTAATCAATGGGGAGGTAGATGAAGGCTTCCTTCTCAAGATCACTGCCGTCTCCGGCATAATCCTTGGTTGTGTACGTGAACTTTTCTACTGTTCCTTTCTTGCCCTCAAGATCGTACACAAGATACTCATCCGGAATCTTGTCGACGGGATCTGCTACGGGAGCCTGATCGGGAACGAGCTTTACAAGTTCGGGAGTAGGCGTGGGTGTTGCGGGAGCCTCTGTGGGAGCCGGCTCATTTACTTCCGGCTGAACTGTTTCTGTATCGGCCTTATTGTCTGTAGTCATGGTGTCTTCCTTTTGAGTGGTTGTCTCGGGTGTTTTGTCCTGTGTTTGTGCTTTGTCCGATCCCGAGCATGCCGAAAGCGAGATCGATACAACCGCAACAAGCAGGATCAGGGACAGGTTCTTGATTATCTCAGACATAACCGAAAGGAATCCTTCCTTCTTGTCTTCTACTC
>JAEEGK010008976.1_pt1 | contig 23482 bp, 17 predicted proteins | sample 8958771 | NCBI WGS metagenome assembly JAEEGK01 (sample SAMN16246547, study PRJNA631951) | gut metagenome | biome: gut microbiome; feature: rumen; material: SC-attached | host: Bos | place: Iran: Karaj | collected 2018-10
AAGCTCAGCCCCGCCGAGGCGGAGCCGCTGAAAGCCTTCGTCGCGGCCCAAGGTATGGACTGGGACGAGCTCACCGAGGAGTTGCCCCATCTCGAAGTGCCTCAGATTGCCTACGAAGGCAAGGAAAGTTTGAAAAAGAAAAGTGCCATCGTGCCGCTTTATGTCAAGATCGCCTCGGCTGCCGCCGCTGCCGGTCTGCTGCTCACCGTCACCTTGTGGCCCGAAAGGTCGATGCCAAAAACGGAACCCATTGCCGAGTTGAAGCCCATCCTTCCGCAAAGGCTCATCACCACGAACGAAGCCACGGCTTTGCCACCAAGGACAATCCGTTTCGTTCAGCCACAAGTTATTAAGGTAAAGAAAGAAAAAACTGTCGTTCCAGAAAGGGTTGAAGCACCGCTTGTGGCCCAACTGGAGCCTAAAAAAGCGCAAACCTTACCGACTCTGTCCACCTTCGAAGAAACCGATTTGGACCTTCTGGCCTATCGCATGAATGCCGACCTCGCCTTTGCACCAATTGGCGAATACGGTTTTGAGGATTATGAAGATGACGCGCGCAACCTTTCACTCATCGGCAGGAGCATTTACCGTCTTACCGACGGTCGCCACGACAGTTTCTCGAGCATCATCCTTTCAGGATTGCATACCGCAAAGGAAGAAGTCAACTTGGCTGCCACCGACTTGGCCTTGAACGCTTACTACCGTGCCGACGAACGCATTGAGGAAGCAAAGGAACGATGGCAGGAAAAAGCCGGAGAATAAAAAAATGCCGCTCGAAAGCGGCATTTTTTATTCGTTCCTGGACTATCTTCAGAAATTGATGCTGAATCCGAAACTCAACGGATGGACCTTCGCATTGCTCGTTTCAAAGAGCGGCAGCAGGGCATAGTTGGCGAAGAAGCCTATGTCGTCACCACCCACGCGGATAGAAGCATCTAATTTGAGAAGATTCACGCCAGACCCTATCCCACCATAAAATTGCTTATCCGAATTCCCATTATCGTATTTCACACGGTTCCACTGTGCAATACGCAAGCCGCCAGTCACGCCCGCGTCAATGTACATGTGGCGCGTAGGTCTGACTTCGAACATCAGTGGCATTTGAAGGAACAGTGCTCCGTATTTGCTGTTTTTCACGACTTGGTCTGATTCAATGGGAACAACCGAATATCCATCAGTTTCAGGGTCGTATCCAATCTTGACATTGTTGTTCCAGCTAAAATTGTTCCAGCCAATGCCTACACCTGTGAACAGTCCGGCAGTATGTCTTCTATTGAAGGCGATGCCCACATCAGCGATGTTGAAACCAAAATACCAGCTGCGCAAGGGGCGGATTTCCATTCCAGTGGTGCCATTGGGATTACTATAAACATACGTCATAGTTGGGTCGATGAGCATATTCAAGCCTGCCTCAAAGCCGTTCCAATGGGCATCGAAAAGGAGGTTTTTATGGGTCGGTGGATTGGTCTTACGATGATGGTATGTCGTGACATTGCCCACCTTGTTTACCTTTGCCTCACCAGAGCCCGTCGCGTTGATATGTGATTCACCAGCAATTAGTTGTTGTATCTTCAAGTCGCCAGAACCATGGATATCAGCATAAATCATTTTGCATTGCCCCTTGAGCATGACATCACCTGAACCTGACATTAAAACACAGATGGTATCATAATCCACATCAAGTTTCAAATCGCCCGAACCTGACACAACAAGGTTGAGGTTATCACCTTTTATCAAGCCGTTTCCTATCACATCCCCAGATGAGGACATGATGATCTCATTAAGTTGTGGAATAGCGACCTCATAGTCACTTGGACCGCCAAGAATTAGTGTGCCATTTGCCATATAAGGCTGGCGGCGTGTTGTTTTGTCACCACGAGACAGTGAGAAACCATCTTGGCTTTGTTTGATCCGCACATCGCCCGAACCTCCAATCACAATGGAGCGAACTGGCAAATCATCGTTTTTCAATGATTCATTTTCATAAGGATACTCAAATCTTTGTTCAAAACCTTCGCCCCACTTCTCCATTTTGTTGCCCCATTCTTCCATTTCTGCGCCCCACTTCTCCATGTCTTGCTCAAAAGTCTTCCAATCGATTGAATCCGAAAGATATTGGAGGTTCATACCCAATTCACGCATCCTCTCAGCAAATTGCTCTTGGATTTGCGACATTTCAGCCATTCGGCTCTTCATGATGCTATCCGTTTGGGGATCAATTGGTTTGGGTTCATTCACCTGTGCCCTCATCGTTCCGAAGGCCAGCAGCAACAATGTTGCTAAAATCAATCTTGTTTTCATTTCAATTCGGTTTTTATTATTTCTCAATTTACTTTTGTTCTTCGCGGAAAACACCAGTAATACGGAGAAACATAAAAAAAGTTACAGGTCTTATTCAAAAAAAGTCGAAAAATGACATTTGCGCTCGGCGGTGAGGGCATCGCCTTCGGTCAGCTCCAATTTCACGTAGACCTTTTGCAGGTCAGCGTTTCGCAGACATTCACTCAGCCCTTCAACATTGTATTTTCGGTTCTCGTTGGGCGTCATTGTAACCTGTACTTTTTGTTCAAAAAGAGGCTTATCTTCAAGGTCACACACCTGAATCGAAAGTGTGCCATCGATGTCGCGCAGCAGGTCGGAAGTCACGAAAACTCCATAATCTTTTTGGTCAAGCGAGAGCAGCACAGGGGCATAGAGCGTTTTGAGTCTTTCTTGAAACACTTTGGGATTGCCGTAGTAGTCAATGGACGACCAGGAAGTCACGGGCCAAGCATCATTCAGTTGCCAATAGAGCGTGCCCATGTTGTAAGGCTTCGCTGTGCGGTGCGCTTCGATGGCGACCTCCATGCCATAAGCTTGCGAGAGTTGGCTCAGATGCACGTATTCCTCAAAGTCCTTAGGTTGGACGTTGGGGTAATACCGTTGGATGAAGTCGTCGATCTGGCGCGTGCCACGAGGATGTTTTTGGTGCGCCGCGATGACCTCAGCATCTTTGCTCAGTTCCTCGCCTTGGGCTATCTTTTGAAGCGTCGAATAATCGGGATAGCTTTGGTAACCATATTCGCTATTGAAGCGGCCCACCTTCTCGCGGTACATTTCGTAGGGTTGCTCGCCCCACCAAACGCCCCAATAGTGCACATCGCCTTCCGTTAGGCTCTCGGGCCGTCCCCAGCCTTTCGAGGGCGAACTAGGCCAATAGGGTCGCGTGCCATCATACAAGGACACCGCCTCAGGCAGAATGGTTTCAAAAAGTTGGTCGTAGCCTGCCTTTATCGTTTTGTCATCTTCCTCGCTCCAATTCAGTGACTTTTGCCATCCCCAGTTGTAGTAGCCTTCCGAGATTTCGTTGCCGCCGCACCACAAGGCCAACGATGGATGCGAAGCCAAACGTTTCACCTGCTCAACAGCTTCGATTTCAGCGTTTTCAAGAAAAGCCTCATCGTATGGATACATCGTGCCGGCATACATGAAGTCCTCCCAAACCAGGATTCCCAACGAGTCGCAGATGTTGAAGAAGTCATCGGAAGGATAGATGCCCCCACCCCACACGCGCAACATGTTGAAATGCGCTTCTTGGGCCATTTTGAGCAGTTTCAAGGTGTTGTCAGGTTTAATCCAAGTCTCGATCATCTCTTCAGGCACATAGTTGGCACCCTTGGCATACATCGGCACACCATTCACCTTGAAATAGAAGGCACGACCGATGCTGTCAGGCTCGTCGACCATCTCAAAAGTTCTGATGCCCGTCTTGAAGGACCTGGTGTCTAATACCTTGTTACCCTTTTTTAATCGCACCTCGAAATCATACAATGGTTGCTCACCCATCTCATTAGGCCACCAGATTTGGGGATTGTCTATAGAAATAGGCATTACTGTATGTTGACGGCCTTTCGACAGGCTCAAGGACCTGTTTTGTGTCATAAAAGTCGAGGTCCCTGAGCCCGTCGAAGGGCCGACCGTAATCTTGACTTCCAAATCCTCTTCCCAACCACTCACCAAATCCAAATGCACCATCAATTCAGCCCTTTCTGCATTGGCCTTCTGCGTGACGATATAAGCATTTTCCAATCTTGCCTCATTCCATCCCACCAACTTCACGGGTTTCCAAATGCCCACGTTTTTATACTTAGGTGCCCAGTCCCAGCCATGCTGATAAGGTGCTTTTCGCGAGACTGCATATTTTTCAGGCAATCGAGGCTGATGTTTCTCATACAATGCCAATTGAGTGCTATCATAACGAAGGAAATACACTTCCAAAAGGTTGTCTTTCTCTTTCAGCAAGTCTTTCACTTCATGCTTCCATGCGCGGAACTGGTTGTCGGCAAAAAACAATTTTACACCGTTCAATGAAACATCAGCATAGGTGTCGATGCCGTCAAAAACCAGTTCAACATTCTCTTTTTCAAATATTTCCTTATCCGCATCGAAATGCAAGGTGTAATTCCAATGATGGTCGGAAATCCAGAGCAACTGGTTTTCCACCGTGCCGAGATAAGGATGCGGTATCAGGCCGTTTTCGTAAAGGCTTTGCTGCACCACCGAAGGCACATCGACCTGCAAATTAATATCTAAGGTGTCGCCCGTGAGCCTCCAGCCTTGGTTAAGGAGTTGCGCAACGACGTTGGGCTTTTCGACCTGCTGACAGCCCATGAAAGCAAACAGCAGCAATAATAATGGAAAGATCTTTTTCATATATGTACAAGTTTAAGTAAAAGAAGCCATCATTGCAAGCAACAGAACCCAGCCCAAAACGTCATTCCGGACTTGATCCGGAAATCGAAGATTCGACGTAGTCAATCTCCTACGCTTAATGGTTCGTCTTCGAGCGCAGGAGATGGCGGATGTTCCTCCGCCATGACGGTTAAAGGGTTATGTTCGTATTCCCATGCAATAGCGTCAAAACGGATTCAACATCTTTTCCATCTCGTAAATCAAGTCCTTGTTCGACTCGGTCCAGACCATCGTGGCACCCGTGTTGTCCTTCTGCTTGGGATAGAGTTTCTCATTAAAGCGCGGCACCCAATGGCCCAACGAAGCATGGCAATGCACCGCGCCCGTCATGTCAAGGATTTCCTTCACATTGCCGAGGTTGATACCACCGCCTGGCATGATGCCGATTTTGTCACCATAGCGCAGCTGCATCTCAGCAATCATCGGGACGCCTTCCAAAGCTGTAGGTTTGCCGCCCGAGGTCAGGATTTTGTCGAAACCGAGTTCAATCAATTTTTCAACTGCCTCGAAAGGCTTCACACAGGCATCGATGGCGCGGTGGAAGGTGAACTTCAGTCCTTCGCCTGCTCCCATTAAAGCCTTGATGGTCTCCACATCGAGTTCGCCCTTGTCGTTCAAGGCACCGATAACGACACCCTCGAAGCCTAACTTTTTGCAGAGCATGATGTCGGTCTTCATCATCTCCACCTCATCCTCGTCGTAGATGTAGTTGCCCGGGCGCGGGCGGATGAGCACTCGCATAGGGATAAACGAAATATCGATGGCCTTCGCCAAAGAACCGAACGATGGCGTGACGCCACCCACTTCCAAGCACTCGCACAGCTCCACGCACTGAGCGCAGCCGTCCATCGCGTTCTGCAACGACTTGATGCCGTTGGCACAGATTTCCAATCGTATCATAGTTTCTGAATTTTTGGGCAAATATAGCAGTTTTGTTGTTATCTTTGCAGAAATTTTCCACCTATGAGATTCAAGCTTCTAACCATACTTTGCTTTTTTGCACTGAGCACCTTCGCGCAAAACATCCACATCCTTCCTACTCCGCAACAAATTGAAGCCAAAGAGGGACAATTCGTTTGGGATGAAAACGTCATCCTGACCTACGATGCCTCTGATGCCGAAATCAGCCAGATTATCACGATGTTCCGTACCGATTTGGACCAAATCAGCGGGAGGAGAGTGCAGTTTTCGCATGGCGTCATCAAGGGCAAGCAGTTCATCGAACTCGTCAAGACTGACAAACTCGGCGTGAATGAAAACGCGGACCAAGCCTACAAACTGACCGTCAACCGCAACTTCATCCGCATGGAGGCCACCACTGCTACAGGGCTCTTCTACGCCACTCAGAGCCTGAAACAACTCTACCGCTACTCTTTCCTTAAGAACAAAGGCGAAATCATCATCCCTTGCATGACCATCACCGACTGGCCTAACTTCAAAATTCGCGCTTGGCAGGATGACATCAGTCGTGGCCCTATCGTCAGCATGGATTATCTGAAGCGTCTCATCCCACAGTTGGCTGAATATAAGCTCAATGCGTTCTCACTCTACACCGAGCACACCTTCAAGACCAAATGCCATCCTGACATCGCCCCCACCGAGGCCTTTACCGCAGAGGAAATCAAAGAGTTGGAGGACTTTTGCCGGCCTTATCATATCCAAATCATTGGCAATCAGCAGTGTTTCGGGCATTTTGAGGAGATTCTCTGCAATCCGTTCTACAGCGATTTGGCCGATACGAAATGGAACCTCAACCCTGCCAAAGAGGAAACGTACAAGTTCTTGGAAGACCATCTCCGCGAAGTGGCAAGAGCCTATAAGTCACCCTATTTCAACATCAACTGCGACGAGACCGAGAGTCTTGGTCAAGGTTACGCCAAGGCTTATGTGGATTCGGTTGGTCAAGCCACAGCCTATTACCAGCATATCAACCGCGTCAACAGAATGTTGCGACCCTACCGCAAACGCGTGATGATGTGGGGTGACATTGCCGCCGACCATCCTGAGATCCTCGACCATTTGGACAATGACATTTTCCTCATTGCGTGGAGCTATGAAGGCATTGACAGCTTCGACGATTTCCTGCAACCTTATGTCAAATCGGGACGCAACTTTTTCGTAGCTCCTGGTGTGAGTCTTTCTGAAAGAGTGTGGCCCAAGCACTATGAGTTCATGAAGAACATCACCAACCTATGTAGAGACGGCTATAAAAACGGTGCGCTCGGCGTCATTAACACTTGCTGGGACGACTTTGGCGAGTCGCTGACCAATTGCGCGTTATATGGCCTTGCCTTGGGAGCGGAGACAAGTTGGAACCCAACAACAACGCAAGACCGTGACACCGAAACCAATTTCACTGTGCATTTCTTGGGTAGTCTCGCCGACGATATCATCGAGCACCTTGACGTGCTTTCCGAATGGACGAAATACGACGGTATCGGCAAGTTCACTGCCATGACAGAACCCATGACACCCTTCTACCCCACCCTCGTCAGCGATTCCATCAAGGCTTTAAACCAAAGAGTTTCTGTAGCACTCTCCGTGTTGGAGAAGGAGTTGAAAAACGACAAAAACAAAGTGAAACGCAACATAGACCACTTCGACAATGCCCTCTATGCCTTGCACCGCATGCAATGGTGCGCCAAGCGCAACCTCACCCGCTGCCAACTTTACCGCACCTACAATGCCCCCACCGAGGCCAACATCGCTGAAAGCCGACGGATGATTCAAGAGCTCATTGCCTCGCTACATGACTTGAAAAACGAATATGTCAAAGTGTGGGATATTGAAAGCCGTCCCTATTGGCTCGATGTCAATATGAAGAAATACGATGACATTGCTAGGGAGTTGCAACAAATTGAATATCTGCCATTTATTAAGGCCACCACAGACGAACACGGCAATGTTGCTGTCGCTCTGAAAACTGTTTTCGGTGACAAAGAAATCCACTATACTCTTGACGGAAAGACAGTCTCTGCAAACGATTCCATCTACCAAAAACCTGTTGTTTTGGAGCGACCCTGCCTTGTCAAGGCGGCTGGTTTCGATGCCTTGGGTAAAGCTGTTGGCACCGAGCGCTATTTCTGCTACCACAAAGGCATGGGCAGATTGAAGCAACTGAATAGTCCAGCGGGCAATTACCGTCCCGAGTACTCGGGCGGTGGCGATGGCGCTCTCATTGACGGCACCCTCGGCAGCAACAACTATCAAGACGGCCATTGGCAAGGCTTCTACGGCATTGATGCCGACCTCGAACTAGATTTCGGCAAGTATCAGAAAATCAATGCACTGAATATCGGCTTCTTGGTGAATGCCCACGACTGGATCTTACGCCCCAATGAGGTTGAAGTCTATACCTCCAACGACGGCAAGAACTACAAACCCTTTAAGACCTACACCCTTACAACCGAGATACCACTGACAGGCAACCACACTTTCCGCGAACGCTTTGAGACGCCCAACCTTTCAACGCGTTATCTGCGTATCGTCGTAAAAAATCCCGGAATATTGCCAGAAGGCCTACCTGGAGCGGGGTATGATTCTTGGATTTTTATGGACGAGGTAATGGTGGAGTGACTATCTGATCCTTGTACGACTATAGTTCAATTCAGCCTCGTAGGATTGGGGCAAGACCTCGTTACCCGTCACTTCCACCTGCAAAACGCAGTTTTCCTTAATCAAGCTCTTCAGTAAGAGCGTTTCGGTGCGTTGTTGGCCTTCTTGTAAGTCATTGAGCCAATAGGATTCCTCGGCCAGCAAGCGGTTTCGCCTCCCATTTTCAATAACCCACACATGCACCCGAAGTCCGGTCACCTTTCCTGGACCCAGATTGTGCAGGTCGAGTTCCAAAGAGCATTTGGCCTTCTCAAACACGAGGGTCGGCTGCGACTCAAAACGCACCCCTTGAATGAGCAGACTCGGAGTGTCGTCAACGGGAACAGCCTCCATCTCAACATTATAATAATCCTCTGGAATCTGTCCTATCCGCCAGCCTTCCATGGTGGTCTCCATGTAATAATACCTCTTGTCGTGAAACGAGAGATAGCGGTTGGCTTCAATCCCATCGGAACACACCCCGACGGCCATGTGTTCAGGCAGCACCAACAAGATGAAATCCACCTCCATTTCATAGAGCAAAGCCGCCAACAAAGCCACCTTGTCCTCACAATCGCCACAGCCATCTACCAAGGTCTCAATGGGATAACGCAAGTATTCATCTGTACCTTTTGTGGTGGAATCGTATGCGTAAGGCAAAGATTGCACAAATGTCAACGCCAATTCGACTTCTTCCCTCTCCGTCATGCTGTGGCGGATGAATTCATCGGCCAAAGCCCCTAACACAGAACGGTCATGTTCGGAGAGCATGAAACCATAGTAATTCGGCGGTATTTCGCCACCATTGAACTGATAGCGATAAGCCAAATGTTCCCGCTCGTTTTGGTAATAATCGTATAGCTTTGTGCTGATATTCAGCGTAATGGAACACTGTTTACCGTTGCACAACCATGAATGCTCCACCTCATAATAGCCGTCCCGCTCCACCACGGAATGAGCCGAGGCGGTGAGGCTGATGAATGCCAATACTATTATTAGGTGCAAACGGAAACGCATGAGAGGGTTGTTTTCCCATGTTAACGCAATAATCGTGCTAAAATTGTGATTAGGTTGTATGGGTGTCGTATTACGGCAGCCGCATCGTGTCATCGAAAAATGCGGCTGCCACGGTGTGACAGCCCTACAATCCTATTTCCCCCAATAATGGAAATCCTTCACCTCTTTCAGCAATTCCCTGACGGCGGCCTCCAGTTGTTCATCCACACCGTCAGCCATCTTCTCGGGCGTGTTACGTACCTTGACATCAGGCTCGAGTTGTGTATTTTCCAACCAGTTGCCTTGCTCGGTACGATAGCCCACCACTGGCAAGCCGAAATACAAAGACGGGTCTTGCAATGTTTCCCAAGTCACGCTCGACATGGTGCCAGGCACGGGCATACCGACAAGGCTACCCATCTTCTTGTATTTGTACACCCAAGGCGTACCATGTGCATTGCTGTAGTTGGCCTCGCCAATGAGCATCACTGAAGGTTTGTTGTAACGTCGTGAAGGCATCACGCAAGCCACGCTGTCGTTGATGACCTGTTCAAGGTATTTCTCGCCGCTGAAAAGGATTTCGATGTCCTCATGTAGGCGGCCACCTCCGTTGAAACGCGTGTCGATGACGATACCGTCACAGAGGTTGTACTTGCCGAGAATCTGTGAATAAACATCGCGGTAGCTGGCATCGCCCATGCTCCTGATATGGACATAACCCAAACGGCCGTTGGACAGTTTCTTCACCATTTCCTCGTTGTGCTTCACCCAGCGGTCATAGAGCAAATCATTCATCGCGCCGTGGCTGATGGGTTTCACTGTCTCCTCCCAAGTCTTACCACCATCTTTGATGGTCACCAAAACGGTTTTGCCTCGTTTGTTGTTGAGCAATGGATAATAGTCCATGTCTTTGGTAATCTCCACACCATCAATCTTTTCGATGATGCAACCCGCCTTCACTTTCGATTTGTTTTTGTCGAAAGGACCACCTTCCACCACCTTGGCAATCTTCAAACCATCGCCCTTGTAATCGAGGTCAAGCAGCACACCAAATTCGGCTGTGGCATCGCCTCCACGACTTGAGGGACGGTAACCCGAACCCGTATGCGACACGTTCAGCTCACCAAGGATTTCGCTCAACATTTCGGAATAGTCATAATTGTTGTTGATATGTGGCAGGAAAGGCTGGTAGGCTTCCTTCATCAGTGCCAAGTCCACGCCGTGATGGTCTTTCATGAAGAAACGCTTCTCGATTTGCAGGAAGACATGGTCGAACATGTATTCACGTTCCTGGGCCAAGTTCATTTCCATGGTGGCGTCATATTTGATGGACGTTGACTTACCACCTTTATCGAGCTTCTGCAAGTTGTTGCCAGAGAGCACAAAGAGATTGTCTCCATTCATTCTCAATTGTGCACCACCTTGTCCCAGCTTTTTCGTAATCTTCATCGACTTTTCTCGTACATCCATTTCCCAAAGGTCGTAACCTTTCTCAAACGAAGTCATGAAATAGAACTTCTCTCCGTCGTTGGAGAGCGCCATACCGCTTAGGTTCGATGACATCGGGGTCAGTCGGATAACTCGGTCTTGCAAATGCTCCAAGTCCACCTCAATCTTCTTGGTTTCCTTGGGCTTTTCATCGTTTTTCTCTTCTTTTTTATCGTCCTTTTTGCCTTTTTTCTTATCGCTCTTCTCCTCTTTCTTCGCCTCGTCTTTCTTTTCATCCTTCTTGCCTTTTTCCGTCTCCTTCAGCAAGGCGTATTCTTCTTTGCTGAGACGGAATTTGTCGTAGGCATCCTGATTCAAGAAAGCGATGAAAGCGTCGTTTTGGCTACCCCATGAGGCATGAGAACGCATACCAAAACGATTTGAACGATAAATGATCGCATTACCTTCCATTGCCCAATGAGGACTGCCATCGATATAGGCACTTTCGGTGATGTTGTAAATAGTCTTCGAGCCATCAGCCTTTACAATGCCTATGTCGGAATAGGGGTCGCGCATATGTGAAATCAAGGTCAGGGCAAACCATTGTCCGTCGGGCGACCACTCGTAGGAGAAGCCGTAGTCGTTGGTTTCGTAATGCTGGCATCCATCGGTGATTTGGCGCACTTGTTTTGAAGCCAGGTTATAGACTTTCAAGACATTGCGATTCTCGATAAAGGCAATCTCTTTGCCATCGGGCGAATAGCACGGGGCAATGCGCTCTATGCCATCATTGTCGAACAACGGCTTTTCCTCAATCAAGGTAGCATAGGCGAAGTTATAGTCTTCCTTACGCTCGATAGTGGCTTGGTAGAGGTTCCAATAGCCATCACGCTCGGAGGCATAGACGATGGAACGACCATCTTTCGAAAACGTAGGGTTGCGTTCAGCTTGTGCCGTGTGCGTGATTTGCTTGGTGGTGGCATATTCATCCACGCCCGTCACGAAAAGTTCACCACGCGAGATGAAGGCAATCAGCTTGCCATCCTGACTCAAGTCAAAGTCGCCAATGCCTTTGAAATCCTGCTTGACCAATTGATTAGGTTCCTGGTCGTTGACAATTTCGATATTCACCTTTTGGGGCTCGCTACCAATGCGTTGGGTATAGATTTCTCCCATGTAGCCGTAGCACAACAGCCCATCGTTGGCCACACTCAAAAAACGCACGGGATGGGTCTTGAAGTGGGTCACAGCCTCCACCTGTTCGAGATTGTTGGCAGGTGCCTTATAGACATTGAAGCTGCCATTGTTACGCTCGCTCAAAAACACCACATCTTTATAGCCTGGCAAATATCTCGGGTCGCGGTCCTCGCCCACATTGGTAGTCATTATGGTGTGGGTCTTTTTCTTGGCGTTGTAGTACACGACATCACGAGCCACGGAAGACACATGATGTTTGCGCCACACATTCTCGCTACCTTTGCGGTCGTAGTAGAGGAACGATCTCCCGTCCTTGTCGAACGACATGCTGCTTACGGGTACGGCCACCACCTGCTCAGGACGACCGCCTTCTGTACTCACCTTATATAATTCTGTAATCCAGCCTGAGGCAAACTGCACATTCTCCGCTGCTTTCTGAATCTGAGCCGAGAAATAGATTTCCTTGCCATCGGGCGAAAAGGCCAACGGAATCTCTGTGGCCGAATTGGTGGTGATGCGCAATGGTGCACCACCCTCAGCGGGAACCAAATAGACATCGAAATTACCATTGCGGTCGGTGGCAAAGGCAATCTGTTTGCCATCAGGCGACCAAATCGGGTCGCCATCGTATGCAGCGTTTGTGGTGATTTGCAGGGCCTTACCACCATTGGTGTTCACTACATACACGTCGCCTTTATAGCAGAAGGCGATCTTGTCGCCTTGAGGCGAAATCACATTGTGGCGCAGCCACAGCGGTTGGGCGGAGAGTTGAAATGCTACTGCGAGCAGGGCTATCAGAAAGAGCTTTTTCATAGTATTATTGTATTGATTATCATTTATTTAATTCTAAAACAGAACATTGGATTATCTTCCAAAAACAATTCGAGTTTGTCACCAATATGCACCTCACCAACACCTTGAGGCGTACCCGTGAAAATGTAGTCGCCTTCCTTCAAGGTGACAAAACGAGACACATGGGAAATAATTCTATTGAAGTCGAAAATCATGTCGCGACTATGGCCTTGCTGCACCCATTCGCCATTGAGTTTCATGCCGAAGTTAATATCATTAGGGCAATCCAATTCTCTGATTTTCTTAAACTTTCCTATCGGAGCCGAGTAATCAAACGCCTTGGCGATTTCCCAAGGATGGCCTTTGGTCTTACACTGGCTTTGCAAGTCACGAGCAGTAAAGTCAATGCCTACGGTGAGGGCATCATAATACTCGGAAGCCTTTTTTTCATCAATCGCTCTCCCTGTTTTACAGATGCGAAGCACCAATTCCGTCTCGTAGTGGATTTCTTTACTGAAATCGGGATAAGGAAAAGGCTCTCCGGCGGGCAACAATGCCGTTTCAGGCTTCATGAAAAACATGGGTTCGGTAGGCAATGCATTGTCCAATTCCTTGACATGTGCCAAATAATTACGTCCTATACAAATGATTTTCATGGCTTTATCATTTTACACTCTTACCGCCCATACGCAACTTGATGGCGGTCACCACCTTCTTCGTATAGCGCGGAAAATCGTTTTTCATAATCCAATCATAATAAGGCGGCTCCATGCGAAACACATCCTCTACCCGTTTGCCTTTGTGCTTGCCAAACATGAAGACTTCCTTGCCTTCCTCATCGAAGATGATTTGTCCCGAAAGGTCGGCGTTCTTGTGATGGGCCGAAAATTCGGAAAGTTGCTTCATGTCGTTGGTCGGACCTTGCGATTTGTTTCCTTTAGCATCCTCAAAATCAACGCCTTCATACTTATCAAGCATTGCACGAAGCACATCGTAGGTAGCTTTGGTGTCGGCCATGGCACCATGCGCCCCTTCCAATTCTGCATGGCAGAAATAGCGGTAGGCACTCTTCAACGTACGTGGCTCCATTTTCATATAAATATTCATCACATCGATGAAATCGCGGTCTTTGAGGTCGAAATCGTAGTCCACACGAAGGAACTCCTCGACTAGCATCGGCAGGTCAAATTTCAAAATATTATAGCCCGCCAAATCGGCATTGCCGATGAACAAAGCGATTTCCTTGGCTTTCTCTCTAAAGGTGGGCTTGTCGGCCACCATCTCGTCGGTGTAGCCATGCACCGAGGTGGACTCCGCAGAAATGGGCATTTCTGGATTCAAGAGCCACACGCGCTGTTCCTCTTCGCCGTTCACATTGATTTTCAGCACACTCATCTCCACGATGCGGTCATGCGAGGGATTAAGGCCTGTCGTTTCCAGGTCAAAAAAGGCGATAGGACGTTTCAGATTCAGTTCCATAAAGATAGTAAATTTGAGTGCAAAAATAATACATAAAAGGCAGCAATATCCAATTTTTTCCTATTTTTGCCCCAACTTTTCAAACAAAAAAGAACATTTAGAAAGTATCAAATTATTGAAAGACATGATGGAAGAAAATGAAATGAAAGGAAAAGAGGAATTGTTCTCAAAGGCAGTGAAAGCAGGTAAGAGAACTTACTTTTTCGATGTGAAGTCAACAAAAAACGACGAAAAGTACATTACCATAACCGAAAGCAAACGCCGTTTTGACGAAGGTCTGAACCGCTTCTTCTATGAGAAGCACAAGATTTTCCTCTACAAGGAAGATTTTGAGAAGGTCTCAAAGGGCTTGACCGATGCCATCAAATACATTGAAACGGGTGAGTACCCTGCCGACTATTACGACCAGCCCGAGCCTCGCCGCTTTGAAAACCCGGAAGGCCAAAACAAAGGCGAAATCGACAATGCCATCGACAAATGGTTTGACGAGTTGGAAAAATAATTTCACAGCAATCAAAAACAAAGGTCGCAGCCATAAGTTGCGGCCTTTTTTGTTGCCTTCCAATAGGGTTTCTTAAACTTTTCAACAATTTCACTCATTGTTGATAACTTTCCGTTTTGGGCGGCAATAAATCCCTTCAAAACTCGTAATTTTGTAGCGTTAATTTTGACTGAAATGTGTAAGACCATAGCGATTGCAAATCAGAAAGGTGGCGTGGGTAAAACCACTTCCGCCATCAACCTCGCGGCCAGTTTGGCTGTCCTTGAATACAAGACCCTCCTCATCGATGCCGACCCACAAGCTAACGCGACTTCGGGCGTGGGCATCGACCCGAGAACCGTGGAGACCAGCATATACGAATGCATCATCGACCAAGTGGACCCCAAGACGGTCATCACAGAGACGGAGACGCCCAATCTTTACCTCTTGCCCGCCCATATCGACCTCGTTGGTGCCGAAATCGAGATGATCAACCTGCCTGAACGCGAGCTGATGATGAAGAAACTGCTTGCCCCCATCAAGGAAGAATACGATTTCATCATCATCGACTGTTCGCCCTCGTTGGGTCTAGTCACCGTCAACTCGCTCACCGCTTCCGATTCAGTCATCATCCCCGTGCAATGCGAATACTTTGCCCTTGAAGGTTTGGGCAAACTGCTCAACACTATCAAGATTGTGCAAACCCGCCTCAATCCCAACCTCGAAATTGAAGGCATCCTGCTCACCATGTTCGATACACGCCTGCGCCTATCGAAGCAAGTGGTGGAAGAAGTCAAGATGCACTTCCAAGACCTGGTATTCAACACCATCATCAACCGCAACACGCGCTTGAGCGAGGCACCCAGCTTTGGCAAGACCATCGTCATGTACGACGCCAACAGCACGGGAGCCATCAACTACCTCAACCTCGCTCGTGAAATCCTCGAAAAGAACAATTTAGCCACAACAGAATAACACCATGCCTGACAAAACCAGAAAATCATTGGGCCGCGGCCTCGACAGCATCCTTCAGAGTCCCGAAACTGACATCACCAGCCGTGACATCAGTGGCGATTTCGTGGCAGGAGCCATCGCCGAAATCGACATCAACCTCATTGAGACCAATCCCTTCCAACCCCGCACCGAATTTGACGAGACCGCCTTGCGCGAATTGGCGCAATCCATCAAGGAACAAGGTGTGATTCAACCTGTTACCGTCAGGAAACTTGGCTACAACAAATACCAACTCATCTCGGGCGAACGTCGTCTGAGAGCCTCCAAAATGGCTGGACTCGCCAAGATTCCCGCCTTCATCCGTGTGGCCAACGACGAGCAAATGCTCGAACTCGCCTTGATTGAGAACATCCACCGCGAGAACCTCAACGCCATCGAAGTGGCCATCTCTTACCAACGTCTCATCGACGAGTGCAACCTCACCCAAGAGGAAGTGAGCGAAAAGGTGGGCAAGAGCCGCAGTGCCGTAGCCAATTTCTTGAGACTGTTGAAGTTGCCAGCAGAGATACAACTTGCCATCCGGGACGGTCACATCACCATGGGTCATGCTCGCGCCCTCATCAACATCAACGACAAGGAAGAACAGCTGAAGCTGCTCCAACAAATCATCATGGAGGAGATGAACGTGCGCCAAACCGAGGAATTGGCCGAGAAAGCCAAGAATCCAGAAGCTAAGGAAAGAAAACAGACCAATTTCATCCCTGAGCATTTCAAGAGCAAAATCAAGAAGCTCTCGCAAACGCTCAATACCAAAGTGAAGGTGAAGCGCAACATCAGCGGCCAGGGCAGCGTGGTTATCGACTTCAAGGACGAGGCCGAATTTGACCGCATCATGGAATTGTTCAACAACAAATAACTGCTATGCCTCGCCGCTTCCTGTTTCTTTTGGGCATCCTTTTGAGCCTCGCCTTTCAGCAAACGGAAGCGCAAAATGTGGTTTTTGACACCGTGGGCAATGCCGTCATCACCGCCGACACCGTTGTCAAGCAACAAAAGCCAGCTAAAACCGCCAAAGCGAAAAAGCCGCACAGCCCTACCAAAGCCACTATCATGTCAGCCTGTCTGCCTGGTTTGGGACAAGTCTATAATGGCAAATGGTGGAAGGTGCCCATCGTGTATGCCGGATTGGGTGGCTTGGGATATTTGGTTTATAGCAACTATTCTGAGTACAGCGCTTACCTTCACGCATATGAATTTCAGACCGGCGACCTACCCGAAGGTGTGACCCTCAACTCACACGAGACAGAGCTGGCCAACAAATACTCCAGTAGTCAGTTACAGACCTACAAGGAATCGTATCGCCGTGATTTTGAGTTTTATACCATCCTCACCGTGGCATGGTATGGCTTGAACATCCTTGATGCCTGCGTCGATGGTCACCTCTACAACTACGACATCAGCGACGACCTCAGCCTCAGCGTTGATCCTTATCTTCGGCCTACTGAGTCCCCCATCAAGATGCCGCAATATGCCCAAGTTGGGTTATCTTTTACTTTAAACTTTTAGCCATGAAAATCGCCATCATAGGATACGGAAAGATGGGCCACGAGGTGGAAAAAGCCGCCCTCGCCCGCCAGCATGAAATCGTTGTCACCATCGACAATCCCAAGGAATGGGAAGAGCGCATTGAGAAGCTGAGACAGGCCGATGTCGCCATCGACTTCAGCCAACCCGACCAGGTGGTGGGCAACATCCACCGTTGCTTCAACCTGCATTTACCCGTTGTCGTAGGTACTACGGCTTGGCAAGACCATTTCGAGGAAATCAAAAAACGTTGTCTTGACGAAAAACAAAGCCTCTTCCATGCGCCCAACTTCAGCATTGGAATGAACATCATGTTCTTGCTCAACAAGCAGCTAGCGAAGTTTGCAGAGAAGTACGGTTACCACCTTTCGATGGCTGAAACTCATCATATCCACAAACTCGACAAGCCCAGTGGCACGGCAGTGAAGTTGGCTAATGACATCCTCGCCATCGACCACGACTACAAGCGTTGGAGTATCGATGCCCCTGCCGACCATACCTTATTTATAAAAGTGACCCGCGAAGGCGAGGTGAGCGGCATCCACAGCGTGATGGCCGAGTCGCCCGCCGACAAAATCACGCTCACTCATGAGGCATTTAATCGACAAGGCTTTGCCTTGGGTGCCCTTGCCGCTGCCGAGTTTCTAATTGGGAAGACAGGCGTGTTTGGAATGGAGGATTTGTTCTAAAATTCAAAATAATAGTTCCAAACCATTGTTGGTATAAAAATTTATACCTATCTTTGCAGAAAAATTCAGCTATGCCGACCTTGCTGATAACCTTTGGAATGCGTTTCTTCTTTTATTTGGATGAGCATCAGCCTATTCATGTGCACGTGGATTGCAATGGAAAAAAGGCCAAGATCGCATTGGAGCCTTCGGTTAGTTTAGTTTACAATCATGGACTGAAAGAGCAGGAGCTCAAAAAGGCTATCGACACTTGTGTCATATATCGAGATGATTTCATAGCAGAATGGCATAAAAGGTTTGACTAAACACTCATGGAATATGGAAAAAATAAAAAACATCTGGTTTGACGAAAAGAGAATCTACTTGAAGACGACCGAAGGTCGTGTGTTGAGCCGTCCGTTGGAGGCTTATCCAGAACTGAAGGACGCCACAATGGAACAACGCAACGATTTCGTCATCGACGAAGAAGGCACATCTATCCGTTGGGAAGAATTGGATGCCGACATGCACATTTCGAGTTTTTACGAAACAAGTGAACCGAATGGACAAAACGAAGTGGCAGAAATATTCAAGCGCTTTCCGTGGCTCAATGTGTCGGAAGTAGCCCGTGCCATAGGCATCAACAAGAGTCTTCTTGCCCGTTATATTTATGGCATCTCCAAACCCAGCGAACAACGTCTACGGCAGATTCGGCTCACCTTGCACGCACTTGGTACGGAACTGCAAAGCGCATAAATTATCAGCCGAAAATACTATATTCTCTAACCCTTCGTTTAACATAGAAATTCAACATTAAAAATGTCATTATTACTTTTTATTTTATTGGTTCCGGCACTGTTCACCATCCCGATTGCGTTCTGCTGGAAGCAGTTTGAGGCTGCTGGACAAAAAGGCTGGTATAGCCTCATCCCCTATTACAACATCTATGTCCTGCTGAAAATCATCGGCAAACACAAGAAGTTCTGGTGGTGGTTCTTCATCGTCTTCCCTTATATCAACATCTTCATGCTGCTGCTCATGCTCACCGAATTGGGCAAGTGTTTCGGCAGGTTCAAGATTTGGGAGGAAGGCATGGCCGCCGTTTTGCCTTTCATTTTCTTCCCCATCATTGCCAAAGACGATAAATACCAAGACCCCCTCACGACCACAAGACCCAAGAAATCGACAGGCCGCGAGTGGTTCGATGCGATTATCTTTGCTGTGGTCGCTGCTTTGATTATCAGGACATATGTTTTCGAGGCCTTCACCATCCCCACATCGAGTATGGAGAAGTCGCTTTGCGTTGGCGATTACTTGATTGTCAGCAAGATACATTACGGTCCCAAGCGACCCAACACCCCCCTTTCGTTCCCCTTTGTACACAATACCTTGCCTGGTAGCAAGACCAAAAAATCGTATGTAGAGTGGATTAAGTTGCCGTATCACCGCTACCCAGGTGTCTCTACGATGAAGCGTTACGACCCCATCGTATTCAACTATCCCGCTGGCGACACGGTTTGCGATATTTTCCAGAGCAGTATCAACTATTACGACCTTGTGCGCGAATATGGCCGCAAAGCCGTATGGAACGACCATGCCAATTTCGGTAACGTCATTAGCCATCCTGTTGACAAGCGCGAAAACTATGTGAAGCGCCTCATCGGCATGCCTGGCGACAGCTTGAGAATCGTTAACGGCGTGGTGTATATCAACGGCGAGAAGGCTTATGAACCTGAGAACATGCAGTTCAACTATACCGTGGTGACCACGAGTGGTGGCATCAACAAGCAGACTTTGGACAAATACAGCATCACCGAAGGCTACCGCACCGCCGATCCTAACACCTTCATCCTTAACATCAGCGCGAAGGTGGCCGACGAACTCATCAAGTTGCCTTACATCACCTCGGTGATGCGCAACGTTCAAGCCCCCGGTGAAGGCACCAGCACAAGCCTCTTCCCCAACCGCCCCGACCTCTATCCTTGGAATGTGGATAACTTCGGGCCGCTCTACATCCCGAAGAAAGGCGTTACGGTGAAGTTAGAACTCAACACCTTGCCGCTCTACGAGCGCATCATCCATGCCTACGAACTCCACGACCTGAAGGTGCAAGGCAACCAAATCCTCATCGACGGAGCGCCTGCCGACAGCTATACCTTCGAAATGGACTACTATTGGATGATGGGCGACAACCGCCACAACTCCGCCGACTCGCGCTATTGGGGCTTTGTGCCTGAAAACCATATCGTTGGCAAGCCCGTACTCGTTTGGCTCTCCCTCGACAAGGAGAACGGAGGCATTCGCTGGAAGAGGATGTTCAAGATTCCGAAGTAAAGCATACACAAGCATTTGAAACAGGCTGTCATCCAGCCTGTTTTTTTGTTCCAAAAAACACGAAAAGGCCAACTTGTGAACCAACTTTTTTGCGTACTTTTGCACACTAATAACGAAGATTGAAAATGGCAGAGAAAAACAACCGCAGAGAAAACACCTTTAAGACAAAAGGGACTACCGATATTGAGCCTTTTGAGCAGCAATTGATTGATACCGAAGAGAATAAAAAAGAGGAAAAACCTAAAAAACGGAGCGATAAGTCTCCCAAAAGCAAGGAATCCAAGCCACAGAAAAACAAAGTGAAACATGAATCCGATGGTCGCTTGAGCAAAATCATCGGCATCCTGTTCCTCTGCTTGGCTGTCTTTTTGGGCATCGCCTTGATTTCCTACTTGGTGAGTTTCTTTAGCGGTCACCATCAGGAATATGGCTACCAAATCTTTAGCCAAAAAATCAACATTGAGAACCGAACAGGACGCGCCGGTGTCTTCTTAGCGCAAACGCTTATCAAAGAATCTTTCGGCATCGGAGCCTTCTTCTTCGTTTACCTGCTGACTCTCATCGGCTTACGACTGAACGACTCGGCCAAGATCAAAATGTGGAGCGTTTGGAAATGGGCACTCCTTAGTTTGGTGTGGTTGCCGCTGTTCTTTGCGTTTATCTCTACCGCTGCACCCAAATGTGCCATTTTCGGTGGCGCGGTTGGTCTGTGGCTCAACACGATACTAACCCAATATGTTGGCAATACCGGTGTCATCATCATCCTCGCATTTTTGTTCTTGGTTTTCGCCGTATATCAGTTTAATCTTACGCTCAACTATTTCAAGGAATTACGCGAGAAACGCGAAGAGGAACGTCGTCATCAGGCGGCTCTCCTTGCCGAACAGCGCATTCAGGAAGAACTGGAAAGAGAAAGAAGCAACATGACCAATAACGGCGAGGACATCGACCCTGATTCCATCGACGATGAAGAGGACGAACATCTGCCTGCTGCCACCGCTTTCACCAAATCCCCTTCGTTTGAAATTGTCAACTCTGACTACGACCCACAAGGTCAAAAAGAGAATGTCTTCAAACCTACTGAAGTTACATTGGATCCAATTGCAACAGCTGTGAACGACACCAAATCCCAAGATGCAGTGCCTCAGAAAGCTGAAAACGAATCCGAAAAGGTGGAACTGGTCATCGAGAACACGCCTACCGAGGAGACGGTGGAAAAAGGTCAGACCAATGTTCATCACACCATCGACACGCCTTTTGACCCGCGTTACGAGTTGCGCGACTATAAGTTCCCGACCCTTGACATGCTCAACGACTACGGTGGCAAGAAGTCGGAAATCGACGAAGAGGAACTGCAGGCCAACAAGAATAAAATCGTGGAGACCTTGGGCAATTATGGCATCGCTATCGACAAAATCAAGGCGACCATCGGTCCCACGGTCACCTTATATGAAATAGTCCCCGCTGCTGGCATCCGTATCTCCAAAATCAAGAACCTGGAAGATGATATTGCGCTGAGTTTGGCTGCCTTAGGCATACGTATCATTGCGCCTATCCCGGGCAAGGGCACCATCGGCATCGAAGTGCCGAACAGCAAGCCTGAAACAGTTTCAATGCGCAGCGTATTGAGTTCGGAGAAGTTCCAAAACGCCAAATTTGCTTTGCCTTGCGCCATCGGCAAGACCATCTCCAACGAGACTTATGTCTTCGACCTCGCCAAGATGCCACACATCCTGATGGCTGGTGCCACAGGTCAAGGTAAATCGGTGGGACTCAATGCCATTATCGCTTCTTTACTTTACAGCAAACACCCTTCAGAATTGAAGTTCGTCATGGTCGACCCAAAGAAGGTGGAACTGACACTTTACAACCGTATCGAGCGACATTATTTGGCCAAACTCCCTGATACAGAAGATGCTATCATCACTGACGTCAGACAGGTAGTGCGCACCCTCAACTCCTTGTGCATCGAGATGGACCAACGCTACGACCTACTGAAATCCGCCGAGTGCCGCAACATCATCGAATATAACGAGAAATTCAAGTCGCGCAGACTGCTGCCCACTGAAGGACATCGTTATCTGCCTTATATCGTGCTTGTCGTCGACGAGTTCGCCGACCTCATCATGACCGCTGGTCGCGAGGTGGAAGCTCCCATCGCCCGTCTGGCCCAGTTGGCACGTGCCATCGGCATCCACTTGATCATCGCCACGCAGCGTCCTTCCGTCAATATCATCACTGGCTCCATCAAGGCCAACTTCCCGGCCCGTATCGCTTTCCGTGTCATCTCGCAAGTCGACTCGAAGACCATCCTCGACCAAAGCGGTGCCAACCAGCTGATTGGTCGCGGCGACATGTTGCTCTCCACGGGTAACGACCTCGTCCGTCTGCAATGCGCTTTCATCGACACGCCCGAAGTGGAAACCGTCACCGAATTCATCGGCGAACAACGCGGCTATCCCGAGCCGTTCTTATTGCCAGAAGTGCCGGAAGAGGAGGGTGAAGGTGCCGACATTGAAGATGATGGTGAGCGCGACAGCCTCTTTGAGGAAGCTGCCCGCATCGTGGTGCAGACCCAACAAGGCTCCACTTCGATGATCCAGCGCAAGCTGAAACTCGGCTACAACCGCGCAGGACGCATCATCGACCAATTGGAAGCCGCAGGCATCGTCGGACCGTTCTCAGGAAGCAAGTCACGCGAAGTGAAAGTGGGTTCCGAAGCAGCTTTGGAACAGATTTTGCAAGATCTTTACAACAAAGACAACGGAATTTGACCATGAAAACGAAAAACATCATCGTCTGCTTGTTCCTTTTGTTTGTGGTACAAGCAGTTAGCGCACAAAACAACGCCGAAACCCTCGTCCGCATTATGGTTGGCCAAGTGAAAAGCCATAAAAACACGGAGATGGCTTTCAGTTACCAAATCAGCCCCGACGGAAAGAATTACAGCGACTCGGAAGAAGGTCATGCCTGGTTGCAAGGTAATGCCTACAAAATCGAAATGGCCGAGCAGCAGTCCATCTCCGACGGCACAACCATTTGGACGTATCGTGTCGACGATGAGGAAGTCATGGTGAACGACGCCTACGAAGGCGAGGACAACACGCCTTTGAAGCTCCTCACCTCGTTGGACAAGAACTACGTGGCCACCCTCACCAACATCGACACCCAAGGCAACGCCACCATCGAGTTGGCCAACCCCAAGGGGCAATACAAGCGTGTGACACTAAAAATGAACGCAATG
>JAEEGK010008978.1_pt1 | contig 23481 bp, 16 predicted proteins | sample 8958771 | NCBI WGS metagenome assembly JAEEGK01 (sample SAMN16246547, study PRJNA631951) | gut metagenome | biome: gut microbiome; feature: rumen; material: SC-attached | host: Bos | place: Iran: Karaj | collected 2018-10
CGGTAAGTCCTGCGTAGTCCCTTGCAAGACCGTAGAGCTTTTCGGTCTGTAAGGGATTGACCTGGTAAAAGGAAAGAGGAGAGATCTTGAATGTGATTCCGACAAGCGTGTCGGTTATATAACCTTCACCGTAAACAGTTCTGTACGAATCACCGAGGATGACATTGTCTCTTCTTGTATTCGGACATACCGTTACCGACTTAAGATCATCCTTTATCACATCGGTGAGCAGTTTTACAAGTCCCGCTTCATCCGGAATTTTGCTTCCGTTGATGACGAGATTCACCTGGCACTCCTTTGAAGTAAAACCATGTCTTATGAGCACATGTCTTACAAGTCCCTTTCCTGTCTCTTCGTCGTATGCCTTGATGTGATTTTTGTTCATCCAGTTTATGACGGCTCTGAGAAGAGCGGAATTTACCTCGGGCTCGATAAGGCAGTCATCCGTTTCGATGACGGAGTGGGTGTGCCCCGCGAAGAATCCGGCATGGGGCTTTCCGTCCTTTCCCATACGCACGGGATACTGGGCCTTGTTACGGTATCTGTACGGTTCGTCCATCCCGACTATATCGCACAGTTTTTCTTCGATCTCTTCTTCGGAATATCCGCCGAGTCTTAAAAAATCGTTCTTTACTTTATTGTATTTATAGCGGAGCTGTTCTTCGTATCTGTAATTCTGAAGGGAGCATCCTCCGCATTTTCCGGCAACGCCGCACTCTGCTTTGCATCTTCCCGAGGAAGGCTTTATCACCTCCTCTATCCTTGCAAAGCCGTAGCTCTTTGTGACCTTCATTACCTTCGCCTTGATCTCATCACCGGGCAATGCGTTTTTAACAAAAAAAATGAATCCGTCACTTTTTCCGATACCGGAGCCGTCATCCGATATATCCGTAACAGTCAAAGTGATCTCATCATTTTTCTTAAATATTCTTTCACTCATATTCTTATAAATTCGGAGGATATCGCAGCCTGCAACATCCTCCGATCAATTTCCCGTGTTTACATTATCGTCGATCTGACATTTGCGTCATTTAAGAACTTCTTGGTTCCGAGCCACTGGCCTTTCTTGTCGGCGGAGTTTTCAAACAGCTCCGTGAATATCTCTATCTTGGAATCCATCTCATCAGCAAGGTTAAGTGCCATTGCCTCGACAAGTGCAGGAAGCTTGGGGGATCCGAATTCGTATTTTCCGTGATGTGCGAGTATGCAGTGCTGAAGCTGGGACAGATGCGTATGGGGGAATCCCTCGATCTGTGAAGCGGCTGCCCCTACCATCTCGGATCCCATGACTATATGTCCGAGGAGCTGTCCGTCATCCGAATAATCGTTCTCGGGGAATGCGGTGAACTCCTTTGTCTTGGCAATATCATGGCAGAGCGCCGCGGTGATCAGAAGATCTCTGTTTAAAACTTCATATTTTCCGCTGATATAATCACACACTCCCGCAACACCCAGTGTGTGCTGCATAAGTCCTCCGACAAATCCGTGATGCACGGTCTTGGCTGCGGAACAGGTGCGGAATTTCTTCGACAGTTCTTCGTCTTCAACAAAAAGCTTTTTGAGAAGTGCGTTGTAATGGGGATCCTTTACACTGTCGATCAATCCCAGAAGTTCCTTATACATCTCCTCATTGTCCCTGGGGCTGACGGGAAGGTACTCTGCGGGATCGTACTCTCCCTCCCTTGCAACGCGTACGCGCTTGATGTTGAGCTGCTTGGCATTGTTCCAGACATTGACATCGGCATTTACTTCAACATAATCATGCTTGCTGAAATCATCTATGCCGGCATCGCCGGGTTCCCAGATCTTACCGTCGATCGTTCCGGTCCTGTCCATAAGCTGTACGTTGAGATATTCCTTTCCGTTCTTGGTAACGGCGGAGGATACTCCCTTGCACAGATATATCTCTCTTATATGATCACTTTCATTGATCTCGGCTATATGCTTCATATTTTTCCTTTCAATTATCTTCGAATATTATACCCGAAGAACGTGCTGTCATGACATATTCAAGCTCGACATACTGCTGCTGGGATCTTCTCATGACGGCAGCGGTCACTTTGTCGCCGGCCTGATAGGTCTGGAGGACATTGACGTAATCGGTGTAACTTGTGATGGGTGTATCTCCGAGCCTTACGATGACATCGCCCGTTCTGATTCCCGCGAGCATTGCGGGTGAATCCATCTCGGTCCTCAGAACATATGCCCCGTAAGGAACGCCGAGCTGGGAATTTGCTTCGTTGGTTACGTAGGTTCCGATCACACCGAGGTATATTCCCGGCTTTCCGCTTGCCATATTACCGATCCTGTTCTTGAGCTCGCTTATTCCGTATGCCCAGATCAGTCCGTCTATATCGCTCTTTTTCTGGTCGGGTGCGATGATGCCTATAACCTGTCCGTTATAGTTGAAAAGAAATCCTCCGGCATTTTCCGCACCTGCGATATTGGTCTGGATCATGGTATCCGCGGTGTCGGGATATTCCAGAGTACTCCTGGATGCGCTTATCATTCCGTATCCGATCGAGCCGACGCTTCCCATGGGACTTCCGAGTGCGCATACGGGTGTGCCGACTGCCGCATAGGTACTTCCCAGAGTGGCCAGAGGGATATTGGATGCAAGATCGGTGCTTAGATCGCTTATCCTTACCGAGATCATAACAAGTCCGGTCGCTTCGTCCGTCGCCTTGATCTTTCCTTCGGCAACGTATCCTGTACTGAACTGGATGGCCAGGGACTGTGCGCCCTCAAGTGGAGCTTTATCTGCGATTATGTACAGGTCAACGCGGTCTTCGGCAACTATCAGTCCCGATGCCTGCTTGCTGTGCTGTTCCGGGGTTCCGATCCAGTCTGTATCCGAGGTGATCGCGGTGATGGTGACTATGGACTTGTTCATTTCCCTGACATAGGCGGCCATCGACTGATACATCTGTCTGTAATCGGTAACGTCAAGTGTCAGCTGGGAAAAGAGAACCTGGATCTGCTCGTTTGTGAGCGGAAGCGATGCGACCGCAGCGGAGTCATCTTCTTCTTTGCCGAAAAAGGCCTCCTGCTCCATATAATCCTGCAGGACCTCCTGGGGGGTAACATCATCTCCCGTATCTATGAAGTGAACGGCATCCCTTCCCTGACCCTGGTCGCTCCTTGAGATCCACTTGCTTAAGACAGGTTCGAGGATCCAGATGGTCACGGATGCGATGATTCCGAATACGATGGCAAGCAGAGCCGTCATCAGGGTCCTTCTGAGCAGACGGTATTTGTTGATGGGTCTTTTTTTGATCTGCTCGGAAATGATACTCCGGTTAAACGCTCCGTCTTTTTCGGAATTTTGTTTTATTTCGTCCTTATTTTTCTTATTCTCCATGGTTATTTCAGTATATCCGTACCCATAAAAAAAGTAAAGAAATAAGGGGTCTGCTGTGATATACTTAAAAAAGCCATGAATACTAAGGTTTTACGCACACTTGAATATGATCGGATCATCTCTCTTTTGACCGATGAAGCTGATTCAAAACCCGGAAAAGAGCGTACAAAAGCATTGCTTCCGATACGTGATCTGAAAGAGATCGAAACCCGTCAGTCCCAGACCGCAGATGCACTCTCAAGAGTCATCAAAAACGGAAGTACTTCCTTTGGCGGAAACCACGATCTGCGATACATCGTCAAGACTCTGGAGACAGGGGCAAGCCTTTCGGCTACGGACCTTCTTCAGGTTGCATCACAGCTGGAAAATGCCGCAAGGCTGGTTAAATACGGAGAATCGTCGGGCGGAGGCATCTCCTCGGCCCTTAATCCCGCTAATACGGGCATAAAGCATTCGGTGGATCTTGAAAAAGGCGCATCAAGCGAAAGGGAATCTGACGAATCATTTACGGATTCGCTTTCGGATCTCTTTTCCATGCTCTCACCCCTTCCTTCCCTTTCCGAAGAGATAAGAAGATGCATTCTATCCGAAGAAGAGATAGCCGATGATGCTTCCCCGGAGCTCAAAAAGATCCGCAGGCAGATCGGTCTTTCCGCGGACAAGATCCATTCGACTCTGACCCAGATGATTAACGGATCCTGCCGTACCTACCTTCAGGAAGCTGTCATCACCATGCGTGACGGCAGATACTGTATTCCCGTTAAGTCCGAATACAAGAGTCAGGTTCCCGGAATGATCCATGACCAGTCCTCGACCGGTTCCACTTATTTCATCGAGCCCGTTTCCGTGGTAAACCTCAACAACGACATCAGGACGCTGATGAGACAGGAACAGGAGGAGATCGAGAAGATCCTGGCGGACCTTTCCGCTAAATGCGGACTCCATACCGAAGAGATAAGGGTAAATCAGGAGACGGAAACCGAGCTCGATTTCATTTTCGCCAGGGGAAAACTGGCACTGAAGATGGATGCCACCCGCCCCGCTTATAACAGAAAACACTATCTTGTGCTTAAACAGGCAAGGCATCCGCTCATAGACAGAAAAAAGGTAGTTCCCACCGATATCAGCCTCGGAAGGGATTTCGACCAGCTTGTGATCACGGGACCCAACACCGGCGGTAAGACAGTATCTCTCAAAACTGTCGGACTTCTCTGCCTCATGGGTCAGTCCGGACTCCATATCCCGGCCAGGTCACATTCCGAACTGTGCATTTTCAACGATATATTCGCGGATATCGGCGACGAGCAGAGCATTGAACAGTCCCTTTCCACCTTCTCGTCCCATATGGTGAACATAGTCGAGATCCTTAAAAAGGCCGACAGACATTCACTCTGTCTGTTTGACGAGCTCGGTGCGGGAACGGACCCTTCGGAAGGTGCGGCTCTTGCCGTATCCATTCTCGAGCATATGCATAAGCTCGGCATCAGGACCATGGCGACCACCCACTATTCGGAGATCAAGATCTTCGCCCTTAGGACCGAGGGAGTGGAAAATGCCTGCTGCGAGTTCAATGTCGAAACACTGAGCCCCACCTACAGGCTGCTTATCGGTGTTCCCGGAAAGAGTAACGCATTTGCGATTTCCTCCAAGCTGGGACTTCCGGGTGATATAATAGAAGAAGCGAAAAAGCACCTCGATTCCGATACGGAGTCATTCGAGGATATCATCCAGAACCTCCAGCAGTCCCGTATCGAATCTGAAAATGAACGGAAAGAGATTGCAGAGTATAAGGAAAAGATACGTACTCTCCAGGATCAGCTCCACAATAAGAATGTCAGGATCGACGAGCAGAAGGCGGGCATCATAAAGCGTGCCAACGATGAAGCGGCGAAGATCCTGGAAGAAGCCAAGGAGATTGCCGACAAGACGATCCGCGACATGCAGAAAGCCGGCATAACCTCCGGTATGGCGGATCTTGAAAAGGAGCGCACCGCACTCAGGGAGAAGATCAATTCCCTGGCGGAAAAGGAAGAAGCATCCAAAAAAGCCTCTTCCAAAAAACAGCCTTCGGCCGATCCTTCCAAGCTTACAAAGGGTGTTCATGTGCTCATCACATCTCTCGGCATGAAGGGCGTGGTACAGACCGAGCCCGATGCAAAGGGTGAGCTTTTCGTAATGTGCGGTTCCATGCGTATGCAGGTTAAGACCGCAGACCTTAAGATCGACTACAGCGCCGTCCCCGAGGAAAAGACTGCGGGTACATTCACGGGTTCCATCAAAATGGACAAGTCCATGAATGTTTCCGCCGAGATCAATCTGCTTGGCATGACAACGGACGAGGCTCTTGCCGCCGTCTCAAAATACCTCGATGACGCATATGTCGCACATATCTCTCCGGTAAGGATAGTACACGGAAAAGGTACCGGAGCCCTGAGAAAGGCTGTACATTCCTATCTCAGAAAACAGAAGAATATTGATGAATTCAGACTCGGCGAATACGGTGAGGGTGACGCCGGAGTCACGATCGTTAAGTTTAAATAAGAGGGAGAATACTATGGTAGACAAGCAAAGGATACTTATAGTAGACGATGACAACAATATAGCGGAGCTCATTTCGCTGTATCTTGTCAAAGAATGCTATGACACACTTATCGTCAATGACGGTGAATCCGCACTCGAGAAGATCCCTGAGTTTCGGCCGGATCTCATGCTCCTCGACATCATGCTTCCGGGCATCGACGGTTACGAGGTATGCAGACAGGTCCGCGCGAACAGCGATCTTCCCATAATCATGCTTTCGGCAAAAGGAGAGACCTTCGATAAGGTTCTCGGGCTTCAGCTCGGCGCGGATGATTATATCGAAAAACCCTTCGATTCCAAGGAGATGGTTGCAAGAGTTAAGGCGGTCCTTCGGAGGACCGTTTCCAAGACCGCTCCTGTTCCCGAAGTTACCGGCGACGGGATCGATGCGGTTTCGTACCCCGATCTTCTCATCAACCTGACCAATTATTCCGTAACCTACAAGGGACGCACCATTGATATGCCTCCCAAGGAGCTCGAGCTTTTATATTTCCTTGCTTCATCACCCAACAGGGTATTTACAAGAGAACAGCTTCTCGACAGGATCTGGGGCTATGAGTATTCGGGCGATACCAGAACCGTTGACGTGCATATCAAGAGGATCCGTGAAAAGATCGGCGACAACGAAAGCTGGCGGATCTCCACAATCTGGGGTAAGGGTTATAAATTCGAGACCTTATGAAGCGCACTCTCTACCTGAAGTTCATATTGGGATATGTCATATTCGGTCTGTTCTCTTTTCTGACCGTTACTCTTTTTGTCCCGAAGATCACGAGGGACTATCTCATTTCCCAGAAAGCGCAGAGTCTGTATTCCGAAGCATCCCTGATAGCCGATACCTATGCGAAGGGCCTGTATTCATCGACAACTTCACTTGAAACGGTCACTCTTCAGCTCGATGCTCTCAGCGTTTATATGAACACAGAGATAAGGATCATCTCACCGGGCGGTGTTGTCCTGCTTGACACCGCACAGGCAGAGCCCGGTCCCGAGCCCGGGATGATCGCGGATTTCGATCCTTCCATAGGCGGAGGTTCTTATTATCTGACCGGGGATTTCTTCGGATCGTTTGACGAAGAAGTTCTCTCCGTTATCTGTCCCATCACATCCGATTATCTTACAAAAGGATATGTGACCATCCATTATTCGCTTGATGAGATCGAGGCGCAGGTCAATTCCCTCCTCGGAATCTCATACATCACTCTGGTCATCATGTTCCTTCTTTCCCTCATCATCCTCATATTCTTTACAAGGATCGTGTATGTTCCGCTCCGGAAGATCACAAAGGGTGCGGAAAAATATGCTGAGGGTAATTACCACTATGAAGTAAATGTGGAAAGCCGCGACGAGATGGGATATCTCGCAGCCGCCCTCAACTATATGTCCGGCAAGATAGCTGATGCAGAGGATGATCAGAAGAAGTTCATTGCGAACGTATCCCACGATTTCCGTTCTCCCCTTACATCTATCAAGGGTTATCTCGAAGCCATGATCGACGGCACCATTCCTCCCGAGATGCATCAGAAATATCTGGGGATAGTGCTCAATGAAACGGACAGACTTACCAAACTCACCAACGGTCTTCTTACTCTCAACAATCTGAACACCAAGGGAATGCATCTCGATCTTTCAGATTTCGACATCAACGAAGTCGTAAGAAAGGTTGCGGAGACCTTCGAAGGAACCTGCAGAAAGAAATCCATTGCGATAGAGCTTGTGCTCATGGGTGACGAACTCTTCGTACACGCGGACAAGGGCAGGATCGAACAGATAGTTTACAATCTCACGGACAACGCAGTTAAGTTCTCACATCACGATTCGGTAATCAAGATTGAAACCGCGGAAAAGAAAAACAAGATCTACGTATCCGTCAAGGATACGGGCGTGGGAATCCCTCCCGAAGACATAAGCCTTATCTTCAACAGATTTTATAAATCGGATTCTTCGAGAGGTAAGGATAAGAAGGGAACAGGCTTAGGTCTTTCGATAGTAAAAGAGATCCTCACCGCACACAGTGAGAACATCAATGTAATATCAACACCGGGAGAGGGAAGCGAATTCATCTTCTCGCTCCAGCCTTCGGATCCTGATGAGATTTAAGAAACAGGGGTGAACGAGGAACCGTCCCCTCGTTCACCCTATTTCAATACTTTAACCTGTAAAGATATGCCCTTCCCTTTTTTCCGATGTGCTCGATCACACCGATCTTATTTAAGAACGCGACTATAAGACTCGCGTGGCCTTTTTTCATCCCGAATTTTATCGCATCGTTTACGGTAAACTCTTCGGGTATGTCCCCCGGAAGAAGTTGCAGGTAATCCTCGGGACATTCAAAAAGTATATCGTCTATTATATCCGTCGGAACCTTGTCCAGCCAGGTTCCGTGTTTTTTATTTTCCCGTCCGTATCCGTCCTTTATCCTGAATTCATCGGCATCGATGATCACGATACGGATGCTCAGGTTTTTGTTTTCAAGATAATCCCTGATACCGTATACTTCCCTGATCGCATCTTCGACACATCCCGTGTGTGCCGATGCCCTTTTCGGGACGGTCATCTCTCCCGTATCCGGATCTATCCAGAAGATCTTCTTTTTCCTGATGATGGGATGTATGACGGTAACCTTATAGCTCGGAAGAAATTCAAGCAGTTTATCGCGGAGCCTTTTAAGGGCTGCGGTCTGGATCTCGAAGATCCGGTCACCTGTGCAGATATCCGCAACAAAGGAACCGATGGGTATCTCCTGTTTGTCCTCATCAGGCTCAATGTAATTCTTTATCACGGCATGAAGCGTCTTCTCGGACAGGGTTCCGATCGTGGGACGCTCGCGGTCACTTGTCACCGAAAGAAGTGCATTATGAAAACGCTCCCGCATTTCCGGGGTAACGGATGAGGGAGCGTTTGTTTTGATGATATGTTTTTCTTTTTCCTTATTATTCATCAGGCGGAAATCTTTTTCCTGTCGTCTGCACCGTACAGAGCCTTCAGTATGATGGGGGTGGATATGCTCGATACCACGATGAGAAGGATGACTGCCGCGAAATATTCCGAACCGATCATTCCGACGCTTAATCCCTTCTGGGATACGATGAGTGCGACCTCACCTCTTGTCATCATTCCTACACCGATCTTAAGACTGTCCGCCCATGAGAATCTGCACAGCTTTCCGACAAGTCCGCATCCAATGATCTTACAGATAAGTCCCACAAGTACGAAACAGATGCAGAACAGGATGAGGTTACCGTCGATAGCGGTAAGGTTTGTCTTAAGTCCGATCGATGCAAAGAATACGGGACCGAAGAGCATGTAGGAATTCGTATCCATCTTCTCCGCAATATAGCTTGAATCCTTGATGGAGCAGAGAATGACTCCGGCAACGTATGCACCCGTGATATCGGCAATTCCGAAATAAGTTTCGGCAAGATATGCCAGACAGAAGCACAGTGCAAGTCCCATGATCGGAATTCTTCTGGTATGGGGATATTTCATATCCGCAAGCTTGAAGATCTTGTAGATCACGATTCCGATGACAATGGCTGCGGCAAAGAATAAAGCCGTACTGAGTACCACTTTTCCGGGATTGGAATCCGGATTCTTGAATCCGATGACGAACGTAAGAACTATGATTCCGATAACATCATCGATTATCGCTGCACTCATTATGGTCTGACCGATCTCACCCTTGAGCTTGCCCATCTCACGAAGAGTTGAAACCGTAATGCTCACACTGGTAGCGGTCAGAATGACTCCGACGAAGAGTGCGGTATAAAACTCCGGTGTTCCGAGTTTAGAAAAGCCGTAAAATCCCATGTACAGAAGGGTTCCGCCGACAAGCGGGACAAATACACCCGCACATGCTATGAGCAATGCTTTGAAACCTGTTTTGAGGAGGTCCTTAAGATTGGTCTCAAGACCTGCCGAGAACATCAGGAGTATGACTCCTATCTCAGCCATCGATGATATAAAATCACTCTGGTCCACAATGTGTAGGACACTGGGACCGATCAGAAGTCCTGCAACGATCTCTCCTACGACCTGGGGAGCTTTGACTCTCCTAGCTACCAGTCCGAAGAATTTGGCAAAAATGATTATGATTGCCAGATCCCGCAATATAGAGTAATCCATTTTTTATCAACCGTCCTCTTCACTGTCTTCGACGGGAAGTGTTACTTCCTTATCGTCTGCATCTTCATCTTCGAAAGCTCCGGCCATGTTTTCACTTTCTTCGTCCATAGCCTTTTCACCTTCTTCAAGTGAAGCAAATTCTTTTTCACCGTTGGAAAGTCTGTCTCTGACCTTCGCAACATTTGCAATCTTCTCTCCGCCGGAAAGATTCATAAGCTTGACTCCGGAAGTGATCCTGCTCAGTACGCTTATGTCATCGATCCTGATACGGATCATCTGTCCGCCGTCGGTGATCATGATGAGTTCCTCGTCACCATTTACGGCCTTGGCCGCAAGCAGGTCTCCGGTCTTTTCGGTGATCTTGTAGCACTTGACTCCCTTGCCGGCTCTGTGCTGTCCGTTAAACTCATCGATATCGGTACGCTTACCCATTCCCTTTTCGGAAATGAATGTCATGTACTTACCCTGGCTTGCAAGCTGCATAGCAACAACTTCATCGCCGCCTGCGAGATTCATTCCGATAACACCGATACTTCCTCTTCCGGTGGTTCGTACTTCTTCTTCCCTGAACCTGATGCACATTCCCTGCTTTGTTGCTAAGAGTATCTCGGAATTTGCATCGGTGATCTTAACATCTATGAGCTCGTTTCCTTCGACAAGAGTGATCGCTCTGAGACCGCTCTTTCTGACATTCATGAGCTCGTCCATCTTCATCTTCTTGACCGTTCCGTTCTTGGTCGCGATGAAGAGGTTCTTGTTCTCTTCAAATCCCCAGATGGGAATGATCGCGCTGACCTTTTCTCCGGGCTCGAGCTGAAGGAGATTTACTATCGCAACACCTCTCGATGTACGTGAGCACTCGGGGATGTCATAAGCCTTCATCCTGTAGACTCTTCCGGCCGTAGTGAAGAAGTTGAGTGAATGGTGGGTCGTCGTCATGAGGAGATCTTCAACGTAATCGTCCTCTATCGTAGCCATTCCCTTGATTCCCTTACCGCCGCGGTTCTGAGCCTTGAAGTTGTCAACGCTCATTCTCTTGATGTAACCGAGTCTGGTCATCGCGATAACGGTATTCTCGTGAGGAATCATATCCTCATCGGGAATATCAAAGATATCGTTGCTGAAATGAGTATGTCTCTCATCTCCGTATTTATCTCTCGTTTCGGTGATCTCTTTTCTGATGACACCGAGGAGAAGCTTTTCATCGGCAAGTATCGCTTTGAGTTCAGCAATCCTGGCGGTGAGGTCGTTATGCTCAGCAAGGAGTCTGTCTCTTTCGAGTCCGGTGAGTGCTCTGAGTCTCATATCGACGATAGCCTGTGCCTGGATATCATCGAGTCCGAACCTTGCCATGAGTTTTTCCTTGGCTTCCGCGGGTGTTGCGCTTCCCCTGATTATGCTGATGACTTCATCGATGAAATCAAGAGCCTTGAGGAGTCCCTGCAGAATATGATCTCTTTCCTCTGCTTTTCCGAGGTCGTATTTGGTACGTCTTGTTACGACGTCTTCCTGATGCTTAAGGTAAAGACCGAGTACTTCGAGAAGATTCAAAACCTTGGGCTCGTTGTTGACAAGCGCAAGCATAATGACACCGAAGGTGTCCTGAAGCTGTGTGTGCTTGTAGAGCTGATTGAGGATGACGTTTGCGTTCGCATCTTTTCTGAGTTCGATGACAACCCTTACGCCTTCTCTGTTACTCTCGTCTCTGATATCGGTGATGCCGTCTATCTTCTTGAGCTTAACAAGTTCTGCGATCTTGATCTGCAGGTTTGCCTTGTTGACCATGTAAGGAAGCTCTGTAACGATAATCTGGCTCTTTCCGTTTGGAAGCTGTTCGATCTCCGTAACGGCTCTTACTCTTATCTTGCCTCGTCCCGTGCGGTATGCTTCCTCGACACCGCGGTGTCCGAGGATAAGTCCGCCGGTAGGAAAATCGGGACCCTGAATGATCTCCATAACATCTTCGATCGTGGTTTCTTTTCCCTCGATGCGGTCATCGATTATCTTGACTACGCCGTCGATCGACTCACTGAGATTGTGGGGAGGAATATTGGTTGCCATACCTACCGCAATACCGGTCGCACCGTTTACGAGAAGGTTGGGATAACGGCTGGGAAGTACTGTGGGTTCATTCTCCGTTCCGTCGAAGTTGGGAATGAAGTCTACGGTGTTCTTGTTGATATCGGCAAGAAGCTCCATGGAGATCTTGGAAAGTCTTGCTTCGGTATATCTCATTGCCGCAGCTCCGTCACCGTCCATGGAACCGAAGTTTCCGTGACCGTCGACGAGAGGATATCTCATTGACCAGGGCTGAGCCATGAATACGAGGGATCCGTAAATGGAGCTGTCACCGTGAGGGTGATACTTACCCATCGTATCACCGACGATACGCGCGCTCTTTCTGTGAGGCTTATCGGGACCGTTATTGAGCTCTACCATCGAATAGAGAACTCTTCTCTGAACAGGCTTCAGGCCGTCCCTTACATCGGGAAGCGCACGTGCCGCGATTACGCTCATCGCATAATCGATGTAGAAGGTCTCCATTTTTTCTTTGAGATCTACTTCCTGTATTTTGTCAAAAATAGTATCTTCCATTATTTCCTCTTCATGATCTATTCCGGTTTTCCTTTTCAGGTGATCGGATGTTTATCAGATATCAAGATTCTGTACGAACCTTGCATTCTCTTCTATGAATTCCCTTCTGGGCTCAACCTTGTCACCCATAAGGGTAGTGAATGTAAGATCTATCTCACTTGTCATCTCTTCGTCGAAGCCGACTCTTAAGAGGATTCTTCTCTGAGGATCCATTGTTGTTTCCCAGAGCTGCTCCGCATCCATCTCTCCGAGACCCTTGTAACGCTGGATCTTGTTGTTCTGGTCGCGGCCCACTTCGTCGAGTATCGCATTTAATTCGTCATCCGAATATGCATACCATTCCTTCTTATTCTTCTCCAGCTTGTAAAGAGGAGGCTTTGCCAGATATACATGTCCGGTCTTGATGAGCTCGGGCATGAATCTGTAGATGAAGGTAAGCATAAGGGTTGCTATATGAGCACCGTCAACGTCGGCATCGGTCATGATGATGATCTTGTCGTAGCGGAGCTTCGAAATATCGAATTCATCATGGATACCGGTTCCGAATGCGGTGATCATTGCCTTGATCTCGGCATTTGCATAGATCTTGTCGAGTCTTGCTTTTTCCACGTTGAGGATCTTGCCCCTGAGAGGAAGGATGGCCTGGGTTGCTCTGTTACGTGCTTCCTTTGCGCTTCCGCCTGCGGAATCTCCCTCAACGATATAGATCTCGCAATGTGAAGGATCCTTATCGGAACAGTCTGCAAGCTTTCCGGGAAGTGCCATTCCTTCAAGTGCGGTCTTTCTTCTTGTAAGATCCCTTGCTTTTCTCGCAGCTTCCCTCGCACGCTGTGCAAGTATGGACTTATCGCAGATTGCTCTTCCCACATCGGGATTCTGCTCGAGATAAATGGTAAGCTTTTCACTTACTATATTATCAACGGCTCCTCTGGCTTCGGAGTTGCCCAGCTTCTGCTTGGTCTGTCCTTCGAACTGCGGATCTGCGATCTTGACACTTACGATAGCGGTAAGACCCTCTCTGATATCCTCACCGGAAAGATTGGGCTCGGAATCCTTGAGCATCTTCTTGTTACGTGCGTAATCGTTGAATGTCTTGGTTATCGCATTTCTGAATCCCTGAAGATGTGTTCCGCCTTCGGGAGTGTTGATATTGTTAACGAATGCAAATACGGATTCGTTGTATGAATCGTTATGCTGGAACGCAACCTCAACATAGACTCCGTTCTTCTCACCCTCGAAATAAAGGATGTCTTCATAGATGGGAGTCTTGCTCTTGTTCAGGTGCTGTACGTATTCCTTGATACCGCCTTCATAGTAGAATTCAAGAACCTTGCCGGCGGTACTCTTTATCTGTGAATCTTTTTCGGAGGATTCTTTCTTGACACTCGTGTCAAAATTGGTATTCTCTCCTCTTTCCTCGGCATCCTTCTTAGCTCTGTTTAAAAGCTCGTTGATCTGCTCTTCGGAATCTTCCTTGCCCTCCGCAGCTTCCTTGGCCTCTTCTATCTGGCTGTCGGTAAGTACGGCATTAGCTGCTTCGGCGGATCTGTCATCCTTGAGGATTATCTTAAGACCCTTGGTAAGGAATGCCATCTCCCTGAGTCTGAGCTTAAGGATGTTGAAATCGTAAATGGTGGTCTCTGTAAAGATCTCTTTGTCGGGAAGGAATGTAACGGTGGTACCGGTCTCATCCTCAGGACAGTCTCCGATGATGTGGAGCTTTTCTATGACCTTTCCTCTTGAGAACTTCTGTCTGTAGATATGTCCTTCCTGTCTGATGTCGGCAACAAGCCACTCGGAAAGAGCATTAACAACGGAAGCACCTACACCGTGAAGTCCGCCCGATACCTTGTATCCTCCGCCGCCGAATTTTCCGCCTGCATGAAGAATTGTAAATACGACCTCAGCTGCGGGAAGTCCGGATTTATGGTTGATACCTACGGGGATTCCTCTTCCGTTATCCTTGACGGTCACGGAATTATCCTCGTTGATGGTAACCTCTATCTTTGTACAGTAACCTGCAAGAGCTTCGTCAACGGAATTGTCGACTATCTCATAGACAAGATGATGAAGACCGCGGCTTGCAGTGGTTCCGATGTACATACCGGGACGTTTTCTTACAGCCTCAAGTCCTTCAAGGATCTGAATCTGGTCTCCGCCGTATTCCTGTGTTACTTTGGTATTTTCCAAACTGTCTCCCATTTTTCCTCTTTCCGTAAAGAAATATATTTAAGACATCTGTCTTACTTTGCCGTTCTCAACATAAAACACTCTGTTCATGACAAATCTGTCATTAACAAAGTCATCTATACCCGTACATGTAATGAATGTCTGGATATCACCTATTGAATCCAGGAGAAACTGTTGTCTTTTCCTGTCGAGTTCGGAAAGAACATCGTCAAGAAGCAGTACGGGATTATCTCCGGATAATTTTTTCATCATATCGATCTCGGAAAGCTTAAGTGAAAGTGCGGCAGTTCTCTGCTGACCCTGCGATCCGAATCTTCTTATATCGATATCTCCCGCCATAAATGAAAAGTCATCTCTGTGGGGACCCAGTCCCGTCATCTTTGATTTCTTATCCTTTACAAGGGAGTTTTTTAATTCTTTTTCAAAATCTTCTTCCGAAACGCTGGGTTCATAGATGATGCTTATCTCCTCGCGTCCTCCGGAAAGCTTTGAATGAACATCCTTGATCTGTTCTTCAAGTTCATCCGCAAATTTTTTTCTGCGTTCTATTATCTTGGTTCCGTAGGATATCAGCTGGTCATCCCAGATCCCGAGTGAATCTTCGAGACTTCTGTCAAAGTACATATCCTTAAGAACCTGATTTCTTCTGTTCAGAACCTTGTTGTAATTATTCAGATTATAGAGATAGAACTGATCGAGCTGACACAGCTCCATATCTATGAATCTTCTTCTGTAAACAGGTCCGTTCTTTATGATGTTAAGGTCTTCAGGTGAAAAGAAAACAACCTTGCAAAGACCCATCAGCTCAGCTGCTTTTTTTATCCTGTTTCCGTCAATGGCGATTCCCTTTGACTTGGAACTTCTCAGATGCATATCCACTCTTGTGGGTATTTCATCGTTAAGTACGACAGTCCTTATGTGAGCTTCTTCTTTTCCGAATCCGATTATTTCACTGTCACGGCTTCCCTTATGGGATCTCGTGGTTGCGGATATATACAATGCTTCGAGTATATTTGTCTTACCCTGTGCATTATCTCCGTAGAAGATATTTGTACCCTTATCGAATTCTATGCTCAGACTGTCATAGTTTCTGTAATCAGTAAGTTCCAGGGATTTTATAATCACTACTCGTCACCCTTTTTCTTAACGATCACTTTCTCGCCTTTGTACTCTACGACATCACCGGAAACTATCTTTCTTCCTCGGCGGTCATCAACTTCACCGTTGACAGATACCTCACCGTTAATGATGTCATACTTTGCATCGACTCCGGACTCACAGAGTCCGGCAGCTTTTAATAACTGACCGAGTTTTATAAAATCGTCTTTAAGATAAAATGTGATCATTCTTATACCGCACTGATGGTAACGGGAAGTACTACGTAAACGTAGGACATGTCTTCTTTCTTGATAAAGCAGGGAGCTTTTGAATTTACAAAATCAAGCTCTATCTCTTCATCGTCTATAACATTGAGTGCATCGATGACAAACCTGGGATTAAATCCGATTATCATATCCTTTCCGGATTTTGAAGCAGGAACATTTTCATTCATGCTTCCGATCGCGGAATTGATCTTGATTGAAATGCTGTCATCCTTTATGTCGAGAATAATGGGTTTCTTATCGCCTTCTCTTACATAGATGGTGGATCTGTCGAGACATTCGTTAAGCTTCTTTTTGTTGATCTTAACTTTGGTCTCGTAATCACCGACGAGCATCTTATTTACATCAAAGAAATTTCCTTCGATGATCCTTGATACAACTTTTGTATTGTCATATTCAAAGCTGATGTGATTGGGATTAAAGAAGATCTCAACATCATCCTCGGCACCGCCGCCTATTATCTTTGCAAGCTCTTTTAAGCTCTTTCCGGGAACGATGACTTTCTTGTACGGAAAATTTTCACGAAGCTCCATATTGCACATGGAAATTCTGTGACCGTCAAGGCTGCACATCCTGATGTTGTTATCCTTTATCTCCATGAGTTCTCCCCTCATGGTCTGCTGTCCGGGAGTATCCTCACTTATATCTGCAATAGAGAAGCTGGTCTTTCTGATAAGCTCTCTGAGAGAAAGCTGGCTTATAACTATGCTGTCACTCTTTTCAAGATCGGGAAGATAAGGAAATTCGTCATCACTTCTTCCGGGCATGTTCTGAACACTCTGTTCACACTTGAAAAATGCTGTCAGGTTATCATCAGTCTCAATAACTATGTCTGAATCTGAATCCGGCATCTTTCTTATAACGTCAGAAAAATGTTTTGCATCAAGAGCAACCACTCCGGAGCTTTCAATATTTCCTTCAATGATCGTTTCAATACCAAGATCAAGATTGTTAACCGTAAGAGTTATCTTTCCTCCGTTGGTATTGATGAGTATGCATTCCATTATTGACATTGTGCTCTTAGCGGGAAGAGCTCTTATAACTGTCTGGATACCTGAAAGTAATGCTGATTTTGAACAGGAAATCTTCATTGTGCATAACTCCTTTTTCGGGTGCGGATGCCCTTTTAAATGATATATTTAAATAGTTTAAAGTCTTATAAGTAATAGGTGCTGTGATTTATGTGCATAACCTTATTTATTATACTATTTTCAAGGGAAAAATGGAATGAATAAGTATGTGAAATAGTACCGGTTATTAAATGATTTTCTCCCCTTTATAACCCTTTAAAAGTTATGTAAACATGGGCTTTTTAATTGCCTGAGAGTATCTTTTTGATGCTTTCCACTTTTTCCTTGGTATTTTTTCCACTTTTATTTGAATTGATCTCTTCCGAGATCTTCTTACATCCGCTTATTACGGTTGTATGATCGCTTCTGTGAAGGTTATTCGCAATCTGCTGGTAAGTGATACCCAGCATGTCATAAGCAAGGAACATTATTATATGTCTGGGATAAACAATGTCAGCATTTCTCTTATTTGACATTATCGCATCCTTGCTTGCTCCGCATTCCTGGCATACAACGTCAACAATACGGTCAAAAGTGATCTTATTTGAGTCTGAAGGATAGATATAGTCCTTAAGGGCTTCCTTGGCAAATTCAAGATCCGGTTCCATATTGTTGTAAAGCTTTGAAAATCCGATGATCTTGTTAAGTGCTCCTTCAAGCTCTCTAATGTTAGACTTTATATTTGAAGCTATATAATCGATTATTTCTTCGCTTATCTTGATCTTTATCTTGTATTTATCGGCATTATTCTTAAGAATTGCGGATCTTGTCTCATAATCAGGAGGAGTGATATCCACGGGCATTCCCCATGCGAATCTTGAGATATATCTTTCATCGAGGGTCTTGAATTCCTTGAAATTCTTATCGGAAGAAAGGATTATCTGCTTTCCTGCATCATGAAGGGCATTAAATGTGTGGAAAAACTCTTCCTGGGTAGCTTCTTTTCCTATAATGAACTGGATATCGTCGATCATAAGGACATCAACGGTACGGTATTTGTCACGCAGCTTACTCATTGAATCTGCGGTATTACCGCTTCTTAATGATTCGATAACGTCATTGGTAAACTGTTCGCTGGTAACATAGATTACCTTCTTGGTAGGATCCTTTTTTAATATAAAATGGCCTATAGACTGCATAAGATGAGTCTTTCCGAGACCGGGACCTCCGTAAATATAGAGAGGATTCCAGGTTTTGCCCGGATCTTCCGCAACAGCGACGGATACCTGATGGGCCATCATGTTATTTTTGCCTACGACAAAGGATTCAAAGGTATAATCCGGATTTAAAGTATCGTTATCTACCTTTGTCTCTTCAGGTTCATATGTATGAGGAGTATTGGTGTTAAGGATGAACTTGACCGAGATTATCTGATTAAGCTCTTCACCTATGACAGTCTCAAAATAATCCTTGAACTTCTTATTAAGATAACCGAGAGCTCTTTCATCTTCTTTTTCGGATACGATATAGACCGTATTACCCGATAATTCGCGGAATTCCAGGTTCTCAAACCAGAGATGGTATGTAATATCGGAAACATTTGCTTCCCTCTGGATCTTTCTCTTGATCTCTTCCCAGTATTCTTCGTTGGTAAAGTTCTCTGCGTTCATTATTTGAAAGTTTTCTCCTTGATCGGCTGGCCGCAAAAAGGGCAAAAATCCCCATATAATGCGACTGCCGTACCATTTTATAAAAATTAAAAATATTATTCAAATTGCGTTATTCCCTTTTGTGCGTTCGCAGACTTATCCACATTTGTGGATAATGCATACAGAGTATGAATAATGCATATATGAGGTCAGTTTATGTGAATCAATGTGGATATATCATAAAATGTGAATATCTTGAAAAACGCATTAAATACGCTGTTTATGGGTGGTTTTTAACCATCCGGGTCAATAAAAAATGATACATATCCACATGTTGTACACTAAATGGGGATAAGATTTTAGGTGATATTTTTAGTGGATAAGTCGGTGGAAAAGAAAAATTTTCACCTCATTTTCATGTGGATACCTGATATAAAAAATCGGAGTTTTTTCAAGAAAAATCAATAATATCCGCTATTTTTGCTTGACACTCTTTCTTTAATTAATTAAAATCTGTTTTGTGTCGTTTCTGACAGGTTCCAGGTAGTGGAATCATGCACTTATGAGTGCACTGCGAAGAGTTTTATTATAGAAGGAGGTGTTTCCTTATGAAGATGACATTTCAGCCTAAGAAAAAGTCTCATGCCAAGGTTCACGGTTTCAGAGCAAGAATGTCTTCAGCCGGTGGACGTAAGGTTCTTCAGAGCAGAAGAGCAAAGGGCAGAAAGAAATTATCGGCTTAAAAGTAAAGGTCACATTTGATGTGACCTTTGTTTTTCCGATCATTTAATATGGAAAGATTAAGAAGTAACGCACAGTTTTCGGATGTTTACCGGACACACAGATCCTTCGCAGACGATTATTTCGTTATGTATGTCAGAGAAAACGGGGAATCCTTTAACCGTGTAGGCGTAAGCGTAAGTAAGAAGATCGGAAACAGTGTCGTAAGGCACCGTGTGAAGAGGCTTGCAAAAGAAGCCTTCAGAAATTCCGAGAATATGTTCAATAGTGGTTTGGACATAGTATTTGTTGCCAGGAAAAATGCTGCATTGATGTCATATTCAGATGCACAAAGATCTCTGATGGGTCTTGCAGCTTCCCATCGCATCCTGCAAAAAGCGGGCAATTGATCATATTTATATATGAAGAGATTCTTTATTTGGTTGATCACGTTATATCAGAAATATCTTTCTCCTCTTAAGAGAACGAAGTGTCCGTATTATCCCACCTGTTCCAACTACGGAAAAGAAGCCATTGAGGAAAACGGGGTAATAATAGGAAGTTTGCTTGCTCTTTGGAGAATTTTGAGATGTAATCCTTTTTCCAAGGGCGGAGTAGACCCTGTTCCCAGAATGAGGAAAAGATATTCAGGGAGAATTTAATGTATTTTACTCTTTTAACACCCAATACCACTCCCATCTTCAAGTACATAGTATGGATACTTGGTAAGATCATGGAGGGTATCTTTTATGTTCTTGATAAGATCGGTATTCCCAATATCGGTCTTTCCATCATACTCTTTACGATCATCGTAAATGTATGTATGATCCCGCTGACTTACAAGCAGCAGAAGTTCTCTAAGCTTTCAATGAAGATGAATCCTGAGATCAAGGCCATCCAGAAGAAATATCAGGGCAAGAGAGATCAGGAATCCGCAATGAAGATGAATGCCGAGACTCAGGCAGTTTATGCCAAGTACGGTGTATCACCTACCGGAAGCTGCGGATATCTTCTTATCCAGTTCCCCATTCTCTTTGCTCTGTACAGGGTTATCTATCAGATTCCCGCATATGTTACCAAGATCGGTGATGTATTCAGGGTTCTTACCGATAAGATAATCGCTGTAGACAACGGTACATTCATCTCGGAAAATCCCGATGGACTTGTCAGTATCACAAGTGCCTTGAAGATGTATGCTTCCAATATCAGGGAAGGAAACCTTTCCAACGGTATTATCGATGTTCTCAACAGAACTTCAACATCTGACATGGCTGTCATCAGTGCTCACTACGGACTTTCGGATCTTACCTATGAAGGTGCAAGGATCATTTCAACCGCAGGTGAAAAGGGACTTTTGGATATCTACAACAATTTCCTTGGTCTCAATATCAGAAATACACCCTGGTATATCATTAAGGAAAGTTTTGCATCCCATGCATATCTGCTGGTGATCGCAGCTGCCCTCGTTCCGATTATTTCAGGTTTCACGCAGTGGCTTTCCATCAAGCTTGCTCCGACCCAGTCACAGCCCACAGGAGATAATTCACAGGCAGATCAGATGGCACAGACCATGAAGACCATGAACGTGATGATGCCTCTTATGTCGGTATGGATTGGTTTCTCATTCCCCACCGGTCTCGGTATTTACTGGATAGCCAACGCTGCAGTCCGTGTTATCATCCAGATCATCATGAATAAGCGTATCGACAAGATCGATTTTGAAGAGCTTATCGAGAAAAATAAGGAAAAGAGCCAGAAAAAGCTTGAAAAGCTTCAGGCAAATCAGGAAAGAATGCAGGCTTATGCCGCTATGAATACCCGCAGCATCCAGAGCAAGGCTTCCTATGTCAATAAGGATGCATCCGGTGATGTCAAAGGTGATGATGTTACTAAACCTCTTAATTATGCACCGGGTTCAATGGCAGCCAAAGCAAATATGGTAAGCGAATTTAATAAGAGAAACAGTAAGTGAGGTCACCATCATGGAATATAAAGAATATACAGGCAAAACGGTAAACGATCTGATCACCGATGCATGTCAGGATCTCGGTGTTACCAGTGACAGACTTGATTATGTTGTAGTAGACGAAGGTTCTTCGGGATTCCTCGGAATCGGTGCAAAGAATGCAGTCATTAAAGCAAGAGTAAAGTCTGACGAACAGATTGCTGAAGAAAAAGCAGCCGAAGAAAAGAAGGCTGAAGTAAAAGAGGAAGTTAAGGAAGAGGAGACCAAAAAGGAAGAAGCTCCCAAAAAGCAGTCTTCCGAGAAGATCATTCCCGTATCCGATCCCGCTAAGTATGAATCGATCGCAGTAAAATTCCTTGAGGATGTTTTTAAGGCAATGGGACTTGAAGCTTCCATGAAGACCTCATTCGAACTCAGTGAGAATGCACTTGATATCGAGATCGTCGGAAGCGACATGGGAATCCTTATCGGTAAGAGAGGAGCAACCCTCGATTCACTCCAGTATCTTGTAAGCCTTGTTGTTAACAAGGAAAGCGAACAGTATATCAGGGTCAAGGTTGATACCGAGGATTACAGGGAGAGAAGAAGAGCAACTCTTGAAAATCTCGCAAAGAATGTATCTTCCAAGGTTAAACGTACCGGACGTCCTTATGAGCTCGAGGCTATGAATCCTTATGAAAGAAGGATCATCCACTCCGCACTTCAGGATAACAAATATGTTTATACCTACAGTGAAGGTGAAGGTGTGGACAGACATATCATCGTAGCGCTCAAGGACGGAGTAAAGCCTACCGGTGATTATAACCGCGGCCGCAGAGGCAAGAGGTATTGATCTTAGTCTTAAATGGCTGAATAAGTATTTGTGTTAAGGGCCATGGCGACTGCTGTGGCCTTTATTATTTGAAATGACCGATAATCTTCAGAAAACAATTGCAGCGATCTCGACCGCACTTTCCGAATCCGGAATAGGTATCATCAGGGTCAGCGGCCCGGATGCGATAGGGATATGCTCGGAAATACTGTTTGATAAAAAGAAAGAATCTGTTTTGGACAAGATGGAAGCAGGTTCTTTCAGGCATTGCTATGTCTTTGATTCGGACCGGATACTGGATGAGTGTATAGTATTACTCTACAAGGCTCCTCATTCATATACGGGAGAGGATACCGTCGAGATCCAGTGCCACGGCGGAGTTTTTCTTTTGAAAAAAGTTTTGGATCTTGTAGTATCTCACGGCGCCGTTCTATCCGCACCCGGTGAGTTTACAAAGAGAGCTTTTCTTAATTCCAAAATGGATCTTGCACAGGCGGAAGCCGTAATGGATCTCATCTCATCCAGATCTGAAGGAGCGCTCAGGGCTTCCAGGGATCAGATGTCAGGAAGGGTTTCCGAAGCCGTAAAGGATCTGAGGGCAAAGATCCTCTATGAGACGGCATATATCGAATCTGCGATAGACGATCCCGAGCATTACGATCTTACGGGATATGAAGAGAAATTATCTGAGACCGTTGATGATATATCGGATAAGATTACCGAAATGATAAGATCCTATGATTCGGGAAAGTTTGTAAGGGAAGGAATATCCACTTGCATAGTCGGAAGTCCCAATTCCGGTAAATCATCTCTCTTAAATCTTCTTACGGGTCATGACAGGGCAATAGTTTCCGATATTCCCGGAACAACAAGAGATACGATAGAAGAGTATGTCAGTCTTGATGATATACTTCTTAAGGTTACCGATACCGCAGGCATCAGGGATACCGAGGATGTAATTGAATCGATCGGAACAAAGAGAGCCTTAAGTGCTGCGGAAAATGCGGATCTTATACTATTTATGATAGACGGATCCGAATATCTTACTACGGAAATAATGCAGATCTTTTCTGCGGTTTATAAGAAGAAACT
>JAEEGK010008979.1_pt1 | contig 23480 bp, 26 predicted proteins | sample 8958771 | NCBI WGS metagenome assembly JAEEGK01 (sample SAMN16246547, study PRJNA631951) | gut metagenome | biome: gut microbiome; feature: rumen; material: SC-attached | host: Bos | place: Iran: Karaj | collected 2018-10
TCGGATTGTCGATGAGTGTTTGGATCTGGACCAGCGCATAGTCCTCAGCACTGTCAGAATAGATGATTGCAGAAGTATATTTACCTCGAAGCTCTTTCATACGTGGGCATATTCCCTGACAGAACAGGCACACAAGCTTGGCATCCCGGTATTCATGAAAGAAGACCTTGTACCCATCATGGGCGAAGAAAACATGATCCAGGAGATGCCGGAAGCATATATCAAAGTATTGGAGGAACAGAAGAAATGGCGCAGGTAATGATGGACGGCATCCTTATAGGAGAGGTCGAAACAAAGAATATCATGACAAAATCGAACCTTCCGGTTGGTGGCTATTCAGTTAATCCTTATGTAGGCTGTACCCATGCCTGCAAGTATTGTTATGCATCATTCATGAAGCGGTTTACCGGGCATACGGAGGAATGGGGCAGATTTCTTGATGTGAAGAGTTGGCCGGAAATAAAAAATCCTAAAAAATATGCCGGACAGCGTGTGGTCATCGGCTCAGTCACGGATGGCTACAATCCGCAGGAGGAGCAGTTCGGAAATACCAGAAAGCTGCTTGAGCAGCTGCGCGGCAGCAATGCGGATATCCTGATTTGCACCAAATCGGATCTTGTTGTCCGTGACATTGATTTACTGAAGGAGCTTGGTCAGGTTACGGTTTCGTGGTCGATCAACACACTGAACGAGGGCTTTAAGAATGATATGGATTCTGCCGTTTCCATTGAGCGGCGCATTGCCGCTATGAAGAAGGTCTATGACGCCGGTATCCGAACGGTCTGCTTCGTGTCGCCGGTATTCCCCGGCATCACGGACTTTGAGGCGATCTTCGAGCGGGTAAAGGATCAGTGCGACTTGTTCTGGCTGGAAAACCTGAATCTGCGAGGCGGGTTTAGGAAAACCATTATGGACTACATTGCGGGAAAGCATCCGGAGCTTATGCCCCTCTATGATGAAATCTACAATAAAAAGAATCGCAGTTATTTTGAGGCGCTGGAGAAAAAAGCCGAAGAGATGGCAAAGAAGTACGACTGTCCATTCGTGGATAATGAAATGCCCTACGGCAGAGTCTCTCAGGGGCATCCGGTAATAGTGGACTACTTCTATCACGAAGAGATTAGAGGCTCTGATAATACTGGAAAGAGAAACAAAGATTAAAGAAAAGCAGAGGCAACACACTGCCATCAGACGGCGGCGGGGAGCGAGATAAAATAGAGAAATACAAGCGGGCTTTATCCATTCTCAGTCCACATAAAAAGAGAGACCGGCCAGCGGGGAATCTGATCCCTGCTGGCCGGTCTTTTGCGTTAAGGGCTTATTTCAAAAAGTCATTCCGGTGCTCGATGTTCCGGAAAGAGTATCGGTTCGTGCAAAGATTCGTCTCGTCTTTGTTCTTTATCGCATAAACGATATTCGGTATCAGCATAAGAATCACGATAATCGCACCGAATACGTTGATCCACCCGAATTCCATTCATTTACCTCTTCAAACGGGAATTTACCGACGTATCAAAATGCCTTTCATATACCGGAATCTGCTGGTATGACCAAAAATGATGAAAACAGCGCTTTCGGAATCAGTTCCGGAGGCGCTGTTTTCTGCTTTGACACTGGGATATCGTTCAATTCAAAAGCCATAGAATCAGGACATTCTCTATGGGCTCACGCCTGGGAGGACCCGTTTCCGGCAGCCGCTTCGATGCGGACCGGCTACCAGTCGTCATCCAATAGGGCGGAGAGTTCTTCCGCCTCATCGACCCAGGATGGGTCATACCTTGCATTTCTCATATGTGCCCCGCACGATGGGCAGTCCTTGTACGCCTTCTGATATGAAGCCCCGCACGAAGAGCAAATGAACTCATCAGGTTTGAACAAGTGCGTTTTATGTATCCAATGAGCCATCGGTCTTTCCTTTCTGTCTTTCATTTTGATTGATATCTCGCATCGCCAAAAAGTAGTTGAGAGAATCGGAGTAATGTGGTATCTTTCCTTTTTGGAAGTCTTCGCGAGTTTCTCCGGAGACTGTTTACAGAAAAGAGTATGCGTGAAGGCTCTAAGGCTTCAGAGACTTCCGGACAGAGAATCTGAAAACCGCTGACATCGAAGACTATCAAGGAGAATGTACCATGAAAAAGACTATTGCACTTTTCTTGGCGCTTTTGCTGGTTGTTGGCCTGTTCGGCTGCTCGAAACAGGATCAGCCGCAGCAGCCCACGCCTCAGCCGACCCAGCAAGCCAAACAGGAACCGACTCAGCAGCAGACTTTGGAGCCCACCCAGGAACCGACACAGGAGCCGACCGCGGAGCCTACGCAGGAACCGACCCCAGAACCTGCAGATGAGGAATGGGACTTCACGGTGCAGGTTGAGCGCTCCGAACAGGAGTTCAAGGCTGAGGACGGCACGGTGATCGCGATGGAGGCCATTGAGCGGCCGGTGCTGAGGCTTGTGAACGCGAGCGGCGAAATCTACTCCGGCAGCGAGCCTGGGCGCGGTGTGACAGCGCAGCAGCTTGCCGTCTGCCAAGCCTTCAACGACGCAACTTCCACGATCGGAGTCTGGGACATTGATATCGAGGAAGAAGGCCGCACGATCTATGATATCCGGAAGGAAGCCGGCGAAGAGATGCCGCCCGTAGGCAGGGAGATCACCGTTTCGCAGATCAACCGGATAGGCGGCCTGCTGAGCGTCCTTGAGGGTGATTACGCTTATCTGGGCGGCGCACATCCGGACTACGGCCTGCACGCCTGGAATTTTGACCTCAACAGCGGAATGTTCGTCGACTTGCTGACTCTGACTGACCGCCCGGAGGAACTGAGGGAGACGATCGCCTACGAGGTAGCTTCACAGATCTCCATGAGCGAGTATCGGGAGGGCTTCTATGACAACTGGTTCGACATACTCCTGGATAAGGAGGATTTCGAGGTCTTCTTCAGCTCGGAGAATATGACGGTCTTTTTCCAGGAATACGACATTGCCCCTCATGCCGTCGGCGTTCCGATCTTTGACATTCCCTACAGCTCGATCAGCAGATTTTTGAACAGCTACGGTGATAATCTGCTCGTTCTGTCTGCGGAGACTAAGGTGATCGGTGACTTCCACGAGGCGCAGAGCCTGTGGAGCTGGCTGGAAGCCGGTGCGCCGGTGGATTATAACGACAGCCGCACAGAGGACTACATCCAGTATTGCCGCGTCGACGATCCGAACGTCAGCACTCTAAACGACGTTAAGAAGATGCTGTCCAAGTACGTGGATGAGAGCTTCGTTGAGGAACAATTCACAGAGTATTGCGTGCTCCGCGAGTTTGACGGCGTTCTCTACGCGGCCTCCGTGGGCCGGGGCGACGATATCACAATCGCCTCTGTGGATTATGATGCGCAGCTGAGCGGAGAGACCGGCAAAGTCATCGTGACGATCCACCGCCAGGATTATGACGACGCTTCAGGCGACTGGGTACTGACCGGCGAAACAGACGTTCTGGAGTTCCCCTTCACGCTGCAGAACGGGCACGCTGGTTTCAGCACGATGCAATCCATCTATTGATAAAAGGCAACGCCCAGGCGCATGCCCGGCGACGCCTCTGCGCCATGTCGGATTAAGGGATCCTATGACAAGAAAACAGTTTGAATACGGGGAGACCAACCAGGCTGGTTGGTCTCCCCCTTCTCAGTTGCGACGGAAACCACAGCGAGTCCGCCGTTTCCTTCTTTCCGATTCCGGTTTGCAGAACCGTCATGTGTATACTAAAATCCAATAGGGGGCTCCAAGCATATCTCCAAGAATCGCTCTCTACATCTTTCATTACTCCTCGGTTCTCTTGATGGTTAGAGTATAGCCCATAAAGAAACCAAGGAGGTCGTCTGTCAAATGACAAATGACCTCCTCAGTGTTTGATTATTTCTGGCAGCCAGGATTATGCTCACTCAACGAATGGGCAATTGTGCTTCTTACCGGAGACCGTGGGCCTCTGCCAGGTCCATGTACCACGCCTCCATGATATCGTGGAGGACGACCGTATCATCGTCATAGACAGCCTTGTAAAGGAGTTCAAAGGTCTCGCCATCTCCCAGGTCCACCACGCGGCGAACAGTGTTTCCGCCTTCGCCAGTGAAGAAGTCGATACGGTCTCCGCCTTCAAACTTCAGCACGACATATTCGCCGTCGGGGGCTTCTTCACCATCGAGGTATTCAAAGGCGACGTCCTTCAGCGCCAGCTCCACATAGGAGGCGGCGTCCACGCCGTCCATCGGCTCCAGAGGGCCGTAAGCAGTGGTGCTGAGGGTATACACGGTGTCCTCGGCATAGGCGGCGCGGTAGAGACAGATCTCGATATCGCTGTTTCCGAAATATTCGGCAGTCAGGCCGTTGTCGTTGATAAAGCTGTCCTTAACAGTGCTTGCCCACTCGTTGAGCGTAGCCCAAACATCAGAATCGGCCATCATCTCCTCGGAGGTGGCCCGGTCAAAGCGCACGTCGGTGGGCGTACAGAAGAGGAAATGATCCCCTGCTTCGTCCCTGGCGAAGATCTCTCTGCCGGACATGTCCTCGGTCAGCATCTGCTTCGCCTTAGCGTCGCTGATCTTCTGAATGGCAAACAGCCAGCCGGCGCCTGCTTCGTCATAGCCCTGCGCTTTGGCCGCATCAATGGACGCCTGCTCCGCGACGGTGAAAAGCGTGCCCTCCGGAGTGTCCTCCGAAAGCTCCGTGTTGAGCCTGGAGGCATAGTTCACGGGGATCGTCAGGGTATAGCCTCCGTTTTCCAGGGTCATGGCCAGCGCGTCGTCCAGCCCCTTGATCCACACCGGCAGTTCATTGACGCCGATGCCGTCCTTGGGTGCCAGGCGCTCGGAGCCTTCGTCCCCTGCCGCGCCGGTCAGGATACCATTCATCACCACCCAATGCATAGCCTCGTCCGCCCAGGCGGAGACTTCCGAAGCATCGGCATAGTTCAGCAGGAACATCCAAGCCCCCTGGAAGCCCTGGCCTGCAGCCTGCGCGAAGCGATAGAGCATCGCAGCCGCCTGCTCGCGGGTCACAAGATTATTCGGCCCAAAGCGGCCGTCGCCGTAGCCCTTGGCGATACCCAGTCCTGCAGCCCAGGCCACGGCTTCCGCCTCGCCGCTGTCGGCGGGGACGTCGGTGAAAACAAGGTTCGTTTCTCCCGCCGGGAAATCCGCACCGTATTCCGAGTAGAGCCACTTGACGACGTCGCCGCGGGTCGCCATGCCGTCGTCCGGTGCGGTCTCGGCCGCTAATGCGGGTACTGCCAGGAGCAGCGCAAGGATCAGTATCAGTGCGAGTATCCGTTTTTTCATAGTCTGTTCTCCTTCAGAATTTTTAAATGTATTCGGAAATTACAATTATACAGCGTTCTTTTTTCCGGGCGCTATACCGTCGGGGTCTGGATGACTTCCTCTTCCTTTGGCTTTTCCTGCTGCGCTTCGCCGGTCCTTCGCTTTTCCAGCTCCCGCCGGGCCGTGTTGGCCTGGAGATCCTCACTCTCAGCCTCGTTTGTCGGCCTCCGGGAGGAAAGAAAATCCCCCGTGATCTTCTTCAGGTCCTTCGCGTAGTTGATATGCGCCTTTTCATAGTCGTTCTTAGGAATGATGCTGTCCACATCCTCCGCCCCGCGCTGCTCCGTCTTATGGTTCAGGTATTCGCTCGCGGTCTCATCCACCTTCACGAAGGCCTCGATCACCTTGCCGAGGGTCTCCGGATCCTCCGAAACCAGCTTGCTGAGATCCGGGAGCTTGCCCTCCTCCTGCCCCGGCAGCTTGCCGGTGAGCTTTTTATAGAGCGCATTAGCCTCTTTGGCGGCAGTTACCATGGCGTCGTACTTGGAAGAGCTGCCCCGGAATCTCGACCTCAGACCGTCCACCTTGAAGCCGGTCTCCTCGTTCTCCACCTTCCGGGAGACCTGGGCCAGGGAGTCCGTCAGCCCGCCCAGGGTATGCTTCCGGCTGGTGGAGGAGACCTCCTTCAGATCGGGCTTCGGCTGCTCCGGCAGGGGCGTGAAGGGCGTGTCCCCCCTGTATAACTTGGCGGTTTCATTAAAGCAGAGGTCGATTTGCGTAAAGAGATTTGTGGCGTCAGGATCTTTCGGTTGCAGCTTCTCCGGCGTGTATCTCCCCAGCTGCTCGTCCGACATCACGGTAAGCTCTCCATGTTTGATGTCCGCTTTCAACTGTGAGAGGCGATAGGCGGCCGCGTTCAGTTCATCTTCCGTCAAGCCCCGCCCGCGGAGGGCGAACTTCAGCATCTCCGGTGTCAGATCCTCCAGTTTGTTCGCCATGCTCTTGGAGACGACCCGAAGCTTTTTGGGGCTTTTCGAACTCAAGCCGAAGGAGCTGTCATTATCAAATAACTGGACGCCTCTGAGCTGCCCATCCTGGTCGATATCGTACATCATGTTGCCCCGGTGACGGTCCTCGTTGTTGCAGAGATAATCCAGCACCTGGCAGTCCACCAGCTGCCGGTTCAGTTTCCGGCGGTTTTCTTCCTTCTTGAAGGGATTGATGGCCACATGCTTGAAGAGCTCGGGCTTTTTGATCAGGTCCACGCCCTCAGCATAATCCATAAAAGTGCCCTCAGTGACCTTGCCGTCCTCGCCAATGAAGCGCATATTGTCCGCGCGGCACACCATCTTTGAGCAGCCCAGGAGGCCCGCCACGGCGCTCATGGCCGTGTTCCGATTGTCGATGCGCTGCCCGTCGTCGATCTCCAGACGCTCGGCGTTGATATCCAGGGCAATGTTGTCCTTATACTGGGAGAGGCCCTTGCGCATCACTTCCAGCGCTGCCTTGGGCAGGAGGTTCACATTGACGCCGTATTTGGCGAGAAATTCCTTCGTCTGCCGCATGGGCAGCGTTCCGTCCTTGTTCAGCTGCACATCCGGGTTGTCGTTATACTTGCTGTTCAGCTCCACGCAAAGGCGGCCCAAAAGATAGGTGTCGCTGGTCTTGTCGTTGATCCTGCCGCCGGAATAGGTGGTGCCATGTTTGATGGCGTAGTCCCGATAGCCAGCCAGGAACTTGTCCAGTTCTTTCTTCTGTTCCTCGGTCTTACAGGCGGCTTTCGCCTTGGCGATCCAGTCGTCGTAGTCCTTTTTGGCCGACATGTAGGTGGCCTTGGTGAAAACGCCCCTGCGCTTTTTCCCCGCGGAATTCACCACGGTCATGGGGATGCGGGAATTCTGCATATTCCCCACCGTACCCAGTTTCCGGCCCCGCAGGTCGATGGTCAGGGTACGGGTGCTCTCCTGAAGCTCCGGCAGAGACTGGGGCTTCTCGGGGTCGTATTCGGCCAGGGCCTCATAGTCCTTGGCCATCAGGCCCTGCAGTTTGTCCACCATTGTCGGAAGAACGCGGCAGGCTTGTCGCCCTCCATGTTGAAGGCCAGATACCGCTCTCCGTAGGTCGCAGCATCCAGCATCATCCCGGAAAGCTTATCCGCATCCTCCTTTGTGAGGTTTTTCGGGACGCCCTTCTCATCCTCCGCCGACAGCTCCTCCATCTTCGCGTCCAGTTTCTTCATGGCCTGGAGGTAATCTTGGAAGAATTCGTTCTGCGCAGCCTGCGGGTCCTGCTCTTTGTCCAGCAGTTCTTTCAGCAGCGCCTTTCTCTGCGCCCTGCTGGGGAAATTCAGTTTTTCTCCCGCCATATCTCTGTCCTTTCCCGGTCCTCAACCCTATAGGCGGACATGCCGCCTGCCGGGACCGCTTTTTCCTGTTCAAGATACCTGAAGGCGGGAGCGCCCGCCTCGACCTTTTCATTCTTCTTGCGTCCTGCTATCCGTCAGAGGCAATCCGCGCAGGGATGCTGCAACGTTTCGGGCTTCAATAATTCAAATATTACAGCCCATTCTTTGCATCAGCCGACGGCGTTTGCGAAAGGAATACTGCGGCTGATCTCCTGTTGTTGTCTGTTTTAAGGTCATTATACAGGAGAAAGCGAACACAAGCATCACAAAATAGAGGTTCCTCCCTTACAAAATCGCCATATTCCAGATTTTGCTTACCATTATCCCACAATATGGCAAAAAAAGCAACAGCAGACGAATCTTCAGCTTTCGCATTTAGCCCGGTGGTTTCGATAACAGTTGCCAACGCTCAAGGGCATAGTCGCAGTTATAACATTCTTCTTCGTCTGCTTGGGTTTCCATACACTTCCTGCACACTTCCGGGATCGGCTTAACCTCGATATAATCGACCATCGATAATCCTCCAAAACAAGAAAGTTTGCTCGTGCTTGTCATTTCAGGATTGTGATTACCAGTCGTCGTCAATAATCGCGGACAGTGCTTCCGCTTCGTCCACCCATGACGGGTCATATCTGACGTTTTTCATGCGAGCCCTGCAGACGGGACATATCTCATAGGGCTTTTCACTCGCGGTTCCGCATGATGAGCAGACATATTCGTCTGGACGGAAAAGGTGCGTTTTTTGCTTCCAGCGGGCCATTTATCCATCCTCCCAGTTCTTGCTGAAAATATCTCTGGAGCTTTCGATGCTCAGCACGTCCTCCAAAGAAAGCTGTACCCGATCGACCAGGATCGTATGGTGTTCCTCCGTATCTACGTTCCAGCAGATGCCTGTGATGGTCTTATACCTGCCCTTGACACCGTATGCGTCATGATCTTTATCGGTGCAGGGCTCGTAGTATGTAACCGAGACCGGAATACGGTTTGCCCTTGCCATCCGGCTGTTAAAGGTCAGGTTGTGGAGGATCGAGAACCTTCTGGACAGTTCCTCGGCATCTTCCGGTGCCAACTCGATCCTGTATTCGTACTGGACGTCTTTGGAAGCGATGGCCTCGCTGAACCCCTTCAGGGCATCAAAAGGGGAGAAAAACTTCGCCCGGTGTCCGACGTCCATTATGGGATGGCGGACCCTGAAAGTATCAAAGCGGTCGTGCTGTGGCTTCCCTTTCAGAAAGACATCCAGATAGCGGAAATCCGCCGGCACGGGCATGACCCCGATCGCATCCATGACTTGCTCCTCCTGCTGTCGGCAAAAAGAGCTGTCTATGCCTTGTGACCGCCTATCTGCCGATTGCGTTCCAGTGTTGTTGCACCTTCCAACAGATTCATACCCTTGAAGAGGGCGTTGGCCCCGAATTTCCTGCGGACCTCCAGCATGGCACCCTGGAGTCTCCGCTCTCTTTCCAGCGCTTCATAATCCACGAACATATTCAGCTGGAAAACGCCCATATCCTCCATGACGTCGTTAGCACAGACACCCAGCCTCCGATACAGGAGCCGGTGGTCGGTCCTGTCGCCGAACTGCTTCACCAGCGGGGCCGCGATGAGCTGAAGGCTGTTGGTCAGTGCCGGGAGCTTTACGGTCCCGTTGCTGTGCGTCGGATGAAGCCTGCCATAGTAATCTATAGCGACGGGACCATCGTAGCTTGGGCAGACTTCCAGGCTTTGTAATCGTAGGATACCCACCAGGAGCAGCCCCTTGTGACGAGGTTCTTTGAAAACAAGTCCGAGCAGAGAACTTCGATCATCTCCCGGAAGGCGAGTTTCGCCTCCGGATACTTGTACGGTCGCGGGAGCACCTGCCCGTTTGACAGACTGTGCCCTTCGGTTTTGTACGACTTGATATCCCTCATTGTGACGGGTTCTATGCCCCAGGCGTGGTCGATCAGGATCTCGCCGTCGATACCGAACTCTTTGTAAAACCATTCCTCGTCCCACTGTGATCTTTGGGCGATATCTCCCATGGTCATCATGCAGGCTTTCTGGAGACGCCTGGCCTTTCCCGGTCCGATCTGCCAGAAGTCTGTCAACGGCCTGTGATCCCAGAGGAGAAATTTATAGGAATCCTCGTTCAGTTCGGCGATCCGGACACCGTCTCGGTCTGCGGGCCGTCGCTTAGCCACGATATCCATAGCGACTTTGGCCAGGTACAGGTTTGTCCCGATCCCTACAGTCGCCGTGATGCCGGTCGTTTTGAGAACGTCCCGGATCATCGTCATGGCCATGACGTGCGCGGCGTTGGTTCCGGTCAGTTCGGCCTCTGCACGGTATGCATGGAGGTACGCAGTGCAGTCGATAAAGCACTCGTCGATGGAATACACATGTACATCATCCGGAGCAACATACCGGAGATAAATACTGTAGATCTTCGCTGAGATCCGCTCATACTCCGCCATTCTGGGTACGGCTATTATATAATCGACCGTTGTGCGGTGTGAGAATTCATAATCGCGGATCTTCTGCTTCGCTTCAAAAAGCCTGGGCCGGCTGGGAACGCCCTTTTCTTTAAGCGCTGGCGAAACGGCAAGACAGATAGTCTGATCAGACCGGGATGGATCCGCTACCAGGAGATCCGCCTTCAGAGGATCCAGTCCGCGATGCACGCATTCTACGGAAGCGTAATAGGATTTGAGATCAATGCAGATGTATACTCTTTCCATGATCGGTTACGGGTTCTGATGCTGCGGGACTTCCATCAGTATATCCCCAGCTCTTTCCTAAAGATCTTGCGCCTGAAAAAAACGTTTTATTGCAAATCAACAGCTCTGAAGTAAGCAGCTCAGTAGCATGCCGACAACCACACAACAGCATCGAAATGAGCGGATGCATGTTGCAAAAGGACTGTAATAATCGTAGAATTAGCACGATTTGATTATGGGCCGTAGGATATGATCCAGTTTATGGAGGTAGCAAAACAGTATGATATTCAAAGGAATCCGGAAGATTCATGAGGGCAAATTCATCACTCGCTACGACGTGGATTATTTGACTGCTGAGGGGAACGAGAAAACCTATGAAATCATCAGTCGGAGCAGGGACATTCAGACACTGGAGGCGTTGCAAAACACGACGCCGGATTCCGTCGTTCTGATTCTGACTGATGAAAGCGGCGAGCATATCCTGGTCAGCCGGGAATACCGCATGGCTATGGCACAGTGGATCTACAATTTCCCAGCCGGTTTGATCGACCCGGGGGAGAGTCCGGAGGAAAGCGCAAAGCGTGAACTGTGGGAGGAAACAGGCCTGACACTTATCCGCATTGACGATATGCTTGACAACAGCTACAGCGCCATCGGCTTTTCAAATGAGCGGAATATCTGCATTTTCGGCGTTGCAGCCGGTGAGTTCCGCAAAAGCACCTCCGACGCCGAGGAAATCGTACCGGGCTGGTACACAAAAGAGGAAATGCGGGAACTCCTTCGGAAGGAACCGTTTGCCGCGAGGACCCAGTCGTACTGCTACGCATGGGCAAACACCTGAAGGTGAGAAATGAGTATAGACAAGACCAGGACAAGCAAGTTCATCACTCTGATCCTGCGGCACAAGCCGGAAGTCATCGGAATCACTTTGGATGAGCATGGCTGGGCAAATGTCGACGAACTGATTGCCGGCGTTAACAAAACACATCCGTTATCGATGGCACTTCTGGAAGAGATCGTACGAACCGACGATAAGCAGCGGTTTTCCTTCAACGAAGATAAGACCAGGATCCGAGCAAACCAAGGCCACTCCATCCCTGTCGATGTGGAACTTGAAGAACTGGAGCCGCCGGAATACCTTTGGCATGGAACCGGGGAAAAATACAGCGAAAGCATAGAACAGAACGGCCTGATTGCAAAAACACGCCTGTATGTCCATCTTTCCAAAGACATGGATACGGCTGTCAAGGTCGGTACAAGGCATGGCCGTCCAATCGTATACCGCGTTTGCTCCGGTCAAATGTACCGGGATGGATATCGGTTTTTCCGCTCTGTGAACGGCATCTGGTTGACAAAATATGTGCCTACCGTCTACCTTCAGCGTTAGCAAAGGGGAGTTCAAGGGTGTCCATAAAGGGAGTCTCAATGAGGCGGCCCAAGAGAAACAGCAACCAAATGATTATTATGCGCGATTGCTCCGAAGAGAGCCTTGAAATCTAAGGGTTTCAGGGCTCTTCGCTTTGTTATCGGCTAATTGCTCAAACCACTGAAATGTACCGCTCCACGCAGCCTGCGGACCGTTGAATCCCGCTCTGAGTATTGTGGCCGTAAACATCAAGGGCACGCCATACCTAAGCCATCCTTCGGTGTCACGCAGTAATCCCGGAGCTGATCTGCAGAGGTTGCCCATACAGCAACTCTCGGATTATCGCATCCTTCATGTCCGATAGACTGCTGCCGACAGCTGCGATATTGATGTGTACTCGGTCTTCGGTCCATCCGCACAAGCAATAGGTTCTATCGGAGTTCAGTTCCACTGTACGGTATACCGGATCCGTGCCGTCCTGGTTTACGGAAAAGCCGATCATTCTGCATTGCGTTGGTGCAGAAGGTTCCGGCACTTCAGCGACAGCACAGTATCGGTCGCCAGACTTAAAGACACTGATTCTGAATTGGCCCTGGCGGTAAGGTCCGGTGACTGGGCCATCCGCTGCGTCGGTGTAATTATAAGCAGAACTGAGGAAACGGCTGCCCTGTTTTAACAGGCGAACCAGGAAGGCTTTCGGCATATGATAGAAGGACTCCGGGATATTCAGATGTTCGTTGTAATACCGTTGCATATACGAATTGTACATAGGTCCTCCCCTCCTCTCTGCTTCTCGATCAACTCCCTCAGCGGAGCTGCCTGCTGACGCCTGTCTTATGCGCTGTTGATGCTTTCCTGGGATTCTTTCGGACGACGAACCATTTACCGATATAATTCCCACTCACACTGGGGATGCGCTCAAAGTAGATGCAAGTTTCCTGACCGTGAACCGTGATAACGTACCGATCTCCCTGCCCGCCGGCTTTGGCGGAGAATCCGGGGCGGATACTCTTGACACGGTCGATCTCATACCGCTCCCCGTCTTCCCAGACGATTGATCTGGGAAGTATGCGTCCCTCGGAATCGAAGTCTGCATTGACCTGAACATAGACTTTATAGTCTTCGGCTGTCAGCATGATGTCAGTTTAACGGCTTGGTGATATCCCTTCGGAGGAAATCACCTCTGGCAATAATCGGCGATTTGATGGAGTAGCCTTCCTGCTGGAGGGTCCTGATCTTGAAAGAAAGCAGTTCAGGAGGCACATTAAGCAAACTGGCAGTCCCGTAAAAGTCGAGTTGATACTCAAGAGCCTCCAGTACATCGGAGTCCGAAAGAAGGAATTCCGCCGCGAATACGTTCGCATCATACTCCATCGCATTGGTATTATGCTGAACTGCAAGAGGGGAATAATTATGCCTTTTTAATTATTCGGCTGCGGGAACTTCAAATGTTGCGGGGTCTGCGCCGTTAACAGCTTCAAAGAAATAAGTAACTTCTTTGTCATCATATTTGAAAGTTCCGGTATTGTCGCCGGTGCTGAATGTTGCCTCGGTTACATCGTCGGGCGAACCGAAATGGAAGATTGCATTGTAACCGCTCTGCTCGCAGGTGAAGGGAACTCCGCCTGTGCCGTCGGCTCTCGCGGTGTGACCGTTGGATTCATCGTCAAAGATGAAATATGTGTCAATTTCGCCGTCAATACTTGCCGACCATACGCCCTTTGTAAAAAGGTAATCCGGTGTCACATCCTCATCATCTGCAGGAGCGTAATCAATGGAAAGAGTCGCGCCGGAAGCGGTATCAGCGGTAAATGCGCTCTCGCTGCAGAGGATGTAAATGTATTTGCCCTCTTCAATTTTAAGAGTTCCGTCTCCCTCAAGAGCAGGCTTTTCAGCCTGAGGAAGGTATCTTGCGCCGTCAGCGGATTTTTCATCAAGAACAAATACTTTCCAGGTTGTGTCTTCGTTGCTTGCGGTGAAAGAATAGGTTTCGGTAGCGTCGCAGAGAAGCTCGGTTACGCCGAAATTGTCAAATCCGTCTTTTGCGGTAATGACAAAGGGTTCACTGTTGATAATCATACGGCGCTCGATTTCGGTTTGCGTTTCGGTGCTCTGCTCTTCAGAGGGCTGAGTCTGCGGCTGTTCCTGATTTCCGCAGGCGCAGAGTCCCAAAAGGCATCCGCACACGAGGATAAGGGCGATTGCAATTGCTGTCAGTTTTTTCATAGTGATTTCTCCTTTTTTATTATTAAACCTTTTCGGTTTTTTTATTTGAATTATGATATATGTACTGCCGGTAAAGCAGCGGCAGATATGTGACTGCCGGGAGGACAAAGCCGAAGTATGCTGTAAAACAGGATGCACCATGGCTTGCCCAGCAGGATGATCCATGTGAATTTTCGTGCGGACATGGCGGTCAGGCCGGAGAAATAGCACAGGAAATCATCCGGGGCCAGCGGCAGCAGGATCGCCAGGAACAAAACCAGAGAATAACTTTTTTTCCGATTGACCCAGCGGACGCAGCGCTCATATTTCTCCATCAGCACCATCTTCTGCACCAGACCGACGCCAAAGCGCCGCGCCAGCCAATAGGCAATGATGGAACCGGCGCTGATGCCGATGTAATTGACGCAGAATCCGCCCGCAGCGCCGAACAGGGCTGCTCCGACGATGCAGCCGAGGAATCCCGGCAGCACGGGGAGCACGACCTGCAGCGCCTGAATCAGTGTCAGGACGGCCGGTCCCCAGACACCGTAGCCTTCCAGATAGGCGCGCAGCGCGTCCATAAACTTGAAATGTCCGCCCGCCCACGCTTTTCCCACAAAAACCGCCGACAGCGCCAGCAGCAGCACCAACAGCCATGTGACAAGGTTTTTGATCAGGTTTTCCTTTCGCAGCGCCATCACCCGCCTCGTTTACGCGGCTCCGGCGTTGCGCTGCCCCTCGCAGAGTGGCTCTGCCGCGCAGCAGGCCTCAAACTGCACGGAATGCCGGATCGGCTTCCAGCCCGGATCGACGAACAGGGCGGCGACGGAGATCGGGAGATAGGTGAACATGAAGAGTGGGAAAGTAAACAGATACAGCACTTTTTTCCATGCGCTCGTATGAATGTGCTTCCATTCCGTGGCGGTGGTGATCGCCCCGAGCACAAACAGGGTCAGATACATTTCCGCTGCCAGAAAGCCGAGCGACTGCAGCACGTCCGCACCATGACCGCCGATGCCCAGCAAGAGATTGCATACAAGGGAGAGGATCGACAGCACAAAGGCGGGCATGATGGTCATCGCCATATCGTAGCAGGAAAAGCTGCCACGCGCCGCGCCGCGGATGAGCTTGCCGCCGTAGCCCCCGAATACCTGCAAAAAACCGCGGGACCAGCGCATCCGCTGGCGCCAGGACTGCGCAAAGGTCACCGGCTGCTCGTCAAAGAGCTCCGCATCCGCGCAAAAGGCGATCTTCCTTCCGTTGGTGATCTGGTAAACGGAGAATTCAATGTCCTCCGTGAGCATGTGGAAGGGCCAGCCGCCCAGCTCCTGCGCGACGGCGCGGCTGAACAGGAAGCCCGTGCCGGAGACCGCGCAGCTCGTTCCGAGGAGATGACGCGCATGGTTGAGATAGCGGCTCTCCCGCAGAAACCACAGCGCGTATCCCGCGCTGATCCAATTGTCGCCGTAATTCTTGCTGTTGCGGTAGCTGGTCACGATCTCGTGCCCCTCAGAGAAGACCCTGTCCATCTGCTCTATGTAATCTGCCTTGAGCACGTTGTCCGCGTCAAAGATGAAGTAGCCGTCGAAGCCCTCCGGGAACTCCCGCTCCAAATGCGAGAGAAGGCAGGCAAGCGCGTAGCCCTTGCCGACCTTCGTCCGGTCAAAGCGTTCATAGACCGTCGCGCCGGCGGCCCGGGCGACGGCGGCGGTGGCGTCGGTGCAGTTGTCCGCCAGCACGAAGAAGTGCAGTCTGTTGGCAGCATAGGTCTGTCCGCGCAGGCTGCCCAGCAGCCCGCCGATGACCTCCGCCTCGTTCCGGGCGCAGATCAGCACAGCATAGTGATTGGACATCTGCGTGGGCTGCGGCTTTTTCCTGCGCCGCAGCACCCAGGGGATCGGGATATAGACGAACTGATAGAAATAGCAGATCAGAAACATGAGCCCTATCACAAGATTCACGGTTTTCAATGCATCATCCATTGGCGTATTGCTGCCTCCTGTCGGAATGAATTGCCGTCAGCATAGCAGCCGAAGGTTAAGATTTGCCTATGGAAATTCTTAAGAAATGTGAATTTCCGCGGCGCGCACTTTCTTTTCCTCCTTTTCGCGGTATAATATGGGAGAACGATGCTTTGGAGTGCTTTGCTATGGAAACGAAAAAAATCTTATACGCCGACGACGACAAGGAGATTCGGGAGGCCCTGCGCCTGCTGCTGGGCTGCGAGGGCTATGAGACCGTGGAGGCCGCTGACGGCAAGGAGGTCCTGCGCCTTTTGGACGACAGCGTGGATCTTGTCATTCTGGACGTGATGATGCCCGGCATGAGCGGATATACGACCTGCGCGGAGATCCGAAAGCGCAGCGCCGTCCCGGTGCTGTTCCTCACGGCAAAATCGCAGGACTCGGACAAAACGATGGGCTTTTCCGCCGGTGGCGACGATTACCTCGTCAAGCCCTTTTCCTACAACGAGCTCATCAACCGCGTCAAAGCCATGCTGCGTCGTTACTATGTCTACGGGGCAAAGGCGGCGGAGCAGACAAACATCATCCGCTGCTGCGGAAACATTGAGATCGACCCGAGCCAGTGTCTGGTGACGCTGGATGGGAAAGAGATCCCCATGACGGACATCGAGTACAGGATCCTTCTTCTGCTGGCATCTCACCCCCGTAAGATCTTCTCCGCGCAGAACATCTATGAAAGCGTCTGGAACGAACCGTATTTCTATACCTCCAACAATCTGGTAATGGTCCACATCCGCAATATCCGCCGTAAGCTGGGGGACGATCCGCAGAACTGTCATACGATCCGCACGGTCTGGGGAAAGGGGTATCGTATTGAGTAATTCCGTTTGGCGCAGGAACCTGAGCGTCCAGCTCCTCGCCGCGGTGCTGCTGTCGCTGCTGGCAGCGGCGGCAGCATTCGGCGTTTTGTACTTCCTTGGCTATGAACTGATCGACCACACCTTCTACAGCGAGCGATTCGCACAGCGAATGGCGGACCGTCAGTTCAAGCGGCTGCAGGACTTCGTGACACAGGAAGCGGTCACAACGGAAAAGCTGCACCGGCTCAATGCCTGGTGCAGCCGCGGCAGCGGAGTTTATCTGATCGTCTATCGTGACGGCGCTTTGATCTATGAGTCACAGGTCGTGAAGGAACTGTCGGCGGAGACGGAGGACTACGATCCGGAGGAGGAAAACGCGCAGCGGGAATATGCGCTGACCTTCAGCGACGACGTGACGGCACAGGCATTCCTTTACTACTATGCCAGCGAAGCGTTCTATTTCTGGATGGTCGGCGTGTCGGGGCTTCTGGCCTTCGCGGTGTTTTCCCTATGCTTCATCGTGCTGGTCAACCGAAAAGTTCGGTATATCAAGCGGCTGAAAACGGAGCTGGACATTCTGTCGGGCGGCGACATGGAGCATCCCGTCACGGTCCGGGGGCAGGACGAGCTGGGAGAACTGGCAATCGGCATCGACGAAATGCGCCGCTCCATTCTGAACCATCAGCGCTCGGAGGCGGAGATCCGCTCCGCCAATTCCCAGCTCGTCACCGCCATGTCCCACGACCTGCGGACGCCGCTGACCTCGCTGCTGGCCTTTCTGGAGGTGCTGGACCGGGATAAGGCCTCCGACGAGGAGCAGCGCCGCCATCTGATCCGTCAGAGTCTGGACAAGGCAATGAACATCAAGTCCATGGCGGATAAGCTCTTTGAATACTTTCTGGTCTACACCTCGGAATGGGAGGACCCGGAAAAGGAGACGCGGGACGCCGACGAGCTTATGCAGCAGTTCTGGCAGGAGTACGCCTTCGCCCTGGAGAGCCACGGCTTTACCGTGGCGACGGACTTCAGTGAGCTGAACGGGACGGTAAATGTCAATCTGGAGCTGCTGCGCCGCGCCTTCGACAACCTCTATGCAAACCTTGTAAAATACGCCGACGATACGCAGCCCATCCGCATCGTTTACGGCAGAGACGCAGGGCAAATACGTCTGACGCTTTCCAACGGCATCTCCAAGCTCCGGGATCGGAAGGAGAGCACCAACATCGGGCTGAACACCTGCGCCCGCATTCTGCGGATGCACAGCGGGACCTTTGAAGCGGCGGAAAAGGACGGCCGCTTCACCGTGTTCGTCACCCTGCCGATCTCAGACTGCGGCGCGGAAAACTGAACATTTGTGAGGAAACATCCATATGAAACGATCCATCATCATTGGCGCCTTGCTCGTCGTATTGACACTCTCGGCCTGCGGGCGCTCGACGTCAACCGCGCCGGATGCTCCCGGCGCCTCTGCCGAACCTGCCGACCGGACGCCGCAGAGCAGCGAAGCGCCGGAATCCCCCGGGATCCGGACAGCGCCGCCCGTTGAGGAGCAGAAGCGCGTCCTGGAGGCAAACCGCAGCATTTGGGCCTTCGACGAGGGGCCGTACGATCCGGACTGGTTTTATGCCTTCACCGACCTCGACCACAACGGCTTGCTGGAGGTGCTTGCCGCCTCAACGCAGGGAAGCGGCGTCTTCACCTATGTCCATTATTATGAGGTGCTGCCCGACGGCTCCGGCGTCAGGAATCTGTATCACGCCGATGCGGAGGTCGAGGGGCCGGACGACTGGCCGGAGATCATTCTTGATTCCATCCCCTGCTATTACGATCGTGCCGCGGATCGGTATTATTATGTCTGCACGAACCTAATCAAGGACGGCGCAGCGCACTCGATCACACAGCTTGCGGCGCTCTGCCTGTCCGATGGAAAAGCGGAATGGGAAACGCTTGCTTCGATGGATGTCCAATGGACGGAATCTGGTGAGCAGACAAGTTATACCGACGGCGACGGAAAGGCGATTTCCGAGCTGGAATACAAAAGCGCCGCTGCGCGCCGCTTTGCCGGGATGGAGCAGTCGGAGCTGAAGCCGGACTGGATCGCCGTAACGCGGCAGCAGGCCGAGCCCGAACGGCAGGACGGCGAGCGCTTCGAAACGGTCATCCAGATCGAGGGCATGGAGGAGACCGTTCAGTACGAGCATCTCCGGAACAGCGCCGTCGGCATCGCGATGGATTACGACTATGAACAGTTCCTGCGGCAAAGCGACCCGGACCGGGAACGCTTCGTCTCCGTCTGGGATGCGCCCGATGCCGCCGAGAACTATCTCGAGGTGAAATAGTGAATAAACAACTGCATTGTTTCTGAATTATTCTGAAGAAAGGCGCAGATTTGTTGACGGTTTGAAAACGCCCTGCAGACGAATCTGCAGGGCGTTTCCGACCTCGGCGCAAGCGACGGGGGGAGCCATATTATTCCTCGGCGGTGTCCATCCGCTTTTCGAAGCGGAACATGCCGTCAAAGCCGCCGGGGGCGTCCCGGGTGTTTTCTTCCCCGGCTTCCGGGTCGTTGGGATCGGGGTGCATCTGGTTGAAAAACTCCACGGCATGAAAGCCGCACTTGTTGATGTAAAAGTGGATGTTTCTCGTTTCAAAATAGGGCGTACAGGTCTCCCAAACCCGTGTTTCGGGGTAGAGACGCTCCACGGCCTGCCATGCGGCAAAGCCGATGCCCTTGCTGTGTGCCTCCGGCGTTACGAACAGCAGCTCCAGATGGTTGTGGCGCGTCTGCTCGTCGATTTTCAGCACAACGCCGCCGACGGGCAGTGCGTCCTCCATAATGCGGTAGGCTACGCCGCTGTCAATGGAGGCCTCGATCGTTCTCCGGGAGATAATCTCGCCGTCCTCCTCAAAATGATCGTCCCTGCGCCCAAATTCCTCCAGCGCGCCGAATTGGAACGCACGCTGGTTGTCCAGTATGAACTGCTCCCGGTCCGCATCGGTCAGCGGTGTGAGCGTAATATTGTGCATTACTTTCCGATCCTCCTTCGGCGTCTTGCCGTGATTCATCTGAAATGCCATAACGGCCCCTATGCAGATCAGTCGCCGTTTCTGTCAATGACCGCCAGGGTGTTCAGCATATAGGAAAAGCGTCTCCCGAAGCCCTCGGCGCCCTCAATGGCGTAGTGTGCCGCGGCGATACGGCAGCCATCGGGCGCGGGGATGATATACACCGCCTGAAGCTGATCCGCCATACGGTTGGTGCCCTTGATCACGGAGGCTTCGATCCGGATGCAGCTGCCCGCGCGGGCAAGCTCGCGTGTGCTCTCAAGAAGGTCATACTCCTGTGAAAGCGTCTCCCTTACAGCCTTCGCGGCGGTTTCGGCATCCTCCGCGCAATATGTCATGTTATCCTGGTTATCCTGCTTTCCTGTGCATGAAATGACGGGCAGCAGAATTAAGAATCGTTAAGGTTTCAAGTCCCGGGATTTTAAGAAATCCTTGCTATGATCGGACCATCAGATGAAATCCGGCGCAATTCGCCGGGCATCTGAAAACGATCACAGAAAGGAAAACAATCAAATGAAAAACAGTATTTGGAATCAGAAGGCACGGAGTATCGGCGCGCTGCTGCTCATCGACGTCATGTGCGTATCTGGACTGGCGGGCTGCGGCCCCAAAGCGGCCAAAAAGGAAACCAACAAGCCGGGAACGGTCCAGACGAACCCGGGCAAAACGGACGCGGCAAAGAAGACCGACGCGGCCAAAACCGACGCAGCTAAGACGGACACCGGTAAGAATGCCGACGCGACCAAGAAAACTGATGCCGCCAAGACCGACGCCGGCAAGAAAACCGAGGCGGCCAAGGCCGACGCCGGCAAGAAGGTCGAGGCAGCCAAGGCCGACGCCGGAAAGAAGGCCGACGCGACCAAGGCGGACGCCGGTAAGAAGGCCGACGCGGGCAAAACCGATGCCGGAAAGAAGGCCGACGCGACCAAGGCGGACGCCGGTAAGAAGGTCGACGCGGGCAAAACCGACGCCGACAAGAAGACCGACACGGGCAAAACCGACGCCGGTAAGAAGGCCGACGCTGCCAAGGCGGATGCCGGAAAAGCAGACGCCGGAAAGACGCTGGCCGGGAAGACGGGCGCCGGTGGAAAAACCGGAATCAAGTTCCCCGTTCCCGGAAAGACTGCCGGCAAATCCAACTGAGAGCGTTTCATTGTTCCTCTTCTTTCTTCTTTTCCCCAGCGGCGGACACCTCCTGTATTCTCTCTTGCGGAAGGTGTCCGCAATTCCATATTTCCGGGAGGGAATCCCTATGGACACACAGACGATCCTGCTGGTGGATGACGAGGCCGAGATCCGGGAGGGCATCCGCATCCTGTTGAGCGGGGAGGACTACACCATAATCGAGGCCGAAAACGGCCGGCAGGCGCTGGAGAAGCTGACGGATACGGTCGATCTGGTGATTCTGGACGTCATGATGCCGGGGATGTCTGGGCTTCGTGTCTGCGAGGAGATCCGAAAGCAGTCCACGGTTCCAATCCTCTTCCTCACCGCCAAGGCGCAGGAATCCGACAAGCTGATCGGCCTGGCAGCCGGAGGAGACGATTATCTCGTCAAGCCCTTTTCATATTCGGAGCTGATCGCCCGTGTGAAGGCCCTGCTGCGGCGCTATTGTTTTTATCGGGGGAAGGCTCAGAGCGGCGAGCTGGGCAAAGATAATATCCTGTCCTCCAACGGCGTCAGGATTTGTCTGGACTACAACCAGGTATGGGTCCGGGGAGAGGAGGTCGATCTGACAGAGATCGATTACAGGATCTTGCGCCTGCTGATGCAGAACCCCAAACGGATCTTTTCCGTACAAAGCATTTATGAAACGGTCTGGAACGAACCCTACTTCTATATATCCAACGGGACCGTAATGGTGCACATACGAAAGCTCCGTCTGAAAATCGAAGAAGATCCGCAAAATCCGAAAATACTGAAAAACATCTGGGGGAAAGGCTATCGCTTTGAGGTAAAGTCAGATGAGGCGTAACACATCCAGGCTGACGGCAAGATTGGGCGCGCTGCTTCTTTTGGCGCTGATCGCCGCGGGGGCTCTTTTTCTTTTTCTTCGCTTTGGCGGCGCTGCTTTTCTGGAAGCGCATTTTGAGAGGACTGGCTTCCAGCAGCAATGCAACGAAAAACGTATTTCAATTTTTCAATCCTATATTAAAAAACACGGACTTAGCACAAAGGACACGGCCCAAATAACAAAATGGGCCAAAACACAGCCGATGATCCTGATGGAGATCTATCGGTCGAACAGACTGCTTTACACCTCCTACGCACCGGAAGAAACGATGGAAAACGAGACCGAGTCTCCGCATTACGCATGGGTCTCCTATTATGAGGTGGTTTTTTCGGACGGCGATGCGGACGTTGTGATCTATGCGGACGACAGCTATCGGTTCTTCACGCTTCTCACAATCGTTTCTCTCGGCCTTTCCGTGCTTCTTTTTCTCTTTATTTTCCTGTCCGGCAGCCAGAGCCTGATCCGGTATATATGCGAACTGAGCGATAAGATCCAGCTGATGGAGGGCGGAGATCTTGAAGTTCCCATTCCCGTCAGAGGGGAAGACGAACTGTCCAGCCTGGCGCGCAGCCTCGACTCCATGAGAAAAGCCTTCAAAGATCAGAAGGAGCACGAGGCGGAGATGTTCCAGGCCAATCAAACCATGATCACACAGATGTCTCACGATCTGCGCACACCGATGACGATTCTTCAGATCTATACAGACATCCTGAAATACAATAGATGCAAACCGGAAGAGGTCCATGAGTATCTGATTAAAATCGATGGGAAGGTGGCACAGATGAAACAACTTTCAGACAATCTTTTCGAGTACTCGCTGATATCCAAAGAACAAAATATCGTGCTGGAGGGGCCGATGCCCTTGCAGGAGGCCGTTCATGACCTGCTTTCCGAGGCGGTCGCCTGCCTGTCGGAACAGGGCTTTCTATTCGAGCTTCTGTTGGAATGGCCGCAGGAAGAGGTATCCGTGCATCCGCCCTTTCTCAAGAGGATCATGGACAACGTGAGCTCGAACATTTCCAAATACGCCGCAAAGGACTCCGCACTGCAGATCAAGTCGGGCTTTGAAGGCGGGACGGTCTTTCTTTCTTTTCAGAACAGGATCGCTTCGCGTGACGCCGAGCAGGAGGGCACGCATATCGGCATTTCCAATATAAAGGCCATGATGGAGAAAATGGGCGGCGAGTGCAGGGTCAAGAGCAATGATTCTGTTTTTCGACTGGAGCTCTGTTTTCCTCCTGCGGGCAAAAAGAAGGAGGCGTAAAAGATGATGCGCAGAATTGCTGAGGTCCGAATGTCTGGAGGGAGATGGGCAGGAAAACTGCTTCCGATCCTCTTGGCCGTGTTGTTGACGCTGGCTCTGGCTGCCTGCGGCGGCGCGAGCCCCGGCCCCGCGGCGGAGCCCTCCGTCGAGACCGAAACGCCGAAGTCGATCCAGACGGAATTTGAAAGCGGCGGCCTGCGGCTTCGGGTGCCGGAGGAATACGCCGGTCTGGTGACTGTTACCGCGGGCGAAGACCCGCTGTTCTCCGTTTCGGAGATCGCCTCTCAGGAGGCGGCAAAGAGCAGAGATCCCGACAACTGGGAAGGCGCCGGGTGGCTGTTC
>JAEEGK010008980.1_pt1 | contig 23476 bp, 13 predicted proteins | sample 8958771 | NCBI WGS metagenome assembly JAEEGK01 (sample SAMN16246547, study PRJNA631951) | gut metagenome | biome: gut microbiome; feature: rumen; material: SC-attached | host: Bos | place: Iran: Karaj | collected 2018-10
CTGATTATAGTTTATATTATTTAAAAAAGTTAATGCATTTTGAAATGACTAAAATTTTTATAAAGGAAATTAGTAAAATTAAATTAATTAAATTTATTTTGTAACTTTTAAAAAATTATTTTTAAAATATTTTAAAAGTTTGTTTATATTACATACAATTTTAAAAATTTTAAAAATTTCAAAAGAATAAAATTAATATGAACCAAACTAAAATTTCTTTTTTACACTTCATTTTACTAATATTATAAATAAGAATAATATTTATAACCATTTAATTGTAAGTTTTTCCAAAAAAACAGTTTGAAATAAATTGAACAATAATAATAATATCTTTATTTTAATTAAATTTTTTGTTTGTATTATTAAAAAGAATCTTATATATTTCTGATTCTATTTTTGGTTTTTTTGGAATTGAATCAAAATTAGTAATAAAAGTTTTTAGAACTTTGCCTAATTTTTTTTTATCAATAACAGTTTTTTTTAAATATTCAGAATTTTCTATCTTATTAGAAATTACTTCATCAGGTTTTTGTGATATATATTTTAAATAAAATTCTTTATAAGTTAGAGAAAAGTATGGTTTTAAAGTTAAGTTATTTTTAACACTTTCATAAAGTATTTTATTCAAAAAAGGATTTTTCTTTTTTTTAGTGTTCGGTATATTTTTTAAAATTTCACAAATAGGCAAATCTAATAATTTTGAATTTGTTTTTCTTGTAATATCTTTTTGGAATTTTCCACAAAAATTCGAAAATTTACCTTCAACTCCTGCGATTGACAAAATCAAATTTAAATACTTAATGATAAATGAATGAAAATGAGATTTTATTTTATATACTATATTATCTCTATCATTGTTTGAATGTAGTTTTGAATATTTATTATCAATTTTAGGTTTCCTTCCTCTTTTTTTACGCAACTTTGATGTTTTATTATTTTTTGTGTTTGATTTTTCTTGTTCTTCTATTTTAATTGAACTCCAATTTGGCATTCATTTTTCGTTATAAATTAAATCTTCTACTTTTTCATTTTGAAAAATATTTGAATATAAAAGCTCATGAAAAGAATAAAAATCAAAGATTTCTTCAGAATTATCAAAAATGAGCCTATCAATTTCTTCTTCTAAATTCATATAAATTTTTTTTTAAAGGTTTTTATTACTTAAATATTATAAATATGCGATTTGTTTGTTTTGAGATTATATTATCAATAATTATTATTTTTTTTTTAGTTGACTGTTATTTGAATAAATGTTAAAGTTACTATAAACTGTTGGGTTTTATTTAACTGAATTAAATGGAAAATGGAGTGTTTTTTTTTCTTTTAAATTAAAAATTGTGATTTTTTATAAAAAAAAAGAAAATGTTTTTTTAATTTCATTTGCTCACTTTTCAATAAATAAGAATATAAATATTATTTTTAATGTCAAGGTCAATACACAAATCAAATCTACACGTTAATAAAAGATCAAGAATATTTGGAAGCAATAAAAATTTTAAATATTCAATTAGAAAGTAATCCTCGTTCTAGAGCAGCTTTATCTCTGTTAGGATATTGTAACTACTTATCAGGTAATTATGAAATAGCAGCAGATATGTATGAACAATTAACAAAATATTATCCTTCAATAGTTGAATATAGAATATATTTAGCTCAAGCACTTTATAAAGCTGAAAATTATGAAGAAGCTCTTCAAGCTGCTAATGCTATTCCTCCTGATTACAATCATCAAAAAAGTATACTTCAATTTGCTATTAAATACCAAATGAATGATTTAAGTGATTCTGAAAAAATATTAAATAATGCTAGTGAAGATAGACAAGAAACTTTAGTTTGTAAAGGATGTGTTTTATATAAAGAAAATAAATTTGAAGATGCACAACAAATGTTTACAAATGCTAAAAAATTAGGAGAATCTCCTGATATAGAATATAATATAGGAGTATGTTGTTATAAATTAAAAATGTTATCTTCAGCACATACATGTATACAAAATATATTGGAAGATGCAAATAAAAATCATCCAGATATAATATTAAAAAGTAGAGTTGATCCTGGAATGCCAAGACAATCACTTGCTAATTCACCTGCATTATATGAAAGTTGTTTAATTGAAGCATATAATTTAAAAGCTGCTATTGATTATCATTTAGGTAATAATGATGATGCTAAAGAATGCTTAAATGAAATGCCTCCAAGAGAAGATGAAGAATTAGATTCTGTTACTTTACATAATTTAGCTCTTGTTAATATTGAGAAAGATCCTGATGATTCTTTTAAAAAATTAAATTTCTTACTTAAAAATCCACCTTGTCCTCCTGAAGCACTTGCAAATTTACTTATATTATATTGTAAATATGAACAATATGATTTAGCTCATGATGTCTTAAGTGAAAATGAAGATTTAAAAAGTAAATATTTATCAGAAGAAGAAATTTCTTATATTACTGCTTTAAGTATGATGAGAACTTCAAAAGAAGCTGCTTATGAATCACTTGAAAAATTAGGAAAAATTTATAGAGATGCTATTGAAAAACAACATAAATTAATGAAAGATAATAAAAATAATACAGATAAAAATTTCTTTAGTAAGATAGTGAATAATTATGAAAATATACTTCAAAAATATTTACCAGTAATAACAGCACAAGCGAAAATATTTTGGGATTTAGGAAATTATGATACAGTAGAATCAATATTAAAATCAAATGATATTCAAGAAATATACAATGAGAATCAAACATGGAAAATAAATTTAGGACATGCATATTTTATTCAAGAAACATATTTTAAAGAAGCAATAAATTATTATATGGATGTATATAATAATGCAACAGATATTTTAACAATTCCTGCAAGTGTAATAGCAAATTTATGTGTTTCATTAATAATGATACAGAGAAATGAAGAAGCACAAGAAATAATAAAAACTGTTGAAGAAGAAGAAGCAAAAGCAATGCAAACTAATCCAGATGGTCAATTTTTCCATGTTTGTATAGTAAATTTAATTGTTGGAACATTATATTGTGCTAAAGGAAATTATGAATTTGGTATTGGAAGAATTTTAGTTTCTTTTCAAAATTTTCATAAAAGAATGAATATGGATACTTGGTATTATGCTAAAAGATGCTTTTTAAGTTTAATTGAAAATTTAGCTAAACAAATTTTATGTGTTCCTGATAAGTTATTTTTAGAGTTACTTAATTTCTTAGATAATGCTGATAAATATGGGAAAAATATTACCACTCAAATTACTGATAGTCATTCAAGTGAAGAAAATGCTGAGAAATGTACTGTTTCTAGTGAAGCTAGACTTCTTAAGAAAATGCTTTTGAAAATTAAAGATCATTATTATAGTGATGTTGATAAGGAATAATGGATAAAGATATTTTTTTTAAATTTTTTAAAATTATTTTTTTAAACAAATTCAAAAAATACTTTAAAAAAAATGAATACTAAAAAAACAAGTAAAAAAAGTTTAAATAAAGTAAATCATCCATTTTCTCCTGTATATTCAGGAACAAGTAAAATCCTAATATTAGGTTCAATTCCTTCTCCTGCATCATTTTCAAATGGTTTTTATTATATGCATCCATTAAATCGTTTTTGGCCAGTAATGGAAAAAATTTTTGAACATAAATTTATTTATAAAAACAAAGAAGGTGAAAAAGCAATAGAAGAAAGAAAAAAATTTTTATTAAAACATGACATAGCTCTTTGGGATGTAATAAAACAATGTGAAATTAAAGGAGCAAGTGATTCATCAATAAAAAATCCAATTCCAAATAATTTTAATGAAATTATTAAAAATTCTGAAATTTCAAAAATTTTTTGTACTGGAAATATATCTTATAAATTATATGAAAAATTATGTAGAAGTAATACTGGAATTAAAAGTATTTGCTTACCTTCTACAAGTCCTGCTAATCAAAAAAGATGGCCAATGGATAAATTAGTGGAAGAATATAAGAAAAATATTATTCCCGCTTTAGAAGACAAAAAAAAATAAAATAATTATTTATGCTTTTATTTCAATATTTATTGAATCTTTAAGAGAATTCCATTAAATATGATAAAGTTTTTTAAAATTTATCAAGGAATAATAATAATCATAATGAATAAAAGAATAATTTATTATTGTTAATATTCCTTCATTTTTTATTTTATAATTAATAATATGAACTTAAAATAACATTTTTTATAATGAGTTTAGAAAATGAAAGTATAACATCTTCTTATTTTTTTAAAATTCGATTAGTTAAATTCAATATATTAATTTTAATAAAAAAGAGAATTAAATTAGTATTATTCAATGAATAAAAAATTTAGGAACAAAGAAGAAAAAAGACATTAAATTACTCAATTAATTAATAAATACAATTTATTTCCTATGATTTTTCAACAAAATTTTAAAACATAAATAATTAAATATAATCAAAGAATTAATTTCAAGTATTTAATTGTAGAAATAATATTTTTATTATTTTTTAACATTAATTTCAAATATTTAGTATTTTAATCTTCCCTATATTATCTTTATTCATTTTGTATTTTCTCAGAATTTTAATTTTTAATTTCTTTTTTCTCTAATCAATTATAATATTTATTATTTCATCTTCTTAAAAAAAAAGCAATCAAAAATAGAATCAAAAATTAGGAGATAAATTCATCCCTTGAAAAAGCAGAAAAAAAAATAATTTTTTAGTTCATTCGACTATTCAAAAATTACTTATTCTAGTTTATATTATTTAAAAAAGTTAATCCATTTTGAAATGACTAAAATTTTTATAAAGGAAATTAGTAAAATTAAATTAATTAAATTTATTTTGTAACTTTTAAAACAATTAAAAATTTTAATTATAATTTAAATCTTATTAAAAATATTTTAAAAGTTTGTTTATATTACATACAATTTTAAAAATTTTAAAAATTACAAAAGAATAAAAATTAATATTAGCTTAACTAAAATTTCTTTTTTACAATTCATTTTAATAATATTATAAATAAAAATAATATTTATAACCATTTAATTGTAAGTTTTTCCAAAAAAACAGTTTGAAATAAATTGAACAATAATAATAATATTTATTTTAAATAAATTTTTTGTTTGTATTATTAAAAAGAATCTTATATATTTCTGATTCTTTTTTTGGTTTTTTTGGAATTGAATCAAAATTAGTAATAAAAGTTTTTAGAACTTTGCCTAATTTTTTTTTATCAATATCAGTTTTTTTTAAATATTCAGAATTTTCAATATTTTTATTATTTGAAATTACTTCATCAGGTTTTTGTGATATATATTTTAAATAAAATTCTTTATAAGTTAGAGAAAAGAGTGGTTTTAAAGTTAAGTTATCTTTAACACTTTCATAAAGTTTTTCATTCAAAAAAGAATTTTTCTTTTTTTTAGTATTTGGTATATTTTTTAAAATTTCAGAAATAGGCAAATCTAATAATTTTGAATTTGTTTTTCTTGTAATATCTTTTTGGAATTTTCCATAAAAATTCGAAAATTCACCTTCAACTCCTGCGATTGACAAAATCAAATTTAAATACTTAATGATAAATGAATGAAAATGAGATTTTATTTTATATACTATATTATCTCTATAATCGTTTGAATGTTTTTTTGAATTTTCATCATCAATTTTAGGTTTCCTTCCTCTTTTTTTACGCAACTTTGATGTTTTATGAGCTTCTGTGTTTGGTTTTTGTGGTTCTTCTATTTCATCTAAATAATTCGGTGTTGAGTTTTCCTCAATTGGATTCTTTTCTATTTTACTTGAATCGTCTTGACCTAGGAAATCACACCTGAAATTATCATCAAAGTACTCAGGATAAGTATTTTCTTCATAATCCCCATCAATAATGAAAGTAGAATTATCTTCTGTTGAACTCATTATAAATTTGTTTATTTTTTTTGTTAGGATATTTATATGTTTATTGTTTAAATAATATAGATATGCTATTTTGTTTATTTTGAGACTATATTATCAGTAATTATTGTTTTCTTAGTTGACTATTATTTGAATAAATGTTAAAGTTACTATAAATTGTTGGGTTTTAATTAATTGGAAAACTGTTTGATTGTTTTTCTTTAGAATTAAAAATTTTGATTTTTTGAGGAAATAAAAAAGATAATTTATGAGCTTTGCTGCTTCCGCCGATATTAGGATTACATTTCATTTGTTCTCTTTTCAATAAATATTAATATAAATATTTTGCCATAAAAATGTTTTTTAATATCAAAGTTTTTTCTCTTTAAAGGATAATTCTTTATCTTAATATTAAATACTAGAAAAAGTATAAAAATCAATTAGATAATATAAAACTTATTCTTAATTGATCAACATATGAAAATATATTTATAGAGTGATAATGATGATAGGTTCCTTTTTTTACATAGTTTTGATTAATCTAAATTTTATCATTTTATTATTGTATATAAAAATATTAAGCATTGGAGGAAAATCAGGGATAAATTTCATAATAAAAAAAAATATCATCAAGTTATGCTTGCTTTAAAAAGGAAGATATGAAGTTTAAATCAATTTTTGCTGGAATAAAATCATATAAAATATAAAATTAAAGTAATTAATGCTCAAATAAAATTTTTCTTTTGAGGTATAAATTTATTTAAGTTTTAATTTGATTAAATTAAGGAAAAAAAAAAATTTTATTTCTTTTATATATTTTTGATTTTTTTTGCAAATTTATTTGTATAATCTTTGGTTTAATCTTATTTTTTTGAATTAATCCTTGTGATGATAAAATTATAATGATAAACAAAAGGAAAAATATAATATAAATTTATATTTTCATATAAAAATCATTTTAAAGGAAAAAAATCATACTTCCTTAAAAAAATAAGATTTAAGAAAGAATTAAAAAAATAACCTTTTTGTTTTAAAGTAAAATAATGAAAACAATGGATATGCAAAAATACTTTTTGATTAAGAAAAATAATTAAATATAATAACTTATAATAAATTAAAAATATTTGATTTTTAAAACCCAATGAATAATATTTTTTTAAAATTAAAAGTAAATTTTTTTATTTCTAAAATCAAAAAAAAAAATATGAACATAATTCTTTATATTTATAAAAAATTAAATATAAAACAAAAATAATATCCTATTTTTAAATATAACAATCATGGAAAAAACGTAATTAAGAATATTATTTTTTAAAATCTTATCATTATCAAAATAGAATGATACACTTAATTATTAAATAAAACAAAAAAAAAATTCCTTTAAGAAATTTGTTTTTGAGAAAAATATGCAAACAAATTTCTTTTAGTTTTATCTTTCAATTTAAATTCTTTATATTCTTTAAAATTTTTTTCAGGAGTTTTCATTGCAATAATTTTACTATTATCACTATTATCACTTTTATAATTTTTATCTTCATTTAAATTATTTTTAATAGGAGTATTATTATAAAACTTTTCTTGAACTAAATTTTTTAATTCCATTTTTTTAACATCAATAGTTTTCAAATTAATATTATCATCATCAAAATTCATATTATTATTATTTTTTTCAATCATTTTTCTTGCTGATTCTAATTTAGAAATTGAATTATTCTTTGATTTTGAATTTTTTTTTGAAGTTGATTTTCTAATTGCTTTTTCTAATCTAGAATTACTTAATCTAAAGTTTATTCCATTATAACTTTTTTTATTTGTATCAGATAAATTTGAATAAGAATCATTTCTTGAAAAAATAAAAGACGAATCTAAACTAAAATTATCTTTTTCTTTAAAAGAAAAATTTTCTTGGATTAAATCTGAATTATTCCTATTAATATTATAATTAAAAAAATTTGAATTCGATAAAGAAGAGACTGTTTCATACGATGAAGGAATATATATATTATTATTATATTCTTTATTTAAAGACTTTAATAAATAATTAGGAGATGAATTTAAAGAATTTTTTGATGAAGATGATGTTGGTAATGATGATGTTAAAGAATTATTATTGTTATTTTCTAACTTTAATTTTCTTTGAGTTTCTATAATTTTACTTGCATTTGAAAAGTCTTTTGGAAAAGATACTTTTTCTTTTTTAAACATTTCATTTATTTTTTTATTTGTTGCTTGTTTTGTTTTTATATTTGGATTTATATTTTCTGTCTTTTTTGGACTTAATGTTCTTTTTTTTCCTAATAAGTTATTTATATTATAATTATTATTTTCTATATTTTTTATTTCGTAATTTCTTTTATCTTCTAATATTAATTTATGGAATTTTTCAATTAGGGTTTTATTTATAAATTTAATTTTTAATATTTCTTCAATTAATAATCCCCATTTATATAAATAAGGAATTTGACATATTGTTTTTTCAATGAATTCATTGAATTTTTCACTTTTTATATTATTATATTCATTAAAAAAATTTCCAAGTTTATCTCTTATTTCTTTTTGATTATAATCTTTTTCAAATTCATAAATATAATTTAAATTATTTTTATCTTGATTTTCTGAATAAGGATTTTCAGTAATTAATCCTAATAATAATAAAATAACATTTAAAAAAATTTCATATTTATAATAATTAATCTAAAAAAATTTAATAAATTTATAATTACCTTGGCGGTATGAATTTTTTCTTCTGGTAACGAGGAAATAAATTTCAAGAAATTTTCACTTGTTTTTCCACATATTTTCTTTAAATTAATATATATTAATTTTTCAGGTTGAATTACTTTATTGTCTTTATTTAGTTTTAAGTAAAAAAAAATTTTTTGTGTAAAAAGTGGATAAATGAAATTTTGATAAAAACTAATTTTATTAAAAGGAAAATTATATATTTGATTTTACTTTTCATTTATTAAGTTTTCTGAGTTAATTGAAAAGTCTTTTGATATATTTATATAATTAGCATTGATAAAGAAGTTTAATAAACAATTTTCCTCTTCCATATAATATTATTTTTAACAATTCTTTCTTCTTATATGGTTTTTTTTAAATTATAATTTGAATTTAATTTTTATTTTTTTAAATAATAATTTTGTTAATAGTAAATTAAAAATCTTTATTTTAATAATTTTATTCAATTTCTTTAAATAGAATTTTTTTATTTATAAATTCTTTTATAATTATAAAATTTAATATCTCTTTTTTATAATATTAAAATTAAAAAGATAAATTTATAATAATTTTAAAAAAAAAATTTAAAAAAAAATTTAAATATATAATTCAATATTTAATATGAAAATAAGTCAAATTTATTACATATTTCTTTCTTTTATAAAATTAATATTTTCATTACCAATAAATGAATTTTCAATGCAATATATAATATCAATAAGAATAAAAAACAAACAAGATTTAAATTTCCTTTTAGACACAACAAAATCAGATTCAATTTTTTTTTCAGACACAAATAAAAATGGCTATAATAATCTTCCGAATAATTATTTTTCAGATTTTATAACTTCAATAGAAATAAATACATTTAATATTAAAAATTTTAAATTTAAAATTGAAAATGACAATACTAATTTAAATAACCAAAAAATTCAAGGAATAATTGGTCTTGGAATAAAAGATTATAAGAATTCTCTTTTAGATAGAATGAAAGAAGAAAAAATAATAAATAATAGAATTATTTTTTTTTATACAAAACCAAAACCAATAATTAAATTTTATAATGAAATATCAAATAAAATTAAAGAAAATTACACTGGATGTTATTTAAATTCTGATAATTTTAATAATTTAAATTATGATTATTCAGAAAGTTGGAATTGTGATTTAAGTCATATTTACATTGAAAATAAAAAAAAATTTAATAATAATATATTTAATAATGAAAGTAAAATAGAAAATAATATTACTTTAAATGATACAATTAAAGTTAATTCAAAAGTTATTTTTGATGCAAAATCTTATTATATATCAACTTCAGTAAAGTATTTAGATTTAATATTAAAAGAATTTAATTTTCAAAATAATTGTTCTACTTTTTTTTTTAATGGATATTATTATATTTCTTGTAATATTAATGAAGAGAATTTAAATAAAATTCCTTTTATTTCTTTCATTTTTGAAGGTTATGCTTATAAAATAAGAGGAAAAAATTTATTTGTGAAAAATAAAAATAATACTTATTATTCTTTAATTAGATTTAGTAATGATACTCAATATCATAATATTTTTATTTTAGGTTATCCTTTTTTTTCAAGTTATAAAATAAAATTTGATTATGATAAAAAATTTATTGCTTTTAATGGAGAAGAACCAATTGATTTAACAAATATAATAAAAGATCAACATTTACAATATAATATAGTTCAATTTATTGGTTATTTTGGAATCATTCTTGTTATAATATTATTAACTTTAATTTTTATTAATAGTTGTTTTCTTAAAAAAAAAAATAAGTCTAATATTAAATTGGTTGATGAAGAAGATAATTAATTAATTTATATATATATAATTTTTTTTTTATATTTATATTTTTTATCGATGTGAGAAAGTGAAACCTAAAAATTAAAGAAAAAAATATATAAAAAATATTCTAAATTAAAATCTATACAATTTATTTAGGAAAATAAAACATTTTATTTTTAATTTTAATACATACATATGATATTAATTTATTAAAACTTGGGACAAAAAGTATAATATCAAATTTAAAAACAATTATCTAATAATAATATCTTTTTAAAATATACCTTTTATTTTAACAATAAATTCATAAACATATTAAATCAATAATAACCAAAAAATATTTATATTTATTTATTTAATACTATAAGATTAAGGAGATAACGTTATTTAATTATTTCTTGTCAATTAAAATTTATGTTTAAATTATGATAAATTAAAATTATATTTAATATATTAATTAAATAAAGTTTAGAATAAATAAATAAATTTAATGATTTAAAAATTGATTTCAAATGTTTATATATTTATTCTTTGGATTGTAATACTTTTTTTAAAAAATAGAATTAAAAAATTGAAAAAAGAAATAAAATATCATTTATTTAATATTTCCAATTTAAGAATTTTAATATTTATTTATAATTATCACTTTACAAATAAAAACTATTATTCAAATTTTATTTTACAAACATTTATTATAATTTTATTGAACTTCTAAATTATTTAAAGACTCTCCTAAATATTTTTTAATATATTGATCATTATGATTTATACAAGAATGAATTTTTTTCTTTCTTCTAAAATTGCTTTCACTATTTTTTGAATTATCTTTTTCATAGTAATTATTATTATTTTCTAAACAATTATTATTATTTCTATATGCAAAAGAATTATAATTTTCATTTTCAAATAATTCATTATTTCCTAATTTTTTACATATATTTAAATTAATTTTAAAATCTTTTTCAAGATTAAAAGTTAAATTTTTCATTTTTTTTCTTTTTGATTTTCTTAAAGTCTTATTTTTTTCACTATTATCATTATTATTATTATCTTTATCATTATTCTCATTATTATTATTATTATCGTTGTTATTGTTATTATTATTATTATCATTAATCGAATTATTTTGTTTGAATTTTTCTAAAATTATTTTTGTATTTATTATATCATTTGAAATTTTTCTTAACTTTAATAAATTGATTTTTACAGAGTCTTTAATATTATCAAAAAATATTTTTTTTGGAGTTATTTCAACATTTTTAAGTTTTTTTTGTGAACATAATAATTTTTTATTTTTTAAAAAATGTAAATATTTTAAATCTTTTTCTCTTTCTTTTTCATTTAATTCATCTATAGGAAAAAAAGTTAAGCTTTTTCTTTTGTATTTTGTTGGTGAAAAGTCATAAACCTTATTAAGCATTACAATTTTTTTTTTAATATTAACTTCAAAATTCTCATTTGACTTATTATATATATCAATTAATTTTTTTGAATTTATTCTCATTTGAAATTCTCTTTTAAAATATATTAAAATTTCTTGATTTATGTATGAAAGTAATTTACTTCTTGATATATTAGAATTTTTTTTTTTTAACATTTTTTATTTTAATAAATATTACATAAATATTTTATTTAACTTATGTTTATTAATTTTAATCATTTTAAATATCTAATATTTTATTATTATCTTTTATTTTATTAATTATAAAATATATGAAAAATATTTCATTTAATTTAATGTTTACTTTTTAAAAAAATTTATATATAAATAATGAAGAAACATAATAATACATAAAATTTAATTTTTTAAATGACAATAAAATAAATAAAAATAATTAAAATAAAAAAAATAAAAATGGATAATAGTGAAGATGATATATTTGATTTTGACTCTCCAGATTTCATAGTAGCAGAAAATGAAAAAGAAAAAATAATTTCAAATGAACAACATTATAATTTAATATCAGAAATATCAAATAATTTCTTTAAAACTTTAGATAAAAATGATATATTTAATCATAAAGAATCTTGGAATAAATTTTCAACATTAGAACCAATAAAATTTATAATAAATACAGTAGAAACTTATCCAGGAATAATAGACATATCTTTTATAAGAAAAAGTTTCATTTCAAAAGTTTTAATTGCTTTATGTGCTGATATATATGAATTAAAAAATAATTTACCTAATTTAGATATTTCTCCTTTTGAAAGTTTAAATATATTATCTTTATATGGTGAAAAATTAGAAGAAGAAGAAGATACAATGAATTTAAAACCAGGAGAATCAGAAAAAAATATTAGTTTGCTTTTACCTTATTTAAATCAAATTTATGATAAAATTACTAAATTATTAAGTATTGTTATTAATTTATGTAATCAAATACTTGCTATTTATGATCAAAAAAATGATAAATATAAAGGTTTAAAATATATTAATTTAAGATTACCTTTTAAATATATTGGTTTAATTTTCTCTTATTTTTTAGCCATTGATACTATAATTAAAAAAAATACAACTTTAACAGATAATTGGGATAAATATAAATTATTAATATTTAATGTTAATAAAAATCCAAGTCAATATAATATTAATCAAGATCAATTAAAACAAATAGAAAAATTATGTAATAAATATTCAGGTCCTATATTTGGAAAAAAATGTTATGAAGGTTGTATAAAAAATTTTATTAAAAATGTAGGAAATTTTTCTCCGAGTGAAAGTGGGAAAGAAAGAGTTCAAGACAATCCAATTTTTTTTAAACAATTTACTGATTATTTAAAAGAAAAAAATAAAGAACTTTATGAAAAATATAATAAAGATAATAATAATTTAAATATAGAAGTATTTCAATTAATTGCTTTATTTGGATTATATTATAAAATTTATTCAGAAAAAAATGATAAAAAAGTTAAAAGTGATATAGATTCTTTATATTCAGATATTTGGAAATTTGTTAAAAAAGTTTCTTTTATTACTATTATAGGAAATACTATTTTTGATATTGATGGTTTTTTAATGAATTTTTTTTCTGAATTTCAACAAAAAAAAAAATTAGACCCAAAACCAAAAGAAATTCAAAGTGTAAAGATAAATTTATTAAAAGAAGTATCAAAAAAATTTAATGACAATATTAAAAATTTAAAATCAGAAGTTATAATGTGGGTTAATGAAATAGAAAGTATAATTGGTAATAAAAATTCAAATAATGATTTAAATATATCTGAAGAAGAGTATATAAAAAAAAATATGAAACAAATTGAAAAAATTGAATATGGAATTAATTTATCAAAAAATTTAAATAATAAAATAAGATATATTTTAGAAGGTCATGTTTATTTAGATGAAAATTTATCAGTATCCTTAATATATAGTATAACAACAGGATTAGAATTAATCAAAGTTATTCAATCAGAATATAATAAATTAATGCCTTTAATAGCACAAAATTTAACAACAGAAAATAGGGTTTTATTGAGTAAAATTCAAGCAATTGTAAAAGAGAAAATTGAATTTTCTAATAATAAAATTAAATCAAATTCTAAAAAATTATATTATTATAATTTTATGAAAGATATTTCTAGAATATTTAATTATAATTGTGAAGCTACTCCTTCAAATTTAAGAAGAATAGTTTATAAATTATGTTTTGAAATGATGTTAAATCAAGAAACCAAAATTTATTCTACCGAAGAAATAAATGAAATTAATTTATATTTAAATAAATTAGATTTGTTAAATAATTTAACAGAGGAAATCAATTGTTCATGTGATACTTCATTTTTATATTTTTATCCTTCAATAATAGAAATTTCATTAGAAAATATTTTTAATGAATATCCTAAAAGAATTTATTTTTTCGCAATGGCAGTGAATGAAATGGAAAAACCATTAAATTACATTAAATTTTTAGATAATAATGAAATGTTATTAAAACAAAGAAAAATAATAAAAGAAAAATTCGAACAATATTTCTTAAATAAAATATCAAGAGATATAGAAATTGATTTAAGAAAACAAATACATTCTCTTTTAATTAAAGCTTTAAATATTCAAGAAGCTACAGAAAAAAATTTTTCAAATTATTTAACTATAGAAAATTTTCAATTATTTGATGAAATAATAAACGTTAAAAGATATATTGAAGAATACTTTAATATTACATTTTACAAAATGACAACTTTAAACATAAATGATTGGAAAACTTACCAACAAATGAGGAATTTAGCAAAATCAAAATATAATTTAAATTTACATGAAATATTTTTGCCTTCTCAAAGTTTAGAACAAGGAAAAGATATATTAGATATAATAAGGAATTTTGTTCCTTTTGTTAAAAAATATAATCATAACATGCATAATCAAAATTTCATAGAAATATCAAATGATTCAGCAAATATAAATATAATAGGAATTAATCAAATATTATATTCAATTTATACTCATGGCTCTGGAATAGTTAATTCAATAATAAATAAATGCTTTCAATTTATAAGTAAATTAATACAAAAATTAATAGCTGTTATTTCAGATGAATATATTAATTCTGTTTTGAGAGAAGAAAGAGATTTTTGGAATGAAAATAAAAATGAAATTAATTTTAATTATCCTTTAGAAAAAGCTGAACAAACTAGATTAAAAATTAAAGCTGTCAGTGAAGATTATAAAGTTGGATTTATAGAACAATTAATTAAAGTAATTACTCAAATAGGAAATGGAATTGGATTAGCTAGAATAATAAGATCAGCTTTGATGGAATATAATTCTCAGAATGTTAACTTAATAACTACTTCAAATATAGAAAACTTTAAAAAATTATCTTCTGAAATTGAATTAAATTTAAATAATAATATTAATGATCCTACAAATCAAAATAATAATAATAATAATATTTCACAAAATATGTTAAGTAATACTCAAAGTTCTTTAAATGAAACAAATAAAAGTTTTTGTGAAACAGTAAATAATTTAAAAGAAACAGGAGATAATAATATTAATTATTTAAATATATTAGTTAATGCTTTTGGAGATGCTTTAACTCCAGAAAAAATAAAAGATATTGAATTATTTGTTTTTTTATTTCCTTCAATAACAATAACATTTATAGAAAAATTAATAGTTGCTAAAGATAACATACAAAAAAAAAATAAAGAAGAAGGAGAATCTTTTTTCAGTGATGATGGTTTTATTATAGGAATATGTTATTTATTAAAAGTTTTTAGAATAGATCATTTATTTGATTCTTTAAATTGGTTTACTTCTGTTATTTCTTATTATCAAAAACAACATAATAATTATAATAACAGAAAAGAAAAAAAAAAATTTTCTGATACTCAAGATATGGAATTTAATATTAGCGAAAGAAAAGTCGCTACTTATTTAAAACAATTTGAAAATTTATATTATACTTATACTGCTGCTTCTGTTTTATTTAATGAATGAAGAATAAAAACAAATAACATTTTGTTGTTTGATAAATATAGTGTTAATTAATTATAAAAGTTTAAGTAATATTCTATTTTTTTTATAAAAGAAATTAAAATATAAAAAAATGAAGAAGAATAAAAACAGGAATCAATTTAAAATTAATCTTTATTCTAAATCACAATTTTTTATTGACTTATCAAAAAGAACAAAAGAAATGATAAAAAAAGTAGAAGAGGAAAAAACTGATTATATAATAAATAAATGTTTAGGGAATGATAAAATATTTAATAGAGATTATTTTGTTTTTTCATATAATAATCCAATTCCAACGAAAAGAAATTATAATCATAAAATTAATAAATCGAATCAAAATATAAGATTAATGATTAAATCAACAAATGAAATCAATGAATCTTCTAAATATGAAAAAAAAAATTTCAAAACTGATCCTTTTTCTGATATATATACTGATAGAAAAAGAAAAATTATTAAACAATTAAGTCCTAAAAAAAAAATAAATTTAAGTCATAATAATAATAAACATAAATTAAATGATAAAGATAATTTTTTAGGTTATATTTGTAATTTTAATAATGATATTAAAGAATGTTCTATTAATGATTATAAAGATAAAGGAAAAAAAAATAAATGTGATGATAAAACTTTTATTACTCAAGGAAATGTTTATTGTAAATAAACTTATTAAAATTGAATTATCTAAATAAATAAATTGTTTATTCTCTCCTTACTTTATTAATGTGATTGAAAAATATTATAAATTTTAGAGTGTTATGAAAATTAAAATAGAATGAAATATAAATAAATTATTCAGTTTAAATTTGTAAATAAATCTTTTTATATTCTAGTCTTTAATTAAAAAATAAAATAAAAAAAACAAATAAAAAATTATAACCAAAAATTGATAGTAAAAAAATAATAAAATTTAATTATGTTCATAATAATTAATAAAAAGATAAAAAGATATATTTCTAAATTTATTATATTATAATTATATAAAAAAGTAAAAAAAATTTGATGAAAAAAACTTGAATAAAATTCAAATATTCAAAGAAGAATTTTTCAAAAAAAAAATAATGTAAATATGAATAAATTAAAAATAAAGGGGAAAAATATATATTTCAATATTTTAATTTGTTAATACAATATATAATTTTCAGATATTATAAAATATTTTTTTTCAAGCAAATTCTTTATCATTATTTTTTTCAAATAACTACCAATAAATAATCATTTTAAATTTTTTAAATGAATTCATTTTTTGATTCATTAAATAGATACTCTACTAAATTATTTATATTAAATCTATTTAAAAATTTTTTTAGAAATATTATTTATTTATAAAGTCTTTTTGAACTTTTTCAAAACCTAAAGTTTTTAAAGTCTTATTTTTAAATAAAAATTAATGCTTAATAATTAAAAATAAAAATTATATTATATCAAATTAAAAGTATTTTTAATGTCTATAAAATAAATTTATATATAATGTTTTTCATTTCTAGAACAACATTTATCAAACCTTATTAATATTTAAAAATAATATTAAATATTCAAAATATTAAATTATATATTTTTACAAAATTCTATTCATGAAATATAAAGAGGTAATAATAAACAAAATATTCTCATTATACATTTTTTTATCTCTTTGTATTTTTCATTCCTAATTCAAAATTTATTAAATATTTAATTGGTACATTTCAACATCTTTAATAATTTATCCAAATTCTTATTTACAGTTTCAATTTTATCAATGATTTGCATTTTAATAATTAAAAAGTAAACAATTTCCAAAACAATATTTCCTAATAAAAAACCTAATAAAATAAAAAAATGAGAATTAGTTTTTTTATCTAAATAATCAAAATAATAATTTCCTAAAAAAATTTTAAAAGGACGATATAATTCCAAAGATTTAATAATAACAGAATAAAGTTCCGAAGGAATATAATTAGGAATATGATTATTATTTCTATAATTAATAACTAATAATTTCATCATTGAATAAGTTAAATCATCTAAAAAATATTTTTCACTTTTGTATTTTAATGAAGGAACAGTATTACAATAATTAATTAATATTTCTTCATAATTAACTTCAGTATGTTCTTTAAATATAGTAGAAAATCTTTCATCATTTATTTCTTCATATAAAGTAGAACAATCCATTGAAATAATATATCTTGAATGAGCAAGAGCTCTTTCTAATTCTTTTAAACTTTTTTCTTTTTGAACTGTATCTTGAATAATATTTAATAAATCTTCAAAAGGATTTTCTGCTTTTTCTACTATATTAGTATTATATATTGCCCATAATGTATTATAAAGAGCTTTTTCTGGAATTTTTATAAATTGATATAATTGAATTATTCCTAATTCTAAAAAAAATTGAAGACATGTATATGAACTTGTTTCTATTATTTTACATATATTAAATAATTTTGTGAAACTTCGACTTGATATTATTAAAAATATTATACTATAAATGACATAAAACACCACTAATATTATTAATATTGTTATAAATGGGTTTATTATGAAAAAAAAGTTATATTTTTTTTTTTTTATTTTTTGAATTTCATAATCTTCAGTTTCATTGCTTTGATTTTGAGACAATTTATCTTTTTTATTTTTATTACTTGGAAAATATAAAACTTTCATTTTTTCATTTAGTTTTTTTAATAATTTCATAGGATGTTGTTGATATAAATGAAATAATACAGTTATTATTTGTAATTTCTTTTTTATAATTTCAATATTTTCTTCATTTTTTAATAAAATTTCCACATTTTGTAATTTTTTATTTGAAATTTTAATAAAAGATTTAAAAAAATAAAAACATATTCCCATAATTAAAACATTAGAAGAAATCAAAATAATAATAAATAATATTAAAGTTTTTTTATTATTCTTAATTTGACTATTAGCTTTTTCCTCAATTGTTTTTTGTAAACTATAAAAATGATTAGAATATTCTAAATAACTAATCATAATTTCATAAATATATATTTGAGTATCTCCTAAATCATCCAAATTATCAGTATTAACTAAATTAACAGGTTTAAAATTTTCATTAACTAATAAAGGATAAATTTTTGCAGTTTCAAAATCTTCTGAATTAGATGTTACTATTAATTTATTAATAAAACTTCCCATTAAATAATCAAAAGTTTCATCTGAAGTTTTATCATTTTTTAAAATATTATTTTCATAAACTAAATGGATTTCACTTTTCTTTGAAGTTAAATAATTTCTAATATCTCTATCACGAGATTTTGCTACTTTATCTTTTAAAATTTTATATCTATCACTTAAATAAGATATTTTTAAATAATGTTCATATTGATTAAATGTATAAATTTCAGAAAATCCAATTTCATTCAAATAATATTTCATTTCATGTACACATTTTTCTCCATTATTTTTAACATAACATAATAAAGAATAATAACCAAACATTGTATTTAAAATTAACATATTAAAAGTGTAAACTGTTTTATAAAAGGAAATTTTATTTAAGAGAACATTATTTAAATAATTTTCATAAATTAAAGTAAAAATAGCTACTATAATTACTAATAAATTAAATATAATTATTATAATATTATTATTATATTTACCATATGAAGAAGAATGTTTTCTTTTATTTGATAAACCTGTTATTCCATTCAATCCTTCTATTCTACTACTTAATGAAGAAACTGAATTTGTATCAAAAGCATTTATAACTGAAGATATAATATTATCAGAAAATACATAATTATTATTTAAATTACTTTCTTCTATTTGATTTTCTAATTTTGTATTTGATTCTTTTATTGTTTTTCTATTTCTTAATTGTTTAATTGAATAAATTTTATATTCTTTTTGAAAAGCTAATTCTTCATCCCTCACTGAAAAAACATTAATAAATTGATAGGAGATATTATGAAGATTTCTTGATTCTAATTCTTTAATATCTTTTATTACAGAATTTAAATTTTCCAACTCATCTTTACCACACATATTAATTAATTTTTCAGTCAGATTACTAATATATTTAGAATAAGTGCTTAAATGAAAAGAATAATTATTTTTTTTAGAAATAAAAGAATTTAAATTTACATTAAATTGAAATTTTTCTAATGTTTCAATGAAAAATTGATTAATATAAAGTAAATGTTGTAAAGATTGACTAGTTAAAATAATATTTTCTTGATTAGAAGAATAATCTCTTTCAGAAATTAACAAAGATTCATTTCCTAATTGATAATATCCATCCAAATAAGCAATATCTTCTTTAATTTTAGGATAAATTTTATAAATATATATAAATTGTTTAATATTTTCTTCATTATCCCAAATAAAAAATTTATACATTTGACCTCCAATATTTTGAACTTGAGTTTCATAATCATAATATAAATGTTTTTTAGCAATATGAATAAATTGAGTAGGAAACATTGAACTAATATTTTTTCCCCATAAGAAGTTTAAATCTTTTCCGATTTTAATTATTTCAGTTCTCATATTTTTTAATTCTAATTTAATTATTAAATGATTATCTGAATTATAACTTTTATCTAACATTTCTTCATAAATTGAAAATTCCTCATTTACTAAAATTGAAGATGGATCTTTTGTTAATCCTTGATTAAATATTCCTTCTAAAATCACTCTTAATATAACTTTTTGATATTCATCATTATGTGATGACGATGCTATTATATCATAATTTTTTTTTGCTTTTTCATCAAATTTACTTATTAAATTTGCTGTATATATATAATTTTTTGTTTTATGAAAATTCCTTTTATTAATGAAATTTTGATATTCTTTTAAAAATTTTTTGATTGAATCATAAATTTTAAAATAAGCATCATTGTATGTTAAATAATTAACATTATTTTGAAAAGAGTATTGTTCACATAATAATTCATAAAAAAATTTTAAATCATAATATAAAACTAAATTAGTTCTTTTTAATCTTAATAAAATACTTCGAGTTTCAAATAATAAATAAAAATTATTTTGTTGATTTGTCATTAATTCAAGATAAATTTTACATATAATATAATAAAATAAATTAACATTTTTATTTAAAAGTAAATTTTCACTGTATTCCTTAAATTTATTAGAAATTAAATTTAAAAATAAGTGTAATAAAACATTATTATCTTTCATACTTTTAACACCATTAATAGATTTTTTAGTATTAATAGTAGAATTTTGAATTAAAGGAAGCTTTTCATCAGTAGTTTTAATTTTAACAGCAAAACAAATTTGATTTAATAAATTATTAAAATTTGAATGTTGATAATATTCACATAATAATTCAAATTTTTCTTGAGTTAATAAATTATTTTCTGGTGTTACAGGAGCTCTAATTACTTTTAATATTTTACAATGTCTTATATAAAAAGTAATAACAAAAGAAAATAACATTGTTATGAAAATATAAATATAATATAAATCATTATATTCTCTTATTGAAGGAAATATAAAATTGAAAGTAAATAAAAAAATGAATAATATAAAAAACATTCCTTTTGAACAATTTACTAAATTAAAACAATTTGATGTTATGAATTTTAAAACTGAACTTGTAATAATAATAAATTCAAATATAATAAAAAAAGATATTATAGAACCTGAATTAAGATTATGACAAAAGCAAATAGAAATTTTTAGTAATAAACAAAAATAATCTGCATAAAGCATAAATTTTCCATCATAAACATATTTATAATCTAAATCATATTTAATGCTTAATCTAAAAATATTAAAATATTGAATATTTAAATAAAGAGTAAGAGAAAACATTAATATCGTTATAATAATAATAAAATAATTATTTGATGATACTAAATATGTTATTATTACATCATATAAATAAATTGAACCTGTTCTAAAAACAACATGATCATATAAATTAACAAAAAAAAGTTTAAAATAAATTGAAAAAGAGTTTTTTTTTATTTTAAATTTTTCTTTTTTATTCTTTTTATCTAAAATTGAAAAAAATATAAAAAAAAATATATATATAAAAATAAGAGATAACATTGGAATAAGAATTGGAATAGGATATAATCTGTTTTTTTTATTTATTAATTTTCTAAATAATTCATATAAATTTATTTTTTTAATCTTATTAAGTGGTTTATTATCAAGATTTTCCCAATAATATTTATTTTCGTTATTATAATAATAATTTCTTAAAATAAATGGAGCTTCCATAAAATCAATTATCATTGGGTTCATTTCTATTATTATGAAAATTATTAAAACATAATTTTTTGTCAAACTATATTTTGCTAAATTTGAATAATAGAAGAATCGTGCTTCTTCCATTTTTTTATTTAATATTTTATGTATTATTATATAAAAGTATTTTTTTATGTTTTTTGAAAAATTTTTAAACGCTTAGATTTGTTTTATTATATTTATAATCATTTAACCATAATTCATAGTAGTTTAACTTATTATTATCTATGGTTAATATTCTATATATTTTTGTAAAAAAAGAATTAAAATGAAATTTAAAAATCAATTTATTATAATTCAAATTTTTATTATTCAGAAATTGATTCTTATGATAATGTATTTTTTTCATATTGAAAATAAAAATTAAAACAAAAATTATTCAAATTATATAAAAGATAATAAATAAAACTTATTTTAAATAATTATTTCACAATTAATTATATTGCACAATAAAAATTTGATATTAAATTAAAGAAGAATTAATATATACAAATTCTTTACTACAATTTCCATTATCATCATAATATATTTCTTTATTTTCATTTTTTGAATATTTAAAATTCTTTTATAATTTTTATTTTAATATTATTAAATCATTTTTAATATTTTCTTTTTCTTCAATTATTTTATAATTGATAATAATTGATAATATTTTATGAAATATTTTATGTTATTTTAACTTAATTTGATTTCTTTAAACAATGAATATTCTTCATTTAATTTTTGAAAATACTTTTCCATTTCAAAAGAAATGAATTTAAAATAATTTTCGTTTATCTTGAGGAGTTTTCTCAATATTTATTATTAAAGAACCTAAATTAAGGTGATATAATTTTGAATTATTGGAAAAAGTTTTTTATTTCTCATAAATGAATTTTTAACTGTATTCTTCCTTTCTTTTATTATTTAATTTATTATCAATTATAATTTCTTAAAATTGAATTTGCTTTATACGAAAGAAATTTTTCATATAATAACATCGAATTATTTTCTTTTGTTTTTAAATGTTTTTTCATTATAAATAAATTAAAAGAAATTATCTAAAAAAATATATAAATATAAATAGTTTTCCTTATTAAAAATAATTATATAAATTGTATTTTTATTATTAATAAAAAAGAATTTAAAAAATAAAATAATTCAACTAAAAACAAATGTAAATAATTTTAATGGAAATTAAAATTCCAAAACAAGAATTCATGGATAGTATGTATAAAGATAATATTCAAAATCAATCAATAGAACATTTAAAAGACAATTTAAATTTACAAATTACTATAGTAAATAATAAAAACGAAGAGATAAATTCAAAAAAATCTCTGTCTCCAAGTTCAGTAAAAGGAGAAAAAAAAAGAAGAAAAGTACTTTGGATAAATAATTA
>JAEEGK010008982.1_pt1 | contig 23475 bp, 15 predicted proteins | sample 8958771 | NCBI WGS metagenome assembly JAEEGK01 (sample SAMN16246547, study PRJNA631951) | gut metagenome | biome: gut microbiome; feature: rumen; material: SC-attached | host: Bos | place: Iran: Karaj | collected 2018-10
GAGAATACTCTCGAGGCTATTGAAAGAATCAAAAAACTGTGATATAGTCTGACCACGCCTTAAAGGCGATTATCTGTTAAAACGTTCAAATAAGAGACTTATGTTTTCCCAAAGGGGAGACGTGGGTCTCTTTTTTTGTTGCATCAAAAGGAGGCATGGTGTTGAAGAAATCAATGAAAAAATTTGAAGAGATGATCATGTTTGTACTTATGGTCATTTCCGTATCCGCACTTATCCTGCTGCTTTCATATGCGGGGGACAGAGTTTCCGCAGCTGATTTGCCCGGGCCGGACAGTGTGCTTGAGTCATACCAAAACAATCCGTACATAAGATTTTACGAAGGGGATGAAGGAATAGCTTGGACCACCATACATCCGGACGGATATTCGATCAACGCAAACGGAGTATATACCTATGGAGGCGGGATCGGTATATACCGAAAACCTGACGGAACCGAGGTAATACCTGACGGCGTCGTATCCAGAAGGGAACTGGCTGGCCCGCTGCCTGCGGGACATCACTACTATGCAAAACCTTTGAACAATACGGTTATTCCGGTGGGGAGATGGGTGATATCCCAATCCGAAGCACGTTGCATTCACGGTCCTTTCTCGGCATGCAGGGATTTCGAATATTACGGAATTAACGGTTTGTCGAACAGTAAATGTCACGAAAGATATGATTCCGGATGGATAGCATATTGCGCCGATTGCGGTAAACAGATAACGGGACTCGTATATACGAATGATGACTGCGTAAGGCGTATCGGTTATGTATTTGCCGGTGATGATGAATTCATAAAAAAGTACCCGGCCGAATATCTCTTTGTATGTCCCATATGCGGAGATAATCTGGAAAACGATCTTCACATGGTATCCCATGACTGTAAATGTTTTATTTCCGCAAACAGATACAGAATCGTCTATGACGGAAACGGTGCATCAATAGGGAATATGGAGAAGTCCGTCTGCTATTACGGAAATGCTTCGGAATACGAAGGAAGAAACGTAACAGGTGCATTGACACTCAGAGAGAATCTATACGTTAAGCCGGGATACCACTTTGCGGGATGGAGCGATTCTCCCGATGGACAGGTTATTTTCGCGGACGGATGCACTACGGCTTCCATAGAAAACTATTTTACTTATCTGTCGGATACCGGGGATGAGAGTAATGACAGAGAGATAAAGCTGTATGCGGTATGGAAAAGATCGGATTGCATACTGGGCGTTTCAGGCGGATGCTTTGAAGATAATAAGGGATCCTATAACGGAGTGAAATCGGGAACTTTTGAAGCAGGTAAGAATTATTTCCTGAAGGGATGTATGTATGAAACGGAGATTGATCCGAGACATCTGACAGCACCTTCCGGATACAGGATAGATCTTGTTGTACCCGGCGGAATACAGATGCAGGCCATATATGCCTCATCTTCCCTTACGGGATGGGAGTTTGATTCGGATGATGCAAATGCAGGGACTTTTTCCTATACCGAAGGGGACATGCATTACGGTGGAAGACTATCCGGAAGGATAACAAATGCTGAGTCCGACGGAAGCTTTGCTTATATACATTCATCGCCGGTGAATAACAATATTGACCGGGCAACGGCTGTGTGGAAGAGTACATCGGTGATATTACCTGAAGCTTTTTTCCCCGGAAAGACATTTGACGGATGGTATACGGATCCGAATCTAAATCCTGACACATATGTCGGAAAAAACGGAGATATTTATATTCCCGCATCGGATACAGTTTTATATGCGGGTTTTACCGGACTTGATCTTACCGCAGCACCTGATTATATGGGCACCGTGGATTTCGGGACTTTGAGATATAACGGTCTTACGGATCTTTCCATCGGCCGATCCACCGAATATGACATATACAAATATTTCATTTCTTCGGATTATCCGGCTTGTAACTGGGTTGAAGCTGCCACTGATGATAGGGGAGGATACGGAGGAAGCGCTGTAAGGACATTTTCGGGCGGCGGGAAATATTCCGAATACACAGCACCTGTTTCGGGGATATACACTTTTGAATTATGGGGCGCCGCAGGAGCATCCTACGATAAATACAAGGGTGAGAACGGTGAGTATTCCAGCTGCAGGATTTATCTGAAAAAGGGCGATAAGGTCGGCATATATACAGGAAGCGCCGGGACGGTGACGAGCGGAAGTTCAGGTACGAACTGCTACGGAGGTGAGGGCTCGTATATATCCGTGAACGGAAATGTCATAATGTCATCATCCGGTGGTAAGGGTGCGTCATTTATCCTGAATGTCCGGAAAGAATATAACTACACGGGCTCTGTACAGACCTTTATCGCTGAAACGGAAGGAGATTACACTCTTCAGGTCTGGGGTGCGGAAGGCGGTGAGGTATCAAACGGAGGAGAGAATTCGGGAAAAGGCGGTTATGCGACGGGAAGAGTTCATTTAAATCAGGGCAGCGTTTTATATATCTGTGTCGGCGGACGGGGCGGTTATAACGGCGGAGGTGCCGGCGGATATGATGCATGGTGGGGACGCGGCGGAAGCGGCGGAGGAGCCACACATATCGCATCGAGAAACGGTGTTCTCAGAGATCTTTCCGCATATAAGAATAGTATTTATCTGGTTGCCGGCGGTGGTGGCGGTGCAGGCGGCTCTCAGGCATCATCGGGTGCAGGCGGCGGATATACGGGCGGTGTAGGTCATTCTCCCTGGCCAGATGGAGAGTGTACCGTAGGCGGAGGAACCGCTGCTGCTCCGGGGCGGTCCGGAAGCGAAGGCATAACCATCGGCGGCTTCGGATACGGCGGTGCCGGTATTTCATATTATCCCGATGAAAACATTTCTGCCATGGTGAACAATGGCGGAGGGGGAGGAGGATGGTACGGCGGCGCGGGCGGTGATGCCAAGCAAAAATCCTACGGTTGCGGAGGCGGCGGTGGAAGCGGGTATATAGGGGGCGTTTCCGGCGGAAGCATGTCAACCGGTGTAAGAAGCGGAAACGGATTTGCTGTCATAACCTGTTCGGTCAACATAGTCGGAACCGCGGCAAGAGGACGTTCCACATCATTTTTGCCGGGGGCTTTACTATATTCCGGATATAAAGTAACGTCTCATTCCGCTTGTGTATACCCATCATCGGATCCTTCCAAGGCCGGTTTTTGTACTATCACGGAACCTGCGGAGGTTTTCTATAATTCATCCGCATGTAAGATACTGTCACAGGATCTGGCTTCACCGGATCCTGTATCCGGTGTGGATTTAAGATACGATGCATCATCCGGAATCCTTGATATCAGCTGGGATATGCCGGATGACAACGGAACTGAATATTATTATGTGGCCCGTGCTTACAGATCTTCGGATGTTTTTGCAGGAATTACCGATAAGTATGCATCAACATCCGTAGAGACCCTGAATATCAAAACGGGAGTATATAAATATATTTACGTGACGGATTCTTCTCCCGTAAGAGATGCTTCATATGTGAGAAATTACGGAACAGGTATACTGACCTCCTGGTCGTCCGTATCGGGAACATATCCGGGCGCTATGTTTTCCGAATGGTATGAGCGTGCCTCTGCCGAAGCAAGGAGGACGAGGATAGAATATGTCCCTTCCGGAAATGACAGGTACATTCACATCGTATGCGCAGACAGAGCAGGAAATATCAGTGCCGTATTGAATGCATCAATAGACGGGGAGGGCGCATTTATTCCATATCCTGTTGTAACCGAAAATATGAGTGTTCTTTCCGCTCCGAATGTCTATGCTGATCCGGAAAGAGAAAACACATATTATGTGAGGGCTGACGGACATGCGGATTTTTCGCTTCAGTATTCCGCATATATTAATGGATATGCAAGAAGCACATACCAGATAGATACCGCACGCATACATTTAAGCGGAAGTGAATATTCGGAGATTACTTTTGAGAGAAATCCGAATGTTACCTCTGATACTGCGGCACTGCCTGCAGCTGCTTCCGTGTTCGGCCCGTTTCCCATGAGCCTTACGGAAGTGTCGGGCGGCTTGAGGACAAATCGCTCCGCAGCTCTTTCTTTTACGGGAACTTTTACTGCTTTATCGGAAGAAGAGATGTATATATATCCATCGGCGCATGCACATCTCGAATCCGGTACGGAAATAGTATCAAGCGATCCGGCAGATGACAGGGGGCATGGTCTTACGATAATAGGTGATGCACATGCTCCTCAGTGCATGGCGGCCGTTAACGGATCGGAGTATGAAGAGCTGTCACTTGTAAACATCTCAAATGTCTCCGCAACCCATGTGGTGGACAGAAGATACGAGGATGTAGACATAGATATTTATGTGACGGATCCGGGCTCAGGCCTTAAGGATAACTTTTATGTCCGGGTGATCAATCTGGACAACGGGCTGGAAGGAGAGTATACGAGCTCAGGTGAGCATCTGTATCTTCAGTTGAAACAGGACCCCGATTCCGAGAATCCATGCTTTGACAATATGCTGTTTAACGGCAGATTCATCATAAGTGTTACCGCCGAGGATAATGTTGGAAATAAGGAAACTCAGGAAAGTGCGGGGCTTACGGAACTTGATGTAAGCGGTGAGATCGTAAGAACGTTGGATACTGTGACCGGACCCTTAACTGATGACGAGGGAAGACCATATATCAAGAAAGGAGAGAGCGGTTATGTTATCTCGCGGGTATGGGGGTACCCTGATGCCGTGCTGGTTTCTTTTGACGATGTGAGTCTTTCGGAATATGACGTTTTGTATGTCACGGACGGAGGGATACCGGACAGCCTCTCCGGATTTGAGGGGAGAATCGTATATACTGATTCCCCCGAATACCTTTTCGAAAATAATACGGACTTTACCGTTCCGCTTGATTATGATGGAACCGGTATCAAAGTTACGATAACGGGATTTAAGGGTGACGATGAGATTACCTGGGAAACGGAATGTGAAGTAATTTCTTCGGGAAGCGTTCTTGATGAATTGATGACGGTGCTGAGATGAATTATAATAACGGTATCAATAAGTAATTGCGAGGATACTTCTTTGAAAAAGACTAAAAGTTTATTAGGTATTTTATTTTTGGCGCTGGTATTTGCATTTATATTCCCCGGCAGGGTGCATGCCGCTCCCGGAGCCGGTATGGGTACTGTTTTTCCTGTAAAGACAAGTGATTCGCCGGAAAGCGCCGTTTCAACACAGCAGGTTTGCCTTAACGGGATCAATTTCATAGTTGATACCTATCATGACAGGATTCTTTACAACGATTCGGAAAATCTCGAATATAATCTGTTTTCATGGAAAGTTATGGCTGATGATTTTAACAAGCCTCACTCAATAACTTCCGACGGGCTGATCTATCTTGTTACCGATACGGATAACAACAGGGTTGCCACTTATGCCAGAATTCCCACCGGTGAATTCATCGAGCTGCAGAGCTTTGAGAATGTGGGTATCAGACCTCATTACTGTGTATATGATGCCCCTACCGCTTCTTTCTATGTATGGAGTTCATACACGGGTGAGATGTACATTTATAAGAGAAGCGCCGGATCGTACAATGTTACTCTTTCCGCTGTCAAGAAGATTCCGGCACTTTACGGATTATATACAAGATCCTTTACCATAGACGGAAATAATATACTCCTGTGCAGTCAGGGCGCAGGCGGTATCGTAGTGGTCAACAAGAGGACTTTCAGATTTGTGGGAGCTTATCCCGTTCCCGACGAACTTGGCGGTGTGGTCCAGGTAGTCCATGTGGGAACACATTATTATCTGACCACTTCATCCGACAGGTACGGTAACATGAATATGGCAAGGACTGTCAGGAGCACTTCTCTCGCGGGATTTATGAATCTGGCAACCTGTGAGGATGTGACCGCTTATCTCGGAGGATTAACGGGATTGCAGATCCCCTATTATATAACCGAAAGTGGTGGTCTGTATTACGTAAGGCTCATCGGTCAGGCATCGGGATATGAAGACAAAGGAAGTGTATTTACCGAAGATGCCTTCGGAAATATTATTCTCTTAAGCAACTGGCCCTGATATAAAAATGACGGTGGAGAATGTGAAACAGGGGGACGGTTCTGTCGTTCCACAAGATTCTTGTGGAACGACAGAACCGTCCCCCTGTTTCACATTTATTTGATTTAATTACCGGATACATCCGAAACATATCCTTCGGGAACCACATGGACTACGCCTATCACTCCGATGAATGCCGGAGAGAAGATGTGCTGTGTGAGTCCTTCTCTGATCTCACCCTCCCATGCCGCGTGCATATGTCCGGCAAGAACGTAAGCACAATTCGAATCTTCGTCGTAAAGCATGTTCAGGTATTCCCACATGTCCGCATCGGGAATATAGTTTTCACTGTTAGGTGCCCAGTAGTAGATCTTGTTTCTTACAAGCATGGAGAGCATCTCCAGCGTGGGATCCGTCTGTGAATAATATGGAACGTGGGTTGCGGCTATAACCGGTACGCCTCTTGAATAAAGATCTCTCAACACTTCCATCTGCTCGGCGCCGGGCTTTTTGATGGAATTGTTGACGCCTGCGATGATGAATTCCCCAAGATCAATATATTTATGGGTATAGTCATCACCGTCGAGCTCTTCGTGAAGTGCCTGAGCTTTATAATCGTCAAAGCCGGTGCTTCCGTCACTGTACCATGTTCCGTAATCGTGATCAGCTCTTATATACAGAATTCGGTCCTGAGGGTATTTCAGTCTGTTGAATCCTGCTGTAAGTGTCTCCATATTAGAGGTGCTGCAATAATCAAGAAGGTCTCCTCCGAATATTACCGCATCAAAATCATTATAGTTGAGATAATCTACGATCTTGGGCCACAGATCTGCGCCGTGTATTCCGTCGGGAGTGACGGAAAGAGTTTCATATCTGGTCTCCACCGTCTCAAGGCTTCCCTCCGATACATCGCCTGCCTCATGATCTGTGATCATATGGATATCCGAAACCCAGGCTATGGTATAGGCTTTTTCCAGACCGGGGATCTCGATATAAACATTTTCTTCTACAAAATTATAATCCGGTGCCGGATATGTTACGGGTTCCGGCTCGGGCTCGGGTTCAGGTTCCTGCTCCGGTTCAGGTTCGGGCAACTGCTCGGGAATATCTGCCACCTCAACTTCTTCGGGTGCCCCGGTATCGGGGTTTGGGAGTACAAAGAAAAGAATGAGGCCCGCAACGGTCAGAAACAGCAATATTGCAGACAGGATCATCGTGATCTTGCTGTCCGTATCCGGAGTATTTTTCTTTTTTTCAGGTGCCATTATCTGTTAACCCTGATATTCTCTCTGATCCAGGCTCTGGTCTGAGCGGAAGTTCCGTTGGTGTAGCTTATCTGGTATGCAGGGTTAGCATCTCCGCTTATATCATTGAAGATCCAGAAATGGTTCATCTCGATATGAGTTTCATCAGCCTTCTTGGGATCGAGAACGACTATGACGCCGTCGAATGACTGCATCTTCTCTATTTCATTATTGAAAGCAACGGTATAAGGAGCATTGTCGATTCCCGCTTTGTCACAATAATAGATTCCGTCATGGAGAAGCATGAGATTGTAGTCGGTATCTTTAAGAACGGAGTCGATCCTGTCCAGTGCGTCCTCATAAGTCATCTCTCCGCTTGCGATTCCGGTCTCGATATCTTTTCTGGTCTTCCATGCAAGGGAATAGATCAGGCGGAGTCTCATGGGATCGTCGGGATCATCTTCGTTAAAGAGGATCCTGTTACCGTTCTCATCTGTGATGGAAGCGGCATCTTCCATAAGCTCCCATGCCTCGTCCCTTGACCAGTTCTCACGGGCGGTTATTTCGTTGATCGCAAAGATGTATTTGTCTCTGTAGGTGTCGATGAGAGCATCTGCCTCAGCGGGTATACCGCAGTCATCGAATTTGATGCCTGCGTTGGTCATGGCATCGGCATATCCGAGGATCTCATCATAATCCATTCTTGACTGGATATAGAGGCCTGAACTTACCTTCTGTCCGTCCAGAAGAGCAATGGAAGCTCTGACCTGTGCGGCGTACTTTTCGAATACTTCGGCAGCTTCTTTGGAAACATCATCGGCAAGTCCGTACTTTCCGGCAAGGGTGATGTATCCGTCGAGAGCATTTCCGTAATCTTCGGTGATATATTCGGACTTGTCGCCTTCTTCAACAGCGGCGTAGATCTCGTCCATTATGTCACTGATCTCCTGACGTCTTGCTTCGTCTGCTTCGGGATCTTCCTCGGGCTCTTCGCCTTCTTCGCCATCGCCTTCCTCATCGGATGTTTCATCGCCCGGATTGTCGATGCTTTCTTCGGAATCGTGTGTATTTCCGGATCCCATTCCTGAGAATACTCCGGCAGATTTAAGCGCAAGAAGTATTGCTACGATGATCGCACAGATCGCAAGCACGATAAGAATGATAAGTCCCTTGGAACTCTTCTTAGGTTTTTCTTCGGCAGCGGGAGAACTCTGAACGGGAGCATCCTGAGCAGCCTGTGCGGGCTCTTTTGCTGTTGAAGCAAGTACGGATGAAGCGCCTGCGGGCTTTTGGGTTTTATCAACAGCGGTTCCGCACTTGGTACAGAATTTGGCTCCGGGCTGCATCTTTGCTCCGCACTTGATACAGAAAACAGGGGGAGCGGAGACGGGAGTCTTTACGATAAGTGACTCGGGATCTTTGATATCGGGCTCTGCCTTGATGTTCTCGGGCTTTATGGGCTCGATCTTAGCGGTTCCCTGTTTTGCGGGCTCTTCCTTTTTTACCTCAGGCTCTGTAAGGTTCATGGGCTTGGGGGTTATGATAACGGGCTGAGCGGAAGCGGGCTTCTTTTCCTCTGCCTTGGTTTCTTCTTTTGCAGATTCTTCCTTTTTAACTTCTTCAGCTGAAGGAGTGTTGTTTTCAGGAATCTTGGTTCCGCACTTGATGCAGAATTTTTCCTGACCTGTGAGTTCGGTCTGACAATTAGGACATTTCATATTTAATATCTCCCTTTTATCATATGAGAGCGGTTTAACGGATTATGTAAACCGGTGACCTATCCGTTGAAAAAACCGTCTTCCATATTGAAAACACTACATTATACATATTTATAGGTACTTCATCAATTATATATACCATAGAATATTATTGCAATAAGCCTGTAAAGCAAATATAATTTTGAATGTATATGGGTGGTGATATGGTTGAAGTCAGTAATATCCGCAAATCATACGGTAGAAAGCTCATTCTTGACGGAGTAGGGTTTTCGGCACAGCCCGGTGAGCAGATAGCACTTGTCGGCAGGAACGGCTGCGGCAAGAGTACTCTCATGCAGATAATGGCAGGTCTGATAAAAGCTGATTCCGGAACTGTATCTTATTTCGGACAAGGTATTAAAACCGGACGCAGTTTTTCACATATCGTCGGTTATCTGCCTCAGGAGAATCCTCTTATAGAAGAGCTGTCCGTTGCAGACAATATTTCACTTTGGTCCGGCAGGAGGGTCCGCCCCGATGATGAAGTCGTAAAGATGTTTCATCTGAAGGATATGCTTAAGGATCCGGTATATAAACTGTCGGGAGGGATGAAGCGAAGAGTGGCTATTGCCTGTGCTTGTGTGCATATGCCGCCGGTAATGCTTATGGATGAGCCGACTGCAGCACTTGATATCTACTACAGACTTGAAGTCAGAAAGTGGATGAAGCAGTACAGGGAAATGAACGGAACCATTATCACCGTTACTCACGATTCCGACGAGATGTCGGATTCGACGAGGTGCCTTCTTATTGAAGACGGCATCATCAAAGAATACGAGGAGGAAAAGAAAAATGCATTTTGATCCAAACACAGGCGAAAAGATCATGGATCCCGGTGACGAGATTCAGGCTACCGCCGAAAATACCGCAAATCAGGCACAGGCAGCTGCTTCTCAGGCTGCAGAGCAGGTACAGGCTGATGCAGCTCAGGCTAACAACGCAGCAGCTCAGCAGGCAGCACAGAATGCCGCTCAGTTCCAGCAGGCACCTCAGTTCCAGCAGGCACCTCAGTTTCAGCAGGCTCCTTCTGATTCAAACAGCGTTAAGAAGGGCATGCCCATCGGTGTTGTCATCGGTATCGTAGCTGCAGTTCTTGTAGTTATCGGAGTAGTCGCTTTCTTTGCTTTCAAGGGATTAGGAGCAAAGGTATCGCTTCTTAATACATTGACCCACGCTTATGACGGAGAGTACCTTTCCGAAGCAACCAGAAATATCGCTTACAAGCCTTTCAACGATGTTACCATCAAGTATGAGATAGAGATGGATGATGTTGAGGCTGTCATGAGCTTTGCAAGCGAGCACTCTTCTCACACAAGAAGTGTTTATGCTGAGGTTACATACGACGGATTTACCGTAGATGCAACCGCTTATATCGATGAGAAACAGATTCTCGCTTCTTGCCCTCTTGTCGGCGATTATCTCTTCACATACGATTATTCAAACGACAAGCACGACGGAATTATCGCAGACGCTCTTGATGAAATGGACCTTGAGGTATCCGATCTTAATGCACTGATTGCATTCCTTAATGACAATTCCGGCTCTATCGAGAAGTTCTACGGCAAGTCTGTTGCATATTTTACCGATTGTGCAGCAAGTCTTGATTTCAAAAAGACCGGAAACAAGGAAACCTTTACCGTTAACGGAGACAAGGTTGATTGCAAGGAGTACAGAGCTACTTTTTCGGAAGAGACCTTAGCCGGATGGATCAGCGGATATCAGGAGATCGTTGAAGAGTTCGTAGAGAACAATTCCAATCTTGTAGAAACCTTCGAAGAGCTTAGCGGCGAAGACCTCGATATCGAGGATGCATTTGAAACCATTCTTGACGAGCTTGACGGTGATGAGGAAGCTTACATTTCTATCTTCACCAAAGGTAACACCACTGCAGCTATCCGTATTACCAATTCTGACGAAGATCAGTATTATGAGATTCAGCTTCAGGGAGGAGATTACCTCGCTCAGAATGTAGAGATCATCTTCAATGACGACGGAGATGAGGAGACCATCCTCACTGTTTCCGGTAAAACCAAGGGTGATGTTCAGACTACCACCATTGAGGCTGAGGATGACAGCTTCACATTCGAGTATTCTTACGACAAGAAGACCGGTGCATTTGAGATGACCATGGAGCAGTTTGGCCGTGAGGTTTATTCCTGCGAAGCTACCATTACCGTCGATAAGAATTCATACACAATTGAATTCGAGACCCTTTCTTCTTATGGAATGGACCTCGATTTTGATAAGTACATCGTAACTATTTCCACCAAGGCCGAGATCGTTAAGCCTAAGGGAGAAGAGTTCGACCTCGGAGCTGCCGATGAGGATGATTTTGAGGATCTTTATGAGGAAGTCGTGGAAGAGATCATGGATAATGACGAGCTTCAGGAACTCCTTGAGGAACTTGATCTTAACAGCTTGTATTATGGCTTCTGATCTGACCGTAACTTGTCGGTGTGAGAACCACTCTTTGGAATGAACTATTCTTTACAGTACATAAGAATAGAGCTTAAAAGAGCCGCTCATGCATTGATGAGCGGTATGGTTACGCTTATTATCATATCTGTTATTACACTGGGCTCTGCGGCAGCGCTTTATACGCTGCTGCAGAGCCTTGGTATTTCCGAACCTGTTAAGATCGCTGTATCCACTCCGGGAGAAGGGAACATGGCAAAACTCGCCATCAAGCTTCTCAAAGGAATGGATTCCATAAAGGTAGTGTGTGAGTTCGAACTGACGGATGAGCAGGATGCCAGGGAAGGTGTATATAACGGAACATACGGAGCCGCGATAGTTCTTCCAAGGGATTTCTACGAGGGTGTAAATACCGGAGTTAACCCCCCCGCTCTTATCCTTATTCCCGAAGAGATGACGGAAGGCCTAAGGAATTTCGGAGATCTTCTGGAAGCTTCAGTTTCACTTGTCGATACGGTTGAAGGCGGAATCTATGCCGTATCGGATGCTTACTATACATACGGTATGTATGTGAGTAAGGCGGACATGGAAAACTATCTTACAAATCTTTCTTTTGATACACTTCTTAACCGCACCAAGTTTTTTGATGAGGAACTGGAAAGTTCACTGGATGTGGATGATCTGATATCTTATGCGGTTGTATCCGCATGTCTTCTGATACTTATGGTCACCTGCACGGGCTTCGGTTATCTGTATACGAAAAGAAGCAGATCCGTCGAGTATCTTCTTAAAAGAAACGGAATAGGTCCCGTCAAAAAAGGATTTGTAAGATTGTTTGTCATGATGCTTCAGCTTTTGGCTATCTATCTGGTATTTATGCTGGTGGTCATGATCGCATCGCATATTATGGTTTCTTCCGATAATGAAGCTATAGTTCTTGCCGGAAAATCCCTTGCCGAGGCTTTGGATGTTCTTAAATCATTCGGAAACGTGATACCGGTTCTCTTCTGTATATGCGGGTTTACGCATCTTGTCTATTCCCTTTTGGGAAGCAGAGAGGATTCAGGTCTCATCCTTCTTATTGTTTTCATGATCATGCTCATAGTCGGAGGGTGCATCGTTCCTTCCGTATTCTTACCCGATTCCATAGAAAATCTCGGGTCTTATCTTCCTGCGGCTTTGTGGAGAAATGACATCTTCTCCGGCGGACCTTTCAGGGAGATAGTTATGGGCACATTGCTGTTTGCCGGAGGGGAGGGGATCACATGTCTGTATACCTGAGTCGTTTCCTCCTGTTCCTTAAAGCGAGGCTGAAAAGTCCCTTTACTTATATATGGATGGTTCTGATCGCATTTTCCCTTTACCTTGTTTCCAAATCGGTCATTCCTCTTTCGGAGCCTTCGGAAGTATTGATCCTTAACGAATCGGGTGAATACGGGGAAAGGGTTTTTGAACTTCTTGAGGTTACCGCCGAGCATGGCGGAGCATATGTATTCAGGGAGGCTGATGACGAGGAGAGCCTCAGAACGATGGTGAGAAAGGGCCAGGCAGCCTGCGGTTTTATTTTCCCGGAAGATATGGAAGAAAAGATCGCATCGGGGGATACGCGTCATATGATCGTTATGGTCACTTCCACATTCTCTGCCAAAGGCCCGGCCGTCAGGGAAAGTGTATTTGCCGCACTTTACCGGGTGATGAATGCGGATGCGATCGAAAGTACTCTGGGTTCTTTTTTCGAGGATCCGGATCTTGTAAGGGATTATGTAAGGGAAAAATACGAGTATTTCGTCGGAAGCGACGAGGTGTTCGGACTTGAATATGAAGTAGTTGAGACTGCTCCGGATGCTTCGACGGACTTTTTAAGAGACAGTTCCGATCCCATAAGGGGAACTGCCGCGGTGCTTATATTTATACTGGGACTTTACAGTGCAAGCTCATATTTCGGAAAGGCGGGGCGTTTCTTTAAGGCGCTGGGGAGAAAAGAGAAGGCCTTCAGCCTGTTTTTGTACGAACTTTCCTCCATAATCATCCCGGCAGCCAGCGGATTTGTGATGATACGCACCCTTGATCCGGGGGATGTGCCTTTTATCCGTGAGCTTCTTATATATGCGGCTTTTGTATTATTCGGCTGTATATGGAGCGGGGTATTCGTAAGCTTTTTCAAGAGAAGCGAGAAGTATCTTCCTGCTGTATCGGTCCTCATGTTCGTATGCTTTGCAATCTGCCCGGTGTTTTTTGATATAGCGGGTTATTTCCCAATCATCAGGTATATAACCTCGGTCCTCCCCCCGGCTTTTTACCTGTATATGCTCTAAACATTGACTTTTCACCACTAAAAGTGGAAAATACATATGTTTTATAGTTCCGAAAGAAAAGGAGAAAAGACATGAAGTGTAAGAATTGCGGAAACGAGCTCATGGATGGCGCAGTTTTCTGTCAGGCTTGCGGAACCAAGCAGGACGAGCCTGCTGCTGAAGTAAAGCAGGAAGAGACTAAGGCTGAAGAAGCTCCCAAGGCCGAGGAGACTAAGGAAGCTCCCAAGGCGGAAGAAAAGCCTGCCGAAGAGAAGCCCGTTCAGGAAAAGAAAGAAGAAAGCACTGCTCAGCCCGAAGCTCAGGCACAGCCTCAGCCTCAGGTACAGCCTCAGGCACAGGCAGGCGAGACTAAGAAAAAGTCTCCCATTCCCTTTATCATTGCAGGCGCTGCGGCAGTTGTCCTTATAGCGCTTATCGCACTCGGCATTAAGCTGATAGGTTCCGGAAGCAGAGGTGGTTCTTCAACCGCAGTAGCATATGTTTCCAAGGGAACCCTTTGCGTTATCACCGATGCTGCTTCAAAGGAGCCCAAGATCTTCGAAGTCTGCGACATCGACCTTGACAATGGCGCATATTATCCCTATAACTTCATCACCTGGAGCGATGATAATAAGACTATCTATTTCTTTGATGATGTGGATTCGGATAATTACGGTGATCTTTGCTCCGTTCAGATATCCAAACTCGGCAAGGATAAGTCTAAGAATGAGTCTAAGGTTGTAGTTATCGATGACAATGTCTATATCCCCAACTTTACCGTTCTTTCCGACGGAAAGCTCATGTACACCACTTCTAAAGATAAGCTTTGCATTTATGGCGGAAAAGAGCCCGAAGAGATTGCCAAGGATGTAGAAGATTTCTATCTTACCGATGATGAAAAGGCAGTCATCTGTCTCGGAGACTATGAGTCCGATGAAGGATATACTCTTTCATATATGAGCATTACCGGTGATGATGTTACCGAGCTTGACGATAAGGTTGACCGTGTCAATTCCGTAGAAGAAGGTTATGTAATCTATACCAAGTCCGAATATGATGAGGATTATAATTATATCCAGTCTCTCTATACCTGTGATTTCGAGGGAAATACCGATGAGATAACCGATTCACTCGGATCAACAGGAAGCATTTATGAGAATGGCTTCTACTATACCGAAGAAGTTGCTTCAACCGTAACACTTTACGATTTTATCGATGATCCTTATGCAACATCCGATGCTCAGGCAGAGGAGCCTAAGTATCCCGATTCCGATGCAGGATTTGTTCAGGCAGATCCCGAGGAGGTTTTCGATAGCTATAAGCTTAACAGGATCGTTAAGAAGTTCGATGGAGATCCCGTAGCTTACATGGAGAGCAACTGCTCCACTTATACCTATAACGGAAAAGATTATTACTATACCTATAACAGCGACACCTATGAAGCATATTATTATGACATAGCGGGCGATGTTTACTACCGTTATGACAGCGATAAGATGTCAGAGGCAAGAGACAAGTACTATGAAGATATGGAAGTCTGGTATGATATCCAGAACAGAATCTATCTCAGAGACTCTCTTAAAGAGTACGAAGTAGATCCCGGATATGTAGCACTTTACTATTTCCACGACGGACAGAGTGAAGAGATCGTAAGCGAATGCAAGGACGTTAAATATGCTTATATCGGTCTTGATACTCCCATGGCACTTTATCACCAGGCAGATTCCGATTCGATCGAGAAGCTTAGCATTGACGACATCTCATATGCGTATGATGCATATGATCAGCTTTTCGGATATTCCGCATCAAATGATTATGGCGAGATCTTCTACGCTATCGGCAGCGACGCAGAGCTTTCTCTCGGTGAAAGCGGAATGATCAGAAGCATCGGCGGATCTTCAGCCGATTCACGTATAGCTGTTCAGATCGATAATGATGATAAATCCGAGTTCATTCTCTACACCATAAACGGAACATCTCTTGAGCAGGATTCCAAGTTTGATGATGAGGCGGAACTTGTTGCCGGATACAAGAACGGAAAGGTTTATTTCATTAAGAATATTTCCGATGACAGCTCGACCGGTGACCTCTATATTTATGACGGCAAAGATAACGTTAAGGTATTAAAGAATGTCAGCCTTTACAAATCCGGATTCGTATATGATAACGGAAACTTGATCGTCTACGATGAAAAAGGAAAGGCTACCCTTTACAATTCAGCCGGAGAAGAGATCGTAAAACTCGGTGAGGTTGATTCTCTCTGGGATGTCAGATATTTCTCAGATAAGAAGATACTCTACGTTGCAGGTGAAAAGCTTTGCTTCTACAACGGAAAAGAAAGCTTTAAGATTGCAAGCCGCATCGAATATATAAGATTTGCAAGCTCAACAAACGGTTCATCACTTTCAACCTACAGTTACTAAGTCGGTCGTTAAAGATATTTTGGAGGAAAGGCTTTTTATGGATAAGGGATATTATGAATTTCTGGTAAAGGGTAAGCCCAATACCATGGCTAAGATTTTAAAGGTGGTACTGTTCATACTGACGGTCCTCACTCTTATCGGAGCCCTCCTTCTCGGAAACATGGTTGTGATGGTCCTGGGAGTAGCATTCGGGGTAGGTACATATTTTGCGTCACTGTTCACGGATGTGGAATATGAGTACCTGTATCTGGAAAAAGAACTTTCCATCGACAAGGTATTCAACAAGGAACGCAGAAAACACGCCGAGACCCTGAGCCTTGATAAGGCACAGGTATTCGCACCGGAAAAGAGCTCCAAGCTCGATAACTTCGGCAAGATGAACGGAAAAGTTACCGATTACAGCTGCGCCGAAGAAAACAACGGTCTTAAAAAATACGTTATGTACTACGAAGGAAATCGAAAGATCCTTTTCTCGCTGGATGAGGAAATGATCAAGATCCTTAAGAGTAAATGCCCCAGAATTTTCAGTGAATATTGATTAACTGAGTCAAGGAAGTTTTTTACCTTAAACGGGATAAAAAACTTCCTTGACATTTATTTTGGGTGATGATAATATCTTTAAAATTTTTCTTTTTTTAATCATTAAAAATCATTAGCAGATTCGCTGCGGAAAGGAAGATCATGGCAAAGATAGTTGAAGACGGTATCACATTTGACGACGTGCTTCTGGTCCCTTCTTACTCTGAAGTCATTCCTAATCAGGTAGACCTTCACACTAACCTCACCAAGAAGATCAGACTCAACATTCCACTTATGAGTGCGGGCATGGACACTGTTACCGAACATCGTATGGCCATCGCAATGGCAAGACAGGGAGGTATCGGCATTATTCATAAGAATATGTCCATTGAAGCTCAGGCAGATGAGGTAGATAAGGTTAAGAGATCGGAGAACGGAGTTATCAGCGATCCCTTCTTCTTGAGCCCCGATCATACTCTTGCAGACGCCAACGATCTTATGGGTAAGTTCCGTATTTCGGGCGTTCCCATTACCGAAGGCCGCAAGCTTGTAGGTATTATCACTAACCGTGATCTTAAATTCGAGACAGATTTCTCCAAGAAGATCAAAGAGTGCATGACAAGCGAGAACCTTGTCACTGCCAAAGAAGGAGTTACTCTTGAGGAAGCTAAAGAGATCCTCGGAAAAGCCAGAAAAGAGAAGCTCCCCATCGTAGATGATGATTATAATCTCAAGGGTCTGATAACCATTAAGGATATCGAGAAGACCATCAAATATCCCAATGCTGCCAAGGATGAGCAGGGAAGACTCCTTTGCGGAGCAGGCGTAGGAATCACCGCCAATGTTCTCGACAGAGTAGCCGCACTTGTAGATGCCAAGGTAGACGTCATTGTTCTTGACTCCGCTCACGGACATTCTCTTAACGTTATCAATTGCGTTAAGATGATCAAAGAAAAATATCCCGATCTTCAGGTCGTTGCAGGTAACGTCGCTACCGGTGAAGCTACCAAGGCACTTATCGAAGCCGGCGCGGATGCCATCAAGGTTGGTATCGGACCCGGATCCATCTGTACCACCAGAGTAGTAGCAGGTATCGGTGTTCCTCAGATCACCGCGATCATGAACTGCTATGCTGTTGCCAAAGAATACGGTATTCCCATCATCGCTGACGGCGGTATCAAGTATTCCGGAGACGTAACCAAGGCTCTTGCGGCAGGCGGAAGCGTTTGTATGATGGGTTCTATTTTCGCAGGATGCGAGGAGAGCCCCGGAGAGTTCGAGCTTTATCAGGGAAGAAAATACAAGGTATATCGCGGAATGGGATCCATCGCAGCCATGGAAAACGGCAGCAAGGACAGATATTTCCAGGAAAATGCCAAGAAGCTTGTTCCCGAAGGTGTCGAAGGAAGAGTCGCATACAAGGGACTCGTTGAAGATACCGTATTCCAGCTTCTCGGCGGCTTGAGAGCAGGAATGGGATACTGCGGAGCACAGGATCTTCCTACCCTTACGGAGACCGGAAGATTCGTTAAGATCTCTGCCGCATCTCTTAAGGAGAGCCATCCTCACGATATTCACATCACCAAGGAAGCTCCCAACTATTCCGTAGACGGCTGATGCGTTTTAACGTGATAAAGTATTTAGTGTGATTATATAAGCGGCGGGCTAAAATCCGCCGCTTTTTCTATGTTTTGCACCATGTCATTTCCTTTTATTTGCCCCCGAAATATGGTATATTTTATACATTGATGATTGTGTATTTTGTATCTTCGGAAAGCGTTTTTTGAGGTTGCCATGGTCGGAGTCAGGACAATAGACAAGGAAAAACTTCAGATGATACAGGATCTGATATGCTCCTTCGTCGGGGTAAGCGGTGTTATGCTCGATCTGAACCGCTCTGCCATATCCGCGATAAGCAATGACCACGTCTCGGGAAGCGCTGTCTCACAGCTTCTCGGAAGCGAGTACCTCGATCAGATGCTTGATAATGTCCGTGATGATTCGCCGGAGGATATCTGCATCCAGAATATAGAAGACAGTGAAGATGGTATGGTTCACGTGGGTGTTGTCAGCATCAAGCCTGCGGGAAAGATGTTCATGACGGCTCTCGTTACCGCTCCCGGTGCTTTCAGAAGCGATAAATTCGCTCAGTTCCTTGATTTTATGAAAGCTACCACTGAAAGCTATCTGAGGGCTACCCCCGAAGATGAGATCAATCCAGAGCGTTTATACAGCGGTGACAGTGATGATTCTTCCGTCAGGATACTTGAGACGACCAAGAATATCCTGGAGCTTCTTGATTCCGATGAAGGCATTGAATCGGTATTCCGTAAATGGGTCAGCCTTACATCTGCTTTCCTGGGAGTTGATTTTGGCGGAGTATTCAGACTCAGTGACAGAGGGATCGATACAGTAGCCAGGTATGATGCACCTTTGGCAAATACGGGGTTTGATTCCGTTTTTGAGTTTTCGCTCGGTGACATTCCTCAGAATGATGGGCCGCTGATCATTTCTTCCGAGGCTATCGATAAACAGCCCGGACTTTATAACGCCAGAAAATACGATGTTAAATCGTTTATGTATTTCCCTCTTTTGGTACGTGAGAACGGTGAGGGAACATTCATATCGCTTTTTGTTCACAGATCCCGCAGACATAACTGGGATATGGATGAGATCAGGTTTGCCGGTGATGCCGTCAGGATCATGCAGAGCATCATTCAATCCAGACTCATGTACGGTACGATCTCCAGATATTCCGGCTCCGTTACCGAGATCCTTGATAATGTGGGATGCTGCGTATATCTGACTCAGGAAACCACGGGTAAGGTTCTTTTTGCCAACAGAATGCACATAGATACCTTCGGTGCGGACTGGCAGGAGGGGGATCTTCAGGAGATCATTTCCAAAGGTGATTTCTCCAATCCCGTTAACGGATCATTTGAGATATATTATCCCGAATCCAGGCGCTGGTTTGACCTTATGTATAAGAGAGTGGAATGGGTTGACGGATCTCCCGCAATGCTTCATTCCCTTTATGATGTAACCGACAGGAGATTATATCAGCGTAAGATCGAGCAGCAGGCGTTTACAGATTTCCTCACCGGCCTTTATAACCGTATGTGCTGTGAGAAGGATCTGGCAAGACTTATAGATGAAGCAAGGCTGTCCGGAAAGAGCGGAGCGGTAATCTTCATAGACCTGGATGATTTCAAACATATCAACGATGGTCTCGGTCATCAGTACGGAGACGTATTGCTCAAGGAGATCTCGGGCTCACTTCAGAAGATAACCGGAGTAGAGAATTTCTGTTACCGAATGGGCGGCGATGAATTTGTTATTCTGATCCCTCCTGAGGCATATGAGCACTTTGAAGAGATCAAAGAGTGTGTGGTTAAAGTATTTTCATCCCCCTGGATCATCAAGGAGATCGAGTACTACTGCACGGCCAGCATCGGAACCGTTACATTCCCCGATTACGGAGACAATGTCCTGGACCTTCTCAAGAAAGCTGACATTGCCATGTACTCCTCCAAGAAGTCGGGCAAGAACCGTATTACGGAATATACCGACGATCAGGAAACCTATTCCGGAAGACGTCTTGACATGGAGAAGAACATGAGAGACGCTTCTTCCACCGGTTACAGGGAATTCGAGGTTTATTACCAGCCCATAATCGATGTGGAAAACGGTAAGCCTTTCTGTGCGGGAGCCGAGGCTCTTGTAAGATGGAACAGCAATAAGATGGGATTCATATCCCCTTCCGATTTTATCCCTCTTGCGGAATATCTCGGACTCATCAATCCCATCGGCGGACATGTGCTTGAAAAGGCATGTGAGAACTGCAGGGAATGGAATGAAAAATACGGTCTGGATTACAAGGTTAACGTTAACCTCTCCGTGGTCCAGCTGCTTCAGAATGATATAGTTGAATCGGTCGAAGAGACCATTAAGCGGACCGGCATCGATCCCAGACATTTGTGCCTTGAGGTTACCGAGTCTCTTGCGATCAATGACATGCCGAGGATGATAGAGATCCTTACCAGGATCAAGGCCCTCGGATGCACCATAGCGCTGGATGATTTCGGAACGGGTTATTCATCGCTCAACCACATTAGAGAAATACCTTTCGACATAATCAAAGTCGATCAAAGTTTTGTAAGAGATCTGGATACGGATGCATATGCCCAGTCATTCGTAAGAATGGTCGCCGAACTTGCGGAAACCATCGGTGTAAAGATATGTGTCGAAGGTATTGAGAACAAAGACCAGCTTGATAAGCTTGACGGAATGAAGATCAAATACATCCAGGGATATTATTTCGATAAGCCGCTTGTCAGACAGGAATTTGAAAAAAAGTACGTTTTGAAAACAAAGGGCAATTGATCTATAGGAGGGTAATATGTCACTGGAATCAAGTTTGAGAGAAAATTCATATCCCGGCAGAGGCATCGTAGCGGGACTCAGCGCTGACGGAAAATACGCCGTATGCGCATATTTCATAATGGGCAGAAGCGTTAACAGCAGAAACCGTATCTTCGTGGAAGTTCCTGAGGATAACGGTATCGAAACAAGACCTTTCGATATGAGCAAGCTCAGCGACCCCAGCCTTATCATCTATCATCCCGTAAGAGTTGACGGTCACACCACTATCGTTACAAACGGTGATCAGACCGATACCGTCAGAAACGGTCTCGATAAGGGATTTACTTTTGAGCAGTCTTTAAGAAGCCGTACATTCGAGCCCGATGCTCCCAATTTCACACCCAGGATTTCAGCAGTACTCAATGTACACGCAGGAAATTATGATTATCAGATGTCCATCATCAAGAGCGAGGACGGAACCGAGGAAAGACCTATCCACTGCACTTACTCTTACGGCAAGCCTGTTGCGGGTGAGGGACATTTCATTCACACCTACAAGCACGACGGCGATCCGCTTCCCAGTTTTGAAGGCGAGCCCGAACTCGTCAAGATCTCAGGAGATATTGATGATTTCGCACTCCTGATCTGGGATTCACTCAACCGTGATAACAGAGTATCGCTCTTTGTCAGATTCATTGATATCGAGACCGGAGCTACCGAGTCAAGGATCATCAACGCAAATAAATAATACTTTCGAGTCAGGGAGAATCTTCTCTCTGACTCTTTTTGTTTATGGAGGGTGTATGTCCGAATACAGTGATAAGATCCGAAAATCCTTTGGGGATTCCGACAGGAAAAGAGATGCGGGACTTAAGACACCTAAGAGTATCGCACGCTTTGATAACATTTCATACGGACCTCACCCCACCTGGAATCTGCTTGATGTATACCGCCCTCAAAAAGCATCCGGCAAGCTTCCCGTCATAGCGATCATTCACGGCGGCGCATGGGTTTACGGAGATAAAGATGTATATCAGTTCTATGGTATGAGTCTGGCAGGACGCGGTTTTGCCGTAGTGAACTTTTCATACAGACTTGCTCCCGAATATAAATATCCCGCGCAGCTTGAAGATATCTGCCTGGCTTTTAAATTCATCTATTCCCATGCGGATGAGTACGGATTTGATCTTAACAATATTTTTGCTGTGGGAGATTCAGCGGGGGCGCACCTTCTTACAATCTTCACCGATCTGATGATAAATCCGGATTGCCGCAAGGCTTTCAAAGCACTGTTCCCGAAGGCTAAGCTTTCCCTTCCCAAAGGAATGCATCTGAATGCGGTCGCACTTAATTGCGGTAAATACGATCTTGGTAAGGATATGGATCTTGATCCTAACGTAAAATTCCTTATCAAAGACTTGCTTCCGAAACGTGGAACCAAGAAGGAGATGGAACTGGTATGCGGGGACAGATTCGTAACATCCAAATTCCCGCCCGCCTTTGTAATGACTTGTCCCGGAGACTTCATCAAGGGTCAGGCCAAGTACATAATAGAAGCATTTACCGCAAACTCAGTCCCCTTCTGTTACAGGTTCTACGGAAACGAGACGAACCCTCTTCACCACGTATTCCATTGCAATATGCGTTTGCCCGAAGCGAAGAAATGTAATGATGATGAATGTAAGTTTTTCAAAGAATATATTTCACAATAAAATATGTCTCTTATAAGAATCGTTATACAGAAACTCATTACGTGCATCACTTGACACGTTTCTTTATACACCTGTAAAATTGGAAACGAATCTTGGAGTTATTAGGGACGGTTCCGACTGACTCACTCCTAAAGAGCGAGATAGCCGGTGCAGTCCCTTAATTAATACCTTGATAGCCTAACTATATAACCGGATTATGGAGAACTTGTATTTATGAAAAAGAAAGTTTTGATTTCGTTATCAATCATTATGGCTTTATGTCTAACCGCATGTTCCGGTGGGACTGCATCTGCAAATACATCATCAAATACATCTGAAATAGATACTTCGGCGGAAGACTTTACTGAAGATGATACAGAAGCAGCTCCGGAAGATGATATAGACGAAGAAGCAGAAACAATCGCTGCTGATGAGACGGAAAACTCCGAGTATATGAAACAGCGTGGAGTAGCCGGTTATGTAGATGAAAATAACATCTATATAAATGAGTTCTTTGGAATTAGTTCCCTGCCATATCCCGGTTACAGATACTTATCCGATGAAATCATAGGTTATACCGGGAACGCAAGCAGTGCTCATCTCGATGAAGAAACCATCACGGAAACACTTGACTCCTACAATCAGTTGGTGGAATTTGTCTATTCCGACACCATGATGCATAACTATTCGACGGTGATATTGTCCAAAATGGCTGATGATCTTGCCATGGAAGATATAGAGTCA
>JAEEGK010008984.1_pt1 | contig 23469 bp, 19 predicted proteins | sample 8958771 | NCBI WGS metagenome assembly JAEEGK01 (sample SAMN16246547, study PRJNA631951) | gut metagenome | biome: gut microbiome; feature: rumen; material: SC-attached | host: Bos | place: Iran: Karaj | collected 2018-10
AGTTCTGCCTGGAACAACTCAAGGCGGACGAGCCGGTTTTCTACCTGTGGCAGAACCGGCCGTCCGTCATTATTGGCCTGAACCAAAGCGCGTACGCGGAGGTCAATCTCCCCTTTCTGCGGGAAAAGGGCATCGTCCTGGCCCGGAGGGTGACGGGCGGCGGTGCCGTCTATCACGACCTGCAGAATCTCAACTACACCATCACCGGACGCATCCGCGACCTGGAGAGCGACTATCCGGCCTACGTGGAGACGATGGCCCGCGCCCTTCGCGCCCTGGGCGTTCCCGCGGAAGTCTCCGGGCGGAACGACATCCTCGTAGAAGGCCGCAAATGTTCCGGCTATGCCAAACGCATCTCCAAGGACCGCCTGATGATCCACGGCACGCTGATGTACGATGTCGATCTGGATACGCTCACGCAGGTGCTGGCCACCCCCGGCAGCAAACTGTCCGCCGCGGGCGTTTCTTCGGTCCGCAGCCGCGTCGCGAACCTCAAGGAATATCTTCCTCAGTTCAGGGACATCCAAGCGTTCCAGGCGGCTTTACAGGCCCTTCTCGCCGGAGATGACAGAGAAATCCGTCTGACGGAGGCGCAGATCGCACAGATCGAGGCCGATGCGGCGGCCAAATACCGGACCTGGGAGTGGATTTACGGACACTCCCCCCTCGCGGCTTTCCGTGTCAGCCGAAAGTTTGCCTGCGGCAGCATCGAGGCCGCCTTCTCCCTCAAGGCCGGCTGCATCGACGGTCTTTGCTTCAGCGGCGATTTCCTGGGCAACCTGCCTCCCGACCGTATCGTCACAGCCCTGCAGGGCTGTCGCTTCACGCGGGATGACATCCTGGAAGCCTTGCGCAATCAATCCGTCAGAGACTGCTTTGACGCCATGACACCAGAGGAACTGGCCAACTTCCTTTGTACGAACTGATAACCCATCCGATTATGAGACAATGGACCATCGCCCTTCTGATCCTGTGCTCCCTGAATATTTGCCTGTATGCACAGAACCCTTCCCGTACGGGACATCCGCAGGATTCCATCTCCTCCCCTATCCGTTCCTGAACAGCAGGCATGTCGTCCCCGTCGGCGGTTTCATGCCGGACCGATACACGGAAAACCAGATTCCTTTCTTCCTCTGGTCCAACGGTTTCCGGGATACGTTCGGGATCAGTACCCTCCTGCAACTGGACCTGCGGTACGGGTTCGGCCGCAAGCACTACATCACCGCCCGGGGGGTGCCTTCAGGGACATCTATTCGGTCGATGCGCTGGATGTCGGACAGACGTTCTGGGGAATCGGTGCGGAATATGCCCTCAAGACCATCGGCGGCCCGCTCAGGATCGCGGCCCAGTGGGGACCGGAATTCGGTCCTTCCCTCTATGCCTCCTTCGGCTTTGACTTCTGACAGGAATCACCGGGGATCCGACTCGTGCAGGCTGGACACCGTCACCGGGCCCAGCAGGCCGGAAGGCAGGAGCGGAGAATCGGCAGTGTACCAGTTGGAAGCGGTGTAGGTCCATTTCCGGGTGGCATCCGGCTGCAGGTCGCCGATGATCCGGTTGGGCCAGAGGTTGATCACTTTCACTTCCAGGTCGTTCGTGCCGACCTGGAGGTACTCCGCCGGGACTTCCACCCGGAAGGGAGCCTTCCACACGACGCCCAGGTCGTGCCCGTTGACCTTCACGCGGGCCAGGTTTTTCACCGAGCCCAGGTCGATCTCGAACGACGCGGCGTCTTTCATCTCCTTCTTCGACAGGGTGAAGGAATTCCGGTAGATGACGGTACCGGAGTAGTACCGGATGGCCGGATCCTTCGACTCCGTGTAGGACATCAGATGGTCGAAAACCGCCTTGGAAGGGGCGCCCAGGCCTGATTCGAAGGAAAGTTTCCAAGGACCTTCCACCGTCCGGATCGGCAACTTCCTCGGGTGGAAGACCGGAACAGCCTCCTCACGGGCCTTGCCGATGACCACGAACAGGGCCTCGTCCGCCTCCAGGTCCATCTTGAAGAACCGGTAGCCGTCTGGCGAGGTGGAGCCGTTGATCCGCCGCACCTTTCCGGTGGCCGGGTCCAGCACCCGCGGCTGCCCTTCCCCCCCCCGGACCAGGATGACTGAAGAAGCCGCCTTGCCGGAGAAGTTCCGGAGCCACCAGATATCTTCCCGGTCCGTTTCCCGGTGAACATAGGCCCAGTCATCGGGGATGATGCAGTCCGGTTCAATTCCCTTCGCTTTCAGGGCTTCTTCCACGGACATCTCCAGAAACAGGGGCTTCAGTTGGAGCAGGAGCAAGTCGAAGGCCTCCTGGTGGTCCGTCAGCGTCGCGCTCCGTTCCGGGAGCGTCCCGCAAACCGGGATTCCCGCCTTGGCCAGGTACACGATACGCTGGAGGACCGCATAGGACATCGTCTTGCAGTTGGGGCCGAGGACGAGCAGTCTGTAACTCATCCCCGACTCGGTGACCAGGTTTCCGTCGATGGGGAACACCATGCGCTGCAGTCCGTACGGGTTGATGAAATCGTAGGCATGGCCGGCCGGGATGTCGGGCAGTTGCTTTCCGAACAGGCCCGTGATGCAGTTGTCTTCGCCGTAGTAGTAAAGGATGTCGGCCTGGTAATGGCCCTGCTGCAGCAGATAGGAACTGCGGGCGAGATAGTCCATCCAGGGGCGCGCTTCCTCCGCCCAGGTATCATGGCGGTTGAACCACTGGCCATAGCCCAGCAGGTCCAGGCCGGGGCGGTGCGTGTCGTCCGGCTGATGGGACGATTCATGGATCACGAACCGGTTCAGACCGCAGGAAAGGGCGATATCGGCCGTGTTCTTCATGTTTTCCGGGCAGTAGGAATAGTTCTTTCCGCCCACACCGCTCGTGGTGAAGGATTCCGCCGCGACGATGTTCTGCCCGAAGATATGGGCTACCGAGGCCGATTCGCGGATGTCGGCCATCGCCATCGGGATGGACGATCCGGCATTGGCGTTGTCCATCCAGATCGCGGACATGGGGATGTCGGCCTTCCGCTTCAGGTCCATGCCGTCGCCCACGAACACATGGCCGTTCTCGTGGGATTCGGTATAACGGCCTTTCAGGCCTGCCTCCCGGGCGATGGTGCCGAGCCGGTCGTAGTTCTCCGCCATGAGTTCACCCAGCGTGCGACGCCAGTCAAAGAGGAACTGCTCCGTTTCGGCCGTCCCGCGCAAGATCTCGCCCGTAAGGGCCGGAAGCCACGGGAACAGCGAATAGCCCCGCCGTTCCTTGAATTCCTGGAACATGTTCCGGGTCCAGGTCATCTGTCCGGCCTCGTAACTGTCCGTGAGCACGTAATCGACCGGAGCGCCTTCATAGATGCGGAAGAACTCCTTGAAATAAGCCTCCCAGGCCTTCGGATCCAACTTGTCCACCTCCAGGCCCGTCGCCTCGGGCGGGGCGGGATGGTTCTTCTTTCCCGTCAGGGACACGCCGAAGCGGTAGATGCGCCAGCGGCCGGCAGGGACGTCCCAGATCATCCGCCCGTTGTCGTCGATGAGGCTGAGGTCTTCGACCCGCAGCACCGGGTCGGCGGAATCCGGCGTCAGGTAGTCGGCGAAATCGTGCGGGGCGGCGAATCCGGCCTTGTCCTCCGCGTGATTGACCTTGACGACACCATGCAGCACGAACTCGGGGATCTTCGTCCCCGCAGAGCCGGCTGGATTGAGGACCATCAGGCGGAAGTACCGCGCCCGGGTAGCGGGAATGTCCATGGTCAGGACCGGCGTGATGGACGACGGGATATCGCAGACATGTCGCCAGGAAAGGCCGTCATCGCTGGCTTCGAGACGGTTCTCATACGTGGGAGGATCGTTCCGCCAGACACTGCGTTTCTTCCCGCCGCACAGCGTCAGGGCGCGGATCATCTGGGGCATGTCGAAGGAATACTGGATCCAGGCATAATCCCCATCCGTCGCCCGGGGAAGTTCCAGGGCATCGGAATAATCGCCGTTCGTCAGTTGTTCGACCGTGAAATGGCCGCCGGAAGCAGTCACTGTCGCCCCCATCTCCGACAGGGTCCGCTCCGCATTGGGGAGTTTCACCGCCAGCGTGGCGACTTGCTCGAACCAGGGTTCCGTGTCTCCCCCATCGGGAATATTCTGATAGGTTCCGGGCGTATTGAAAAGTGCCGGTATGCGGATCAGTTGGACCGTGCCCCCGGTCACCTCGACGGTCCGCCAGGTGAGTTTCTTCATCGCGTCCTCCGGTTTCACCCAGGGGCCGCCCGTGGAACTCCAACCGGGCGCGGAGGCGACGGCCGTCTCCATGCCTTTGGCCGCAGCCAGTTCCATGGCGTAATGCATCGCCACTTTCCACTGCGGCGACTGGTAAGGCATCGTCTCGTCCACGATCGGACGCATGCCGATGCCGCCCGCATCGAACTGATGGAACCCGCCGATGCCGACCCGGTCCATCCACTCTATATCCTTCTGGATTCCGTCCAAAGATACGTTCCCGTCCATCCAGTGCCACCACACCCGCGGCCGCGCCTCCTGCGGCGGATCCGCGAACTCCTCATACAGCGACTGGGCACCGGCTGCCTGGGCGAGCGCGAGAACCGCCAGGCAAAGCAATCCTTTTTTCATATTTGCAAAGTTAGCCATTTCTTTGAAAAACTGCCGGGATTTCCTATCTTTGTATCCCGTATTGAAAAAAACACTTATGAAATACGGGTTCGACAACGCTAAGTACCTCAAAATCCAATCGGAACACATCAAGGAACGCATCGCCACCTTCGGCGACAAACTCTACATGGAGTTCGGCGGCAAACTTTTCGACGACTATCACGCCAGCCGCGTGCTTCCGGGTTTCGAGCCGGACAGCAAACTCAAGATGCTCATGCAGATGAAGGACGATGCGGAGATCGTCATCGTCATCAGTGCCGTCGATATCCAGAAGAACAAGGTCCGGAGCGACCTGGGCATCACCTACGACGTGGATGTCCTCCGCCTCCGGGACGAGTTCATGGACCGGGGCCTGAGCGTGAACAGCGTGGTCATCACCCATTTCAACGGCCAGTCCAGCGCTGAAGCCTACCGCCGGCGCCTGGAAGGGATGGGCATCCGGGTCTATTACCACCACACCATCGAAGGGTACCCCCACAATGTCGCGCTCATCGACTCTGACGAAGGATTCGGCCGGAACGACTACGTGGAAACCACCAAACCGCTCGTGGTCGTCACGGCGCCCGGTCCCGGCAGCGGCAAGATGGCCGTGTGCCTGAGCCAGTTATACCAGGAGAACAAGCGCGGGGTCAAGGCCGGCTATGCCAAGTTCGAGACCTTCCCCATCTGGAACCTCGCCCTCACCCACCCCGTAAACCTCGCCTACGAGGCCGCCACGGCGGACCTGGAGGACGTGAACATGATCGACCCGTTCCACCTCGAGGCCTACGGCGAAACGGCGGTGAACTACAACCGCGACGTGGAAATCTTCCCGGTGATGAACGCCCTGTTCATGGACATCTACGGGGAATCCCCGTACAAGTCCCCGACCGACATGGGCGTCAACATGGCCGGCTATTGCATCTGCGATGACAAGGTGTGCCGGGAGGCCTCCCTCCAGGAGATCATCCGCCGCTTCTACACGGCCGTCTGCAACTTCGCCGACGGCAAGGCGACGGAAGCCGAGGTGAACAAGATCGCCCTCCTGATGAAGCGGGCGGGCATTTCCACCGCCTACCGGCTCTGCACCGTCGCCGCCAAGGACCGGCTGGACCGTTCCGAGTCCTGTACGGCCACGGCTGCCATCGAACTCGAGGACGGAACCATCCTGACGGCGGAAGGAAGTCCCCTGCTCGGTCCCAGCGCCGCCCTGCTCCTGAATTCCCTGAAGCATATCGCCGGCATCGAGCACAATGTCAAACTCATCCCCCAGACCATGATCGCCCCGATCCAGAAGACCAAGGTGAACTACCTGCACGGTCACAACCCGCGCCTGCATACGGACGAGGTCCTGGTGGCGATCTCGATGATGAGCCTTCTCGACGAGAACTGTAAACTGGCCCTGGAGCAACTGCCCAAACTGCAGGGGGCCCAGGTGCATTCCACGGTCATGCTCAGCGAAGTGGACCGCAAGACCTTCCAGAAACTGGGTATCGGCCTGACGTGCGACCCGGTGCGGAAAATCAAGAAACAGCACCGGATCGTGGACGAGGAATCCTAGCCCTTCTCCTCCACGTCATCCTTCATTCCTTCCCGCCGGGATTCGGCGATGGAAATCATCAGGTTCCTGACCGTGAACACGATGGAGAACTGGCCGATGGCCAGCACCCAGTCGTGCCGGACCAGGCCGTAGGCGATGATCATCACCGAGCCGATCACCCCCAGCACCCAGTGCCCGAGCGGCAGGATGGACCGGTGCCGCTTGTAACTGTACACCATCTGGTACACCGTCCGCATCTCGTAGGTGAACTGTCCCATCACACCGAACAGAAGCAGTCCCAGCGGCACTTCCTCATTGTTCAGGAACGTATCGATGAAGGTGTGGAAGTCCCGGGCGATGAGGGCGAGGATGACGAGCGGGAAAAGGGCCTGGATGACGATCAGCACCCGCGGGACCCGCTTGTACAGGCCCATCACGCCGATGTTCCACATGTAGATGTAATACCCGACGCTTTCACCGAAGATGATGGAGAAGTCCTTCCGGAGCCATCCGTACACGTACAGGATGACCGCACCGATGCTGCTCAGCACCCAGTAGATGCCCGGAGATTCCACCGAGTGGGATTTCTCCGACAGGTACCATTGGATGAGGATACGGACACCATAGATGCCCATGCCCGCAAACCCCAGGAGATATACCCAGAAAGGACTGTCCATACGTGACTAGGGACGGGGTTCCTGGTAGAACCGCATCCAGACGGCATCCTGCAACGCATCCGGCAGCCCGCGCAGGACCGCGCGGGTCGTGTTCTTCGGGAAATCACTGTAACGCAGGAAGATCAGTCCGTCCAGGCTGTCGCAGAAGAGCGGGTCCACATTGAAGCACACGAGTCTCGCCCCGCAACTGAAATACTTGCGGACCAGCACCGGCAAGCGGTATTTCCCGTCCGAAACCGCCAGGAGCGCCCGGTCCAGCGCATCGATGTTCCCGGGGGCGATGTGCAGGTCGTCCGGATTCACGGCGAGGAAATCGGGCTCGAAGGGATGGGAAGGAAGGGCGATCCGCTCCGCATCGGGCATCGGGTAGTTCCTGGTCACATAATCGATGATGAGACTCTTGTAGAAATGCGGGATGTCGTTGCTGATGCTCACGGGGCCGGAATAATACTCCAGGTCCGGATCCTGCAGCACCGAGACGGCCAGGCCGGTGAGCAGCAGCCGCAGCGACTGGACCTCGCGCTGGTATTTCTGGACGATGAAGGAGCGGCCGAGTTCCATGGAGCGGGCCAGCAGCGGTTCCGCCTTGTCTCCGTAGCGGACGAGGCTGTCGGAGTAGAAGCCGGGACGGCCTCCATGCTCTTTCATGATCTCCGGACCGAAACCGAGGCGGTAGGCGCCGACGATTTCCCGGTTCGGGATGTTCCAGAGGATCATCTGCTTGTAATAGGCATCATATTGGTCCGTATCCATCGCCTGACCGGTCCCTTCACCGATGGCGCGGAACGTTTCCTCCCGGAGCCGGTACAGTTCCCGCATCACGACCGGTGCTTCCGGTGCGGGAATCAGATAGGCACGGTAGTTTCCGATTTCGAAGAGTTTCAGGTGATCCAGTTTCTCCATCTCGGCAGCGACCTCGTCCGCCGGTACAGCCTCGGCAACGGGGACCTGGGACGCTTCTGCGGAAGGGGGAGCAACCTGCCGGCACTGGGCTTCCAATGCATAACAGCGGCTGCGGAGGAACCGGCCCAGTTCATCCACTTCGAAGCCGGCGATTTCCGATGCGGGGATGGGCTGGCCGATCCGGACCTGGATCACGGTCCCGCGCTTGTTGAACACCTCGTGGATAAGCCGGGCGGTGCGGAGCCTGGGATGGATCCGGCCCAGGACATGGAAGGACTTCGAATTCCCGCCCTCGAAATAGATGGGGACGACCGGGAAACCGGATTTCTTAATCAGTTTGACGATATTCGCGGCCCAGGGAATGTCCTCGACGACCTTTCCCTCCCGGAGGGCGGTCCTGTTCTTCCCTTTCTGCCAGGTAGCCACTTCTCCGGCCGGGAACAGGCCCAGCGGGTGCCGGTCACCGATGTGACCCAGCGCGGCGCGAATGCCGGAGATGCTCCGGGCGCCGCCGCTGGAGAAATTGTCAACGGGAATGAAACTGTCCTTCAGGCTCGGGATGAGCGACAGGAGGAAAGTCGTCAGGATCTTGTAGTCCGGACGGCGGGAGCCGACCAGGGTGCTCAGGATCATCCCGTCCAGGCTGCCGTAATGGTGGTTGGAGACGGTGATGAAGCCGCCCTCCCGGGGGATGTATTCCAACTGTCCGGGCGGGACCTCATAGCGGATGCCGACCTCCTCGAGGACATGGGCCGAGAATTCGGGGCCCGTGCTCTCATGGAACTTCTCATGCACCCGGTTCACTTTCTCCAGTTCCAGTGCCCGGTAAGCCGCCTTGGCGATCCATCGGCCCAGAAATCCATTGATACCCAGGAGTTTCTGGAGTTCATCGACCTCCAGGACAGTGGTTTTGGTTTTGGTTTCGGTTTCAGTATGCTGTTGTTTCATCTTACAGGTTCACATCGACCCGGACCGGGAATACATAGGAGAGGTCTCCCCGCTCCCGGAGGGTTTGACGCATGACGGCCGGTGAACGGGTGACCTTGCCCTCGAAGAGCACCTTGTCCCCGTACACGATGCGCACCGGCTTGTCCAGGTCCATCATCCGGTCGTTCAGGTAAACGGTCGCGGCGGTATAATCGGAGGAGAGGATCTCCACGGTGTTTCCCTCGGTCCGCGCCTCGATCTTCTTGCCCTTGGCGGCCTGGGAGGAGGGAACCCCCAGCCAGTAGAAGGCGGATTTCATCTCGTCGCCCTGTACCCAGACCACCTTGTCCGGGCAGGGATTCCGGCGGTACCGGGCCATCCACGGCACGGCGGCCTTATCCTCCAGGTCCATCCAGTGCTCCTTCCCTTCCACGATATGCCCTTCATACACATAGCCTTCCGGGTCCGCCTCGTGGAGCGCGGCCATTTCCTCGATGCGCTTCGCACATTCCTGGTTCCGGTTGTAGGCACCGTCAAGGGCGCCGCACCAGATCATGAACGGGAGGTTGCGCAGGCTCTCGAGCCGCACGTCGCCGGGGTGGCCGGCCATCATGGAAGCGGCAGCCCAGTGGTCCGCCATGCGCGGCGCCTCGCGCCAGACCCCGTCACCACCGGCCGAATAGCCCATCAGGTACACTTTGTCCGGATTCACATCCAGGAAGGCCACGGCCATCCGGATCACGTCCTCGTAGAAGCCGTCGGACTCGGGACGGAAGTGGAGGTCCCAGGTATCGGTAATGCCGCGGGGGCAGAGGTAAACCCCCTCCTTGGGCTGGTACAGGCGCATCTGGTTCGCCCACTGCTGGTCGTTCACCTGCGAAGGGGCGCCGCCACCGCCATGAAGGGAGATATAGAGGGAGCGGCCATCGGCCGGGGCGCTGCCGAAGACGGTCCAGTCCATCCGCATCCTGAGGTTCCCGTGCGTCAGGACTTTCCCGTCGAAGGAAGCCTGCAGGGCGACCTTCACCGAGTCTTTCCACTGACGTTCCAGAAAATCCGCATATTCTTCCGTCTGGGCCGCGGTCAGAGACGCTTTCCCGGCCAGCGGAGACTGTGACGACCCTTCTGATTTACAGGAGAGTGCACTGGTCATGAGCCATAACGCAACGATAAGATACCTCATATACTTCATATTGAATTTCAAATATACGAAATAATCCCGAATTTGCATTATCTTTGCCCCCGCTATGCAGCATCTTGGTGAAATCATCTCCCTTGCGGTCGCCGTTTTCTGGACGGTGACGGCCATTTTCGCCGACAAGGCGAGCCATCGGCTCGGGTCGATGACGACCAATGTCCTCCGCCTGTCGATGGCATCCCTGTTCCTCGCCGCCCTCCTCTGGTTCACCATCGGCCGGCCCTATCCCCTTTATGCCGACGGCAAGGCCTGGCTCTGGCTCGGTCTGTCCGCCCTGGTGGGCTACGTGTTCGGCGACTGGTGCCTGTTCAACAGTTACCTGGTCATCGGCGCACGCTTCGGCCAACTGTTCATGACCCTCGCTCCCCCGATGGCGGCCATCGCCGGATGGGCGATGCTCGGAGAGACGCTGACCTGGAAATCGATCCTCGCGATGGTCGTGACCCTCAGCGGTATCGCCATCTCTATCCTGAGCAAGGGGGAAGGTCATAAGATGAAGTTGTCGCTGCCGCTCAAAGGCGTCCTCCTGGGCCTGGGCGCGGGTGCCGGCCAGGGCGTGGGCCTCGTGCTCAGCAAGATCGGCATGCAGCACTACGAAGCGGCGGTTCCTGCCGGTGCGCCCGAGATGATGGATACGATGCTGCCCTTCGCGTCCACGATGATCCGCGCCCTGATCGGCGGCGCCGGCTTCCTGTGCCTGATGGCCATGCAGAAGGACCTTCCCCGCCTGAAAGCCGCCTTCCACGACCGCAAGGGACTGACCTATGTCGCCATCCTCACGCTCTTCGGACCGGCTCTCGGCGTCTCCCTCTCCCTGATGGCCGTCCAGTACACGGACGCGGGCATCGCCTCCACCCTGATGGCCCTGACGCCTGTCCTCATCATCCTCCCCTACGCCATCATGTACAAGCAGAGAGTCCGCCTGAAGGAAATCATCGGCGTGACGGTGAGCATGGTGGGTGTGGCGATGTTCTTCCTTCTGTAGCCTAATGCGAGAATCTCCGGTGGCCGGAGAAGAAGCGCTGCGGCAGTTCCATCGCGAGGATGATGCCCAGAACGATGGCAATAGCCACCTTGCCGGCCAGGAAACCGGCCGCGCTCGACTGGTCGATCTGGCTTGAAATCAGGTAATACGTGCACCAGAACACGCCGGCTCCCGGGACGAGCGGGAAGATGCCGCAAAGCAGGAAAACGGCGGCGGGGCACTTCTCGATGACCGCGAACACGCGCGACAGGATTCCGATGAATACGGTGGAGATGAGCGTCGAAATCGCGGCGGAAAGGCCGGCGTGGCGGAACAGGACCAGATAGAGGAGCCAGCCCAGGGCGCCGACGATGCCCGAGGGGATGTACTGTTTCCGCGGGACCCCGAAGAGGACGGCGAAGGCCGTCGTGCCGATGAAGGCCGCCAGTGTCTGGATGGCCAGGCCCGCGGTCTCCGGATTCGCCCAGACGCCGTTCAGTTCGATGATTCCGTGGAAGATGGACCCGTCCACGATGAATCCGACGCTCACGCCGATGGCGATGCAGAAAAAGCCCAGGAGGGCATCCGTCAACCGGGTGAGACCGGCCAGGTAATCCGCATTGGCCAGGTCCCGGACGCCATTGACGAACGGGACGCCCGGAATGAGCGGCATGATGGCGCCGATGATGACATTGGCGAGGCTGTTCCCGAACCCGATGCGGTGGCAGGCGACACATAAGAGCGTGGCAACCAGCGCATTGCAGATTCCGCCGACGATCCGGGACATATACCGACCGCTCACCAGGAAGATGAACAGGTTCAGCAGCAGGCCTACGACAAACGCCGCGCCGCAATCGATGAATCCGCCGCCGAAGACGGCACAGAAACCGGCGGCGCCGAAGGCGGATCCGAGCGTCTGCTCCCACATGGGTTTGGCCGGCGTATGACGGATCGTCTCCAGCCGCTCCCGCGCCTCCTGCAGCGTACATTTCCCCGCGGAGATATCATAACTGAGTTGGTTCACCTGGACGACCTTCTGGAGTTGGATGGGCCGGATGGGGATGAACTCCACGTTGGCATAGGTCGATGCCTGTCCGCCGGCCTTTTCCACCTTCCCGGCGCTGCCGGTGGTGAAAATGCCGTTCGAGAGGACGAAGAAGTTGCCTTTGTCCACCCCGAAATAGGTCGATATCCGGGCCATGATATCCTCCACGCGCGAAATCTCCGCTCCGTTCTCGAGCAGGATATGTCCGGCAATCGAGGCCACCTCGAGGACCTCGGAAAGGTCGTGCTGCTGTTCCATGGTACAAAGATACGTTATTTCTCGAAATGCTGGTAGTCCTGCACCGAGCGCCAGGTGCCGCCCCAGGAGAAGCCATGGGCGCGGAACAATTGGTAGCAGAGGTCCTCCTTGTCGATCTTGTGCGGGAAATCCCGTGCACGGTCCGCAAAGGCGGAAGCACCGGATGGACGGACGCGGGAGGGGCGGACATAGGGATTCTCGAAGGGGTTGATATCCACCGCCAGGCCCAGGGCATGCTTGGAGAGTTCGCGCATGCCGGTCTTCTTCCGGTAGTTGAAGCAGGAGGTGTTGTCGGCAGCCATCGAGGCTTCGTCGTCACCGCCGAAGTCGTCGATGAGGCGGATGCTGCGGATGGGGTAGCGCGCTTCGTACAGTCCCCGGAAAATGGCCACCAGGTCATCGGCGATGGCCTTGTTGCAAACCAACTCCCCTACCTGCTCATGGCCTTCGAAATCGACATAGGAGAGCCGGAGGTAGCGGAGGTCGGAGAGGCTGATCCCGGCGTTTTCCGGATAAGAGACACCCCGCATCCGGGTTTCCACGGCCGCCGGGATGGGTTCCGCAGAAAAAACGGGAACGAAGGCCGCCTCCGCCGCCACGGGTTGCACGGGCTCCGCCGGCACACTCCCCTGCCGGCACCGGCAGCCGGCCAGCAGGCATGAAACCACGAGAAGTCCGATAACTTTCTTTTCCATTTGCATCTGCAAAATTAGCAATTTCCCCGCTAAACCGCTATATTTGTGAGTTAATTGGCGTTAACCTATGGGACTGCTGCTCATTTTCCTGTTCGGAGCGATGGCGATTTCCTTCCTGTGTTCACTGCTGGAATCCGTCCTGCTCACCACCCCCATCTCCTACATCTCCATGAAGGAGGAGGAGGGTGACAGGAACGCCATCCTGTTCGCCAAACTCAAGGACAACCCGGACCGCCCGCTGACGGCCATCCTGTCCCTGAACACCATCGCGAACACGGTCGGCGCGGCGGGCGTGGGCCAGGAGGCCACCCTCCTGTTCGGCAGCGAGTGGTTCGGCCTGGTTTCCGCCATCATGACGCTCCTGATCCTCATCTTCTCCGAGATCATCCCGAAAACCATCGGCTCCTACCATTGGAAGAGACTCACCTGGCTCTCCCGCATCATGAAGGGACTGATGCTCCTCATGTATCCGGTCGTTTGGCTCGTGGAGAAGGTCCGCACCCCCATCGCCGGCGACGAGCCCGACAACAGCATCTCCCGCGAGGAGGTGTCCGCGATGGCGAACATGGGCGAGGAGGAAGGCGTCCTGGACAATTCCGAGAACAAGGTCATCCAGAACATCATGAAACTGGACGACATCAAGGCCTATGACGTGATGACCCCGCGCGTGGTCGCCGCCATCGCGCCGGAGAACATGACCCTCAAGCAGTTCTACAAGCAGGAGGAACTCTCGCACAACTCCCGCATCCCCGTGTACGCGGACTCCCCGGAATTCATCACCGGCTACATCCTCCGCTACGACGTCCTGGAGAACCTCGCTGAGGACAAGTTCGACACGCGCCTGCGGAGCATCAAGCGCAAGATCGCGGCCTTCCACGAGGAAACCACCGTGAGCGACATCTGGGAATCCCTCCTCAAGACCAAGGACCAGATCGCCCTCATCATCGACGATTACGGCTGCTTCCAGGGGATCATCACCCTCGAGGACATCATCGAGACCATCCTGGGCATGGAGATCATCGACGAGAACGACACGATCACCGACATGCAGCAATATGCGCGGGAACGCTGGCTCAAGCGCAAGAACCAGTACAAACAGATCGTCCTCCCGGACGAGGATGCCGAATCATAGGACTCCCTCCATAGGATGCGGAAAGTCGCCGTCATAGGAGCCGGTGCCGCCGGCTGTTTCTGCGCTGCCGAACTTCGGCGACTGCGGCCGGAGTTCCGTGTCGATGTCTATGAGGCCGGCCCCCGGCCCCTCGCGAAGGTGGCCGTCACGGGCGGCGGGCGCTGCAACCTGACCAATTCCTTCGAAGGCATCCGGAACCTGGCGGAGGCCTATCCCCGCGGCGACCGCCTGATGAAGCGACTTCTGCGTGTCTTCTCGCAGGAAGACACCTGGCGCTGGTTCGAATCCGCCGGCGTCCCGCTCGTCCTCCAGGACGACCACTGCGTCTTCCCGCAGTCCCAGGATGCCAAGGACATCGTCCGTGCCCTGCTCCGCCGCATGGACGGGGTGAACCTCCGGCTCCGCACGCCCGTGCAGTCGGTCCGGCCCGGTCTTCTGGTCGATGGAGAGGCATACGACGCCGTCGTCGTCACCACCGGCGGGGCGCCGAAGGGTTTGCCGATGCTGGACGCGCTCCAACTGGAATGGGTGACCACGGTCCCCTCCCTCTTCACCTTCACCGTCCGGGACGATGGGCTTCGCGCACTGATGGGCCTTGTCGTGGACGCGTCCGTTTCCATTCCCGGCACGCCGTTCAAGGCCGAAGGTCCCCTCCTTATCACCGACTGGGGCCTGAGCGGTCCCGCCGTCCTGAAACTCTCCGCCTATGCCGCCCGGCACCTGCACGAAGTGGGCTACAAGGCTCCCCTTTCCATCAACTGGCTCCAACTGAACGAGGCAGACGCCCGGACGCTCCTGCTGGAAACCGCCGGGGACAATCCCCGCAAACAGGTTTCATCGACCCCTCCGGCCGGCCTGCAAGCCCGGCTCTGGAGCCATCTGATCGACAAGGCCGGACTCCGGCCTGACATCCGCTGGGCCGAGGTGGGTTCCAAGGGACTCAACAAGTTGGTCGGCATCCTCACCCGGGACGGGCGCGAGATTGCCGGAAAGACGAAGTTCCGCGAGGAGTTCGTCACCTGCGGCGGGGTTTCCCTCGGCAACATCGACCCTTCCACCCTCGAAAGCAAACGCCATCCTGGACTGTACTTCGCCGGTGAAGTCCTGGACATCGACGCCATCACCGGCGGATTCAACCTGCAGGCGGCCTGGACCACCGGTGCCGTCGTCGCCCGGGCCATCGCAGCATCATGAAAGAGATCCTCCTCATCGTCGCACCCGTCGCGGTCGCGCTCCTGATCATCGCCATCCTCGTCACCTGGCTCATCCTCAAGTCCCGCTACGGGAAGCAGGTGAACGCCGTGGAAAACAAACTCATCGCCGCCGAGGGCGAGGTGAAGTCCCTGCAAGCACTCCGCGAGAACGACCTGGTTTCCCACGAGAAGTCCGTCGCCTTACTCCGGGAAGCGCACGATACGGCCCTGAAACAGCAGATTTCCGCCATCCGTGCCGAGATGACGGCAGAGACCGAGCGGCTCCTCAAGCAGCGCGAGGAAGAACTGTCCCGCAAGGCCCAGGAGACGTTCAGGACCATTTCCGGGAGCCTGGACAAGGACATGCAGGAGATGAAAAGCGCCTTCGAAGCGCAGAAGAAGAGCCATACCGAGAGTTCGGCCTCGCTGAAGGAGCAACTGGAGGGCGCCGTCCGGAACCTGGCCGCGCAGACCCGCGACATCGGCCAGAAGGCCGACAATCTGGCTTCGGCCCTCAAGGGGCAGAACAAGATGGCCGGCTGCTGGGGGGAGACCATCCTGTACAACATGCTCGTGGACGAGGGGATGGTGGAAGGCCGGGACTTTGACAAGGAAGAGACGCTGCGGGACGCCATGGGCCTGATCGTCCTGAACGAAGACAGCGGCAAGCGGATGCGCCCCGACTTCATCCTGCACTACCCCGACAAGACGGAGATCATCATCGACTCGAAGGTCTCCCTGGACGCCTATTCCGACTGGGCCGCCGCCCGGACCGAAGCGGAGCGGAACGATGCTGCGGTCCGCAACCTGACGGCCATCCGGACGCAACTCAAGTCACTTTCCGGCAAGCGGTACCAGGATTACATCCGCGAGGGTTACAAGACGCTGGATTACGTGGTCATGTTCATCCCGAACTACGGCGCCCTGCAACTCGCCAAGACGCTGGCACCGGACATCTTCCGCGAGGCCTACAACCAGGGAGTGCTCCTCACCACGGAAGAGACGCTGATGCCCTTCCTCCGGATGATCCGCATCGCCTGGACGAACTACGACCAGGCCCGGAACCAGGAGAAGATCGTGAAGGCGGCGCAGGCGATGATCGACCGCGTGTCCGACTTCGCGACGGCCCATGCCGCCATGGGCAGGAAACTGGAGGAGGCCGTGAAGGAATACGAAAAATGCGCGGCCAAGATCGGAGCATCCGGGCAGAGCATCCTCGTGTCGGCCCATCAACTCGTCAGACTCGGGATCCCGAAGAATCCGAAGAAGCCGCTTCCCGAAATCGACGAGTGATTCCGGCCGTGTCCATCAGGACGAACGGCATGCCGCAGTTCGCGGCGAACTCCCGGTCATAGTCCGAATCCCCGAGCATCAGGCTCCGCTCCGGAGCGATGTCCGGGAAATCCCGGCAGGCAGCCAGGAACATGCCCGTCTGGGGCTTCCGCATCGGGTGCTCCGGCGTCAGTTCCGTGCAGGTGTAGACCGCGTCGATGCGGCCGCCGGCGGCTGAGATTTCCGCCAGCATCCGCGCATGGACCGCATCCAGTTCCTGCTGCGTCATCTTTCCCTTGCCTACGCCCCGCTGGTTGCTCACGACGATGATATGCCGGAACCTGGCCGCCCATTTCCGGAAGCATTCCAGGATACCGGGAAGGAACGCGAACTGGTCCCACGTACGCACATAATCTCCAGGCAGCCAGCGGTTTATGACGCCGTCGCGGTCCAGGAAAAGGGTGTCCGCCCCGGAGGCCAGGACGGCATCCGAAGCCTGCAGGACCGCCTGGATCTCAGGCAGTTCCCGCTGCGCCCGGGCATAGTCTTCCGGAACACCGATGTCGATGAAATACCCTTCTTGCCGGACGCCTGCGACCAGGCCGTAATCGGCCAGCGGCTCCAAGACTTCCCGCTCGAACGAGTAGGTTCTCGGGAACAGGCTCATGTCCAACTGGGAACGGTCGATGGCATAGACACCGCCGTTGATCAGCCCCTCGTCGCAATGCCGTTTCTCGCGGAATGCGGTAACGAGGTCCCCGTCCCACTCCACGGCGCCGTACCGGTCGAAATCCCGCATCGGCTTGAGCGCCAGCGTCACCGGTGCGGTAAAGTCCAGCGTATCCAGGTCCACGTTGTAGAACGTATCGCCGTTCAGGACATACACCTTCTTTCCCCGGCACTTCTGCAGGGCCAGGCGGATGCCGCCCCCGGTCCCCAGCGGCTCTTTCTCCACGGCATAACTGATGGCGAAGGGCCATTCCCGGGATCCGACGAAATCGACGATCTGTTCCCGCAGGTAGCCCACGGAAAGCACCACATGGGTGAAATCGAACCGGGCCAGCCACTCCAGTTGGTACTGGAGGAAAGGTTTCCCGTCCACGGGAGCCAGGCATTTCGGGATTTCGCCGATGACGCCGCGCAGGCGGGTTCCCAGACCGCCGACCAGGATTACCGCTTCCATTGCTCGGGGACTTTGTCCGTCTCGTACACACGCCAGGCGTGGGCGCCGCGCTCGGTGAACTGGAAGGGCACCACCTGCCCGGGAAGCGCCTCCAGGGCACGCACGACAGCCATTTTACGGGTGGGCGGGACCATCAGCATGATGAATCCGCCGCCGCCCGCGCCGGAAACCTTTCCGGCCACGGCCCCGGCGGCCATCGCCGTGTCGAAGGCTTCCTGGATAACCGGGTTGGTGATGGCGCCGGCCATCTTCTTCTTGTCCTCCCAGGCCTGGCCCAGGATCCGGCCGAATTCCGCCATGTCACCCTTGAGGAGGGCCAGTTTCATGTCCGTGGAACTCTGCCGGATGCGGTGCATCGCCTCGATGGCGACGGCGTTGCCGGAAGAGGTGTTCTTCTGCTGCTCGCTGATGATGGCGGCGCTGGAGCGGGAGCGGCCGGTATAGTACAGGACCATGGACGATTCCAGTTCGTCCACGATCCAGGACTTGATCTTGAGGGGATTGACGATGACGATGTCGTCCCGGTGGAATTCCATGAAGTTGAATCCGCCGAAAGCGGCCGCGTACTGGTCCTGCTTGCCGCCGGCCAGGGCGAGGTCCTTCCGTTCGATCTCGTACGCGAGACGGGCCGTTTCATAGTCTCCCAGGGGCAGGTTCATCCATTCGGCGAAGCATTTTAGGATGCACACGACCATCGTGGAGGACGTGCCCAGGCCGGAACCGGCCGGCGCGTCGTTATAGGTCGTGATGCGGAACGCGCCCGGAACAGGACCGTAATCCTTCACGATGCGCTGGTAAACGCCCCGGATGAGGTCCGGCGCGGACGCCAGGGCCGCGTCCAGGGGGCATTCGACGTGCGCGTCGCAGTCGTAGGCATCGACCCGGACCGTCTCCCCCGGCTGCGTCTCGATGGTGCAGTAGGCGGAAAGGTTGATGGTGGCGTTGAGGATCTGCCCCCCGTACAGGTCGCTGTACGGCGAGACGTCGCTGCCTCCTCCGGCGAGGCCGAGCCTGAGCGGCGCTTTGCTGCGGATAATCATACGGTCTTGTTCAGTTCCTACAAATTTAGCTATCTTTGTCCAAATTACCAACCATGCGAGACGGACTGCAGACCTACGTCGAAGCGGAGATCATCCCCCGCTACCGGACCTTCGACAAGGCCCATCAGGAAGACCATGCCCGGAGCGTCATCGCCCAGGCGCTGGAACTGGCCCGGTACTATGCCGTGGACACGGACCTGGTGTACACGGCGGCGGCCTACCACGACACCGGCCTCGCCGTGGACCGCGCCACCCACCACCTGGAATCCGGCAAGATCATCCGGGCCGACGCCCGGCTCCGCGACTGGTTCACGGAGGACGAGATAGAAATCGTCGCCGAGGCGGCGGAAGACCACCGCGCGTCCGCAAAAACGGCCCCCAGAAGCATCTACGGCCGCCTCATCGCCGAGGCCGACCGCCTCATCGACCCGATCACCATCATCCGCCGGACCATCCAGTTCGGCCTGTCTCATTACCCGGAACTGGACCCCGAGGGCCATTGGGAACGAACCCTGGCGCACCTGCGGGAGAAGTACGGCGACGGCGGCTACCTGCAGCTCTGGATTCCCGAGTCGCCCAACGCGGGGAGACTCGAAGAACTCCGCAAGATCATCCGGGAACCGGAAACCTTGCGGAGCGTCTTCGAAAAGCTCTTTGCGGAAGAAACCGCTACTGGGCGAGCGTAGCCATCTTTTCCTTCACGGCGGCGATGCGTTCCGCCGCCTCCGGATAGCCCGTTTCCTGCGCCTTGGAATAGTACAGGACGGCCTTCTCGTACATCTCGAGGGTCAGGGACTTGACCTTGGCCTTGTCCTTCCGGCGGGAAACCGTGGGCGATTCGTCCCCCAGTTCCTCGAAGTCCACGCCGGCCTGGAAGAGCATCCGGGCCTGCTCGCGCACGGCCTTCGACAGATTCTCCTGCTGGGCGTTGATGGTCTCGTTCTGCTGGGCGATGGTGCCGTGCTGGGCCGAGATCATCTCGTTCTGCTCGCTGATGGTCTGGTCCTTGGCCTGGATCTCCGCCTTCAGGTCCTCGATCTCCTTTTCCTTCTCGGCGATGACCGTCTTGAGGCTGGAGACCAGCTTCCTGTACTGGGCGTTGTCCTGGGTGAGGCGCTCCAGCTGGCTCAGTTTGCCCTTGATGTCGGAGATGCTGTTCTCGATCATCTCCACCTGGTTCAGGCGCGCGGTCCCCTGCTCCAGGTCGGTGCGGAGGACGGCCGTCGAGCCGGAAATCTGGGACAGCTCCTGGAGGATGTTGTCCACGGCCGTCGCCTGCTCGATATAGCTGTCCCGCGTCGCTTCGGCGCTGACTTTCAATTCGTTGTAGGCATTGACGACGGCATCGTAATCTTCCTTCGGGACCGTGGTCCCGGAATGGAATTCACAGGCGGTCACGAGGGCCGCCGCCACGAGGATTATCGGGAGAGCTCGCATAGGAAATTCGTCTTTTCGAACCGGATGGTCGTGAGTTTGAGGTCGGAACGGTAGGAAACGCTGCCGGTGCCCAGTTCGTCGGAGGTGACGGTGCCGTCCTCCGCGATGGTGAAGGAATACACCGTGGGGCCGTAGACCGTCACGCGGGCGATCTGGTACTGGCGCTCCGCGACCTTCTTCACGGAGGCGGTCGCATACCGGGTTTCCCCGTCCGAGGTGAACTTCATCGAGTAGCTGCCCTCGAGGTTGCCGATCTTCTGGACATCCGGGAGGAGACTGACTTGCTGGACGGAACGGCCCGCGCAGCTGCCGAGAACGGTAGCGGCGGCAAGGGCGAAAAGAGCCAGGCGGAAGGGTTTCATATCGTTCTTTTACTTAAGGATCGCATCGGCAAGGGCCTCCAGGGCGGGCAGGTCGCTGTCCTTCATCCGGCTGCGGATCGTGACGGTCTCGCCGACCATCTCCACATCCTTCATCGCGCCGAACAGCTCCTTCATCACCTTTCCGGCCGTCGGGGCCCATGTTCCGTTCTCCACGAGGGCGACCTTCTTGTTCTGCCAGGACTTCATCTGCAGGGTGTGGATGAAGTTGTACGCCGGGGAGAAGAGGCCGCCGTCGTAGGAAGCGGCGCAGAGCACCATCTTCCCGTAGCGGAACGCGTCTTCCACCGCCTCGGCCTGGTCGTCGCGGGTGAGGTCCGCAAGCGCCACCTTCGGGCAGCCCTTTGCCAGCAGGATCTCTTTGAGTTTCTCTGCTGCAACCATCGTACCACCGTGGATGGACGCGCAGGCGACGAAGACGCCTTCCGTCTCCACGCCGTAGCTGCTCCAGGTCTGGTACAGGTCGATATATTCCGCGAGGTTCTCGCGGAGGATGGGGCCGTGGAGCGGGGCGATGACCGCCGGCGCGAGCGGGAGGACCTTCTTGAGGAGCACCTGCACGGGAGCGCCGTACTTGCCGCAGATGTTGAAATAGTAGCGGCGGGCCTCGCAGGCCCAGTCGTCATCCTCTTCCCCGAAATAGCCGCATTTGGACAGGGCGCCGAACTTGCCGAACGCGTCGGCCGCGAAGAGGACCTTGTCCTTGCTGTCGAAACTCACCATCACTTCCGGCCAATGCACCATCGGGGCCATAATGAACTGCAGCGTATGGGCGCCGAGCGCGAGGGTGTCCCCTTCCTTCACGGCGAGGGTGTTGAACGTCTCCCCGTCGAAGAACTGGCCCAGGAAGACAAGCGCCTTCGCCGTGGCGACGATCCGGACCTCCGGATATTTCCGGGCGAGCTCCAGGATGGTTCCGGAGTGGTCCGGTTCCATGTGATGGACCACCAGGTAATCGGGTTTCCGGCCGCCCAGGGCCTCTTCCAGCTGCGCCATCCACTCCTCCCCCTTCCGGGCATCGACCGTGTCCATAATGGCCACTTTTTCGTCCAGGATGAGGTAAGAGTTATAGGACATTCCTTCGGGTACGACATACTGGCTCTCGAACAGGTCCAGGTCCAGGTCGTCCACGCCGACATACTTGATTTCCGGGGTCAGATTCTTGATCATTTTTTACGTGTTATTATATCGTACAAAGATAGCACAATTCAGCGCAATTATCAAGTTTCTGAACATAAGTTCAGGCGAATAGGATATTCAAGTAAAAATGTCTATATTTGCTAACTGACCACATGTCAATAAATTGCATCACTGATATGAACGCTTTTAAACTGCCGCTGATGGCCGCCTTCCTGATCGGGCTCGCCGTCGCCTGCGGCAAACCCGAACCCGACCCCGGCCACGGCCAGACGACGCCCTCGCAACCGCAGGTCGTCGCGGTCTCGTCCGTCAGCCTCGACAAAACCTCGGTCTCCCTCAACGTGGGAGAATCCGTTACGCTTGCCGCCACGGTGAAGCCGGACAATGCGACGAACAAGACCGTTTCCTGGTCATCCAGCAATGCGTCCGTCGCCTCCGTAGATGCCAGCGGTAAGGTATCCGCTGTGGCAGAAGGGACCGCGACCATCACGGCGAAGGCCGGTGACAAGACGGCCACATGTTCCGTCACGGTTACGAAAAAGGTTGTCGCTGTCGAATCAGTCACCTTGGACAAGTCTTCACTGGAGCTTAATGAAGGTGAAACTGCTACCCTTACCGCCACTGTGAAGCCGGACAACGCGTCCGACAAGACCGTTACATGGAGTTCCAGCAAAACCTCCGTTGCTACCGTGGACGCCAACGGCAAGGTCACCGCCGTGGCCGAAGGAACCGCGACCATTACGGCGAAAGCCGGTAATAAGTCGGCAACTTGTTCCGTCACGGTTACGAAGAACGTCGTCGCCGTCGAATCCATCACCCTGGACAAGTCTTCACTGGAACTTAATGAAGGAGAGACAGCTACCCTCGTCGCCACAGTGAAACCAGACAATGCGACGAACAAGACTGTCACTTGGAGTTCCAGCAGAACCTCCGTCGCCACCGTGGATGCAAACGGCAAGGTTACCGCCGTGGCCGAAGGATCCGCAACCATCACGGCAAAAGCTGGAGACAAGACGGCCACTTGCTCGGTCACCGTCAAGAAGAACACTGTCGCCGTCGAATCCGTCACCCTGGACAAGTCTTCGCTGGAACTCACTGAAGGAGAGACCGCTACGCTTACCGCCACCGTAAAGCCGGACAACGCGACGAACAAGACGGTCACGTGGAGTTCCGACAAAACCTCCGTCGCCACTGTCGATGCGAACGGCAAGGTGACCGCTGTGGCCGAAGGAACCGCGACCATCACGGCCAAGGCCGGCGACAAGACGGCCACCTGCTCGGTCACCGTCAAGAAGAATGTCATCGCCGTCGAGTCGGTCACATTGGACATCACCTCCACGATCCTGAATACCGGTGAAACCCTTACGCTCACCGCCACGGTGAAACCGGACAATGCAACCGACAAGACCGTGACCTGGTCTTCCAGCAATTCGTCCGTCGCCACCGTGGATGCAAACGGCAAGGTGACTGCCGTAGCCCAAGGCACGGCGATCGTCACGGCGAAAGCCGGTGACAAGACGGCCACTTGCACGGTCATCGTAATGAAGACGGACATCCCCGTTGAATCGCTCACCCTTGACAAGTAGTATCTGGAACTAACAGAAGGCGAGACAGGCACCATCACCGCGACGGTGAAACCGGACAATGCGACGAACAAGACCGTCACCTGGTCTTCCAGCAACCCGACCATCGCGGTTGTCGACCAGAACGGCACTGTTACCGCAATAGCAGAAGGAATCGCGTCCATCACGGCGAAAGCCGGGGGCTGGACGGCCACTTGCATGGTTTACGTAATGAAGACGAACATACACGTTGAAGCGATCACCCTCGACAGGGATAGTGTGGAAATAACACAAGGCG
>JAEEGK010008985.1_pt1 | contig 23465 bp, 14 predicted proteins | sample 8958771 | NCBI WGS metagenome assembly JAEEGK01 (sample SAMN16246547, study PRJNA631951) | gut metagenome | biome: gut microbiome; feature: rumen; material: SC-attached | host: Bos | place: Iran: Karaj | collected 2018-10
AAGCTACTATTGATACAAGTATTGAAATTATTGATAATAAAAATATTGAAAATCTTAAAGAAAATATTGGTAAAATTTGTAATGATAATAAAGAAATTTTAGATAATTTAAAAAAAGAAAATCAAATTTTTATGGAAAGTAAAAATGGAGAAATTAGTGTTTATATTATTTTTAACAATGAAAGAGAAAATAGTATTAATTATAATAATGAGAATAATAATATCGATTTAGATTATGAACAAAATTATTCAAATAATTTATTTGGTTTTGAGAATTTGGGAAAAAGTAATAAATATTTAACTAATTATAATCATTTTTTTAATGGATATAATCAAGTTCTTTCTCAAAATAAAAATGAAAAAAATATAATGAAAGAATATTCTTTATAAAAAATTATAATTTCAATTCATAATAAACATTAATCAAAAAAAAAGAAAAGTCATAAATTCTATTTTATTATAATAAAAAAATTAAATTAATTCTTTTTCAATATAAAATCAAAATTAATTAGTCAAAGATATTTAAAATATTATTTTAACTATAAAATAATAAAACTAAATAGAAATTCTACAACTAGAATTTTCAATCAAGAATTCAGTATTATTATAAATAAATTGAAAATGATAAATATAATTCCTTTTAAAAAATAAAATTTAAGAAAATATATAATTATACATTTAAAAAAAAATAGAATCAAAAAAATAAATAAACCCCAAAAAAAAATGCAAGATCAATTTAATCCATTAGATGATAATTTATTTCCTCGCATTCAAGATCCAGATAAAGAAATAGAGAACGCGAGTATAAAATCAGAAGACTTTGATTTAAATTTTTTAACAGAATCAGATAATGAATCATCTCAAAATGGAAACAACAATAATAACAGTAATAATAATATAGAAGAAGATAGAAATGAAAATTTTATGGATGATTCAACAATAAAATGTGCATATTGTTCCATAACAAATCAATCACATTTAATTAAATGTAAAGAATGCAATAAATGGTTTTGTAATGGTAAATTAGATTCTTTTTCTCCTTCACATATTGTATTTCATTTAACAAAAAGTAAACATAAAGAAGTATTTTTAAATAAAAAAAGTAATTTAGGAGAAATGGATTTAGAATGTTATAATTGTAATGGGAAAAATATATTTTTATTAGGTTTTCTTCAATCTAATGAAGGTAATTCTGGAATGTTTGTTTGTAGAGAACCTTGTTTAACTACATGTAAATTTGATGATAGTAAATTTAATAAACAAAAGTGGATTTCTTTAATTAATGATAAACAATTATTAGATTGGATTGTTCCTCCTCCTAATAATGATATTGAAATTAGAATGAATCAAAGAGTTAATATTAGAAGTATGAGTAAATTAGAAGATAAATGGGAAAAAGAAAAATTATTAGCTAGTCAAGAAAAACCTAAATATATTGGTAATTATTTAAAAAGTGTTAAATTATGTTATAATGATGGACAAGATTATTTAGATATTTATGAACCTTTGGTTTCTGCTGAAGAAGAATATGATAGAAAATTAAAAGAAACTCAAAAGAAAACTAATATTAATACTAAATTTTATAAAAGTGGAAAAAAAACAATTGCTAAATTTCCTTATCCTAGAGAAGACAATGAAATTAAATTAGTTCCTGGAGATGAATTAAAAATAACTGACCCAAAAACAGGGAAAAATTTCAGAGGATTTGTTGTTGAAATTGAAATTGAAGATATAATACATTTAGAATTAGATATGCATAAAAGTTCAAGTAAAAATTCTTTATCAAATGAAATAGATCAACTTCAAGATGGTAATTTTACAATAGAATTTGTATGGAAAGGAACATCATTTAAAAGAATGTTAGATGGATTATATATATTTGTAAATGAAGAAAATTCAGTTTCTAATTATATATATAGTAAAATATTAGGTCACACAGTAGATGAGAAGAAATTTAATTATAATATACCAAAAGATTTAAGTGTTAAAGGATTACCAAAATTAAATTATTTTCAAACTTTAGGAATTAAAAAAGCTTTAACGACTCCTCTTTTTTTAATTCAAGGTCCTCCTGGAACTGGAAAGACTGTAACTTCAGCAGCTATTGTTTATCATTTAGTAAATTTAAAAGTTGGAAAAGTTTTAGTGTGTGCTCCTTCAAATATTGCAGCTGATCAATTAAGTGAAAAAATTGAAAAAATAGGTTTAAATGTTATTAGAGTTTGTGCTAAAAGTAGAGAAAGTATTTCTAGTAGAGTTGAACATTTAAGTTTACATAATCAATTAAAGAAATTATCAAGTAAAAAAGAATATAAGAAATTATTTGCTTTTATGAAAAAAAAAGAAGAAGAAGGAAATGTATTATCAAATAAAGAACATGAATTATATAAGAAATTAAAGACAAAAGCAGAAGATGAAATAATTCAAAGTGCAACAGTAGTAGTAACAACATGTATATCATCATTTGATAAGAGATTAGATAATTTTAGATTTCCAATAGTTTTAATAGATGAAGCAACTCAAGCATGTGAAAGTGAATGTATATTACCTTTATTAAGAGGAGCTAAACATGCAATATTAGTTGGAGATCATTGTCAATTAGGTCCTGTTGTTTTATGTAAAAATGCTGCTAAAGCAGGATTAAAAATAAGTTTATTTGAAAGATTAGTTAAATTAAAAATTAAACCCCATATGTTACAAGTTCAATATAGAATGCATCCTAAATTAAGTGAATTTCCAAGTAATACTTTCTATGATGGTAATTTACAAAATGGAGTTTCTGCTGATGATAGATTTCATTTTAATGTAAATTTCCCATGGCCAAATAATAATAAACCAACTTTTTTTTATCATATAGTAGGAACTGAAGAATTTTCAGCAAGTGGGACATCATATATTAATAGACAAGAAGCTGATGTTATTGGTTCTATTGTTAGAAATTTTATGAAATGTACTGTTAAACCAGAACAAATTGGTATTATTACTCCTTATGAAGGACAAAGATGTTATATTGTTAGTCATATTGCTAAAAATATTGGAATAAATGAAATTGAAGTTGCTTCTGTTGATTCTTTCCAAGGAAGAGAAAAAGATTATATTATATTATCTTGTGTTAGAAGTAATGATCATAATGGTATTGGATTTTTAGATGATCCTAGAAGATTAAATGTTGCTTTAACTAGAGCTAGATATGGATTAGTTATTGTTGGTAATGCTATGGCTCTTGCTAAACATCAATTATGGAGTAATTTATTATATCATTATAAAGAAATGGGATTATTAGTTGAAGGACAATTAGGCTCTTTTAAAGAATTAATTATTACTTTACAACCTCCCAGAAGATATATTCCAGAAAAAATGACTTTTGAAAGAGAAAATCAAAATATAAATATGAATAGTACTTTCACTAGTGTTAGTAATACTAATAATAATGATTTATCTATTTCTTATAATATGGATTCAAATAGTAATAATAAGAATATTAATGCTTATGAAGAATTATTTAATAATGCTACTTTAAGTCGATTTTCTGATTTTGGATATACTAATGATACTGAGTCTGTTTCTCATTTTAATAAAGTTGTTAATGTTTTAAGGAAAAATCCAATTAGTATTAATAATGAATTTAATGTTAATAAATATGAACAAATATTAATGAATTATAATAAAAATATTAATTGTAATATGTTATTGTTTTCTAATTTAATGCCTCCTATTATGAATAATATGTTTAATCCTATGATTGGAATTAATAATAATATATTTTTTAATCCAGGTATGTGGAAAAATAATAGGGATATTGATGTTGAAATTAATAATAAAAATAATTTAATGAATAAATATATGATGAATTATTCAAGAGTTTTTCTTAATGAAAAAAAATTTGTTATGGAAACTGAGTTTTAGATTTCTTTATTTTTTGGTTTTTCTTTTTTTCTGTATTTTATTCTTCTTAATGGTTTTAGAGGAAATATTTTTTATTTTGGTTATCGATTGTTTAATTAAAATTTATTGAGAGGTTGTTTACTTGAAAAATAAAAAAAACTTTTCTAATATTTATTAAATTTAATATGAATTTTTATTTTAATTTTTATTTTTTTTGCTAATCAATATTAAATTAATCATTAATTATTTTAAATGATTTCAATTTATATTAAAAAAAAATAGTTCATAATTGAAAAGATTTTTGTTTATTTTTAAGTCTATCTGTGCTTAGATTATTTATATTTCACAAAAATTTTATTTTATTTTTTTTCAATAACTAATTAGCATTATTATTTAATAAATACTTATTATATTTTTGTTTAATTTAGGAAAAACAATATATAATCTATATTTTAATATATGATTTGAATTGGAAATTAGCCATTAATTAATAAAAGATTTAATTTGGACGAGGCCTGTCTCTGGATCCTTCCACCACGTCTCCCTCAACTAGTTCAGGATGCACATCAGAGTTCCTTTGTGTTAGAGATGTATATTGTAATTAATTATGAAAAAATTTGTTAAAAATTATGTCAATTAAACATATTCGAATGTAAAGATAATTGAATCTTTATATTTTTCTATTACTCATATGAATTAAAATACAAACGGATGGAATTTTTTTATAAAAAATATATAATTAAAAATTAAATATAATCAATTCAATTTGTTATAATTAACACCCAATACATTCAATAAATTATAATTATGTTATAATAACTTTATTTTATATATAATAAAAGTAATTAATTTCCTGAAATTCAGTTATTTCTTTTATTGTATCAGCTTCTCCTCTATCTGCAGTTTTTTGAATTGTATATTTATCTAATTCACAAATATTAAAAGTAATCAATTCACAAAATATACAAAATGATAAAAGAGTTATTATATCAAAAAGAACATTAATAACATTCCATAAATCTTTATATTTATTTGGATAATAATATTGTTGAATTAATCTTGATATTCTAATCAAAAAATTTGTTAAACCTTTTCCTATGGCAAGATAACTTGGTCTTGTTTCTTCAATTACTTTTAAATTTAAAATATTTAAACTACAAATTAAAACCATATATATCAATTTGAAAGGTAAAAAGTCTTTTAATAAAGTTTGAAATATTTTTAAATTATCATTATAAAAGAATGAATAAAGTATTTTTAAAACAACAACAAGAATTGTTCCAAAAATTCCTTGAATGAATAAAATATAATTCATATTAATAAAATATTCATAATTTAATTTTTTAGGAATAGTTAAACTTACACTTTGAAAAAATTGAGATTCTATTGATATTAATAAAGAACAAATAAAAGGAACTATTAAAAAAGAGTTGTCTATTTTAAATGAAAAATAAATAACAATAAAAACAAAACATAAAATACATAAAATTATTGCAATATAATGATGTCTATGATTTTTTATTTTTAATAAATTACTTTCAATAAAAAAATAACTTAAAAATAACATAAGTAATTCAAAATTTTCAAGAAAAATTGTATTAATTTTTTTCATTGTATAATTATAAATCAAATTACGAAAACTAAAATTCCCAAGAAATGTCATTAAAGTAACCCAAATCATTATATGATAAAAATTAAAAATATAATTTTTTTCAATTGAATATTCATTTCCTTCAATGAATACATTTTTATAATAAATATTTTGAATAAACAATAAAAAAATTGAAAAAATTTGTGAAAAAAACATGAGAAAACCTCGAAAAAATGGGTTTTTAAAATCCTTTTTAATATTATCAATATTTCTTATGAAATCTGTACCAGTTCTAATAATAGCAATTAATATTAAATAAAAACAACATCTAGGCACATGAAAGTTAATTAATGACATTTTAATAAAATAATTATTTAAATGAAATATACAGTTTGAGTTAAATAAAAAAACTTAATGAATAAAAATCATATATATTTTCAAAAAAAATAAAAAAACTTAATGTAAAAAAATAATCCCAATAAAAAAGTCAAAAAACAATATATATATTTATAAAAAAAATATACGAAAAAAAAAATGATAAAAAGAGAAGTAACAAAATTTATTCGTGTATTAGACATACCAGAAGATAAAATAAATGAATATAAAGAAGCATTTGACATGTTTGATAGAGATAAACAAGGAACAATAAGTTGTGATGAAATATATAAAATAATGAAGAATTATGGTAATCCAATGAAAAAAGAAGAAATAGAAAATATGATAGAAGAAATAGATGAAGATGGAGATGGAGAAATTAATTTTGAAGAATTTGTTACAATGATGGAAAAACAAACTAATATTATTGATGAAACTGAAGAAGATGCTGTTTTACTTGCTTTTAAAAGTTTTGATAGGGATCATGATGGAAAAATCACTAATTTTGAATTTAAATATATTTTAGGACAAATTGGTGAAGGAAGGTTCTCTAATGAAGAAATTAATCATCTTTTTAGAGAATGTGATTTAGATCATGATGGTATGCTTGATTATCAAGATTTTATCAGGTTTTGGAGACAATTTTAAAATATTTATTACTTTTTTTTACATAATTCACGAAGATTTTTATAAGGGAATTATATGTTTATTTATTTAATTGGATTTTTTTAAAATGTTTTTTTTTAAATTTATTTTTTTTTGTAATAAGTGAAAGCAATATTTATTTGTTATTTTTTTAATATTTTTTTTGGAAAGATATTTTGAAATTATTTAATTTTTTATTTATTTTTGAAAATGAGTTGAAAATACAAAAAAATTTAAATATATGAAATAATGACTTTAATATATTTATATATAAAAAGAAAAATAAAACCTATTTAATAAAAAAGTCAATTTAATAACAAATAAAAATACAACATTCAAATATCATAATTAGAAAAGTCTTCGTTAGTTTTATTTAATTTTTTTTTTTTAAAGCTTTTTCTTTTTTTTTTTTATTTTTATTTTCAAATCCAATAAACTCTCCTTTTTTTTTAGCTTTTTCAACTTCTTCAGGAGTAGTTTTTAGGCTTAAAAAATGAGCAAATTCTTCATAATTAATATCTCCATTTTCATTTCTTGGAGCAAAAGAAAGAAATTCAATAAATTCTTCTTTACTTATTTTAAATCCATATTCAGTCATAATTTTTTCTAATTCAAATTCATTATAAACTCCTTTTGAATTATAATCAAATATTTTGAATGCATCTAATATATCTTCATATAAATCAGGTTCTAATAATTTTTTTTCAAATACTTTTAAAAATTCATCTAATTCTAATGTTCCACTTTTATCTTCATCTACAAATTTTAACATTTCATTTATTTCATCTGATGTTGGATCTGAATCATATTTTTTCATTAATTTTCCTAATTCTTCATTTGGAATTTTACCATCCCCATCTTCGTCAAATAATTTAAATAGCTTTTTACATATTTTTATTTTTTCTTCTGGTAATTGAAACATTTTTTTTTCCTTTTTCTCTTTTTTTAATTTTTTTTATTTAAATTATTAAAATTTTTTTTGTTTTTTTTTTTTTGTGAAAAAAATAATATTATTTATTTAATTTGTTTTTGGATTATTAGTATTAATTCTTATGAAAAATATATATAATTATTTGGTTAATTGATTATAAATTAAATGATTAAAACTGAGGAAAAACAAGTTATTGTAGAATTAAATAATGGACAAAAAGTTTATGGAACATTAATAAAAGTAGATAAAATAAATTTGAAAATGATTCTTGAAAATGTTAAACAAGAAATAGATGGAAAAGAAGAAACATTTGATAAATTAGAAATAAATAAATCAGATATAAAAGAATTAAAATTAGTTCATTTTGAAATGAAACCTGAAGAAAAGCAGAATATAAATGCTATTCCAGAAAATAAAATTCCTCAAAATAAAGAAAATATGCAAAAAGCTTATGATAAAAATGAATCTTTTTTTGATAAATTAACATCAATGACTCATCCTGAAGCAAGAAATGAATCTAAAAATTATAATCAGAAAAATAAAGATACTTTTAATTTAAGTGAAGAAGATAAAAATAATAATAAAGGAAATAAAAAATATTATTATAATAATAATAATAGAGGAAGAGGTGGATATAAAAATTATCATAATAATAGAGGAAAATATAATAATAATTATAATAATAATAATATTAATAATAATAGAAGTGGATATAATAATTTTAAAGGAAGAGGAAAAAGAGGAAAAGGATATAATAATAATAATTATTATTATAGTAATTATCAAAAGAAAAATTCTTATTATAATAGTAATCAAGGAAATAATAATTCAAAATTAAAACCTTATGAACCTGAAGGAGGAATTAAACCCGGAGAAGAAAAAAGTATATATGATATTTAACCTTTTAAAAAAATAGAAAAAAAATAAATAAATAAAAAAAATATAAAAATTAAATGGTATTAAAAATAAAAAAATTTAAAAATAATATTATTATTTTTTTTATTTTAAAGGTCCTAAAGCTTTTTCTAAAGTAACAACTCTAGCTAAAAATTCATCAAGTACTTCAGTTAATTGTTCATTATTTTCTTTTAAAAAATTAATTTGAGCTTGTATTCTTTTTGATTCATTAACTTGAGATTCTTCATGTCTACTTTCTTCTTGTTTTAATCTATTAATTTCATTTCTCATTTTTTTTGTCATTTCATCCATTTTAAATTGAAGAACATTTACACTTGAAGTTTTTAAAGATTTTAAATTACCTAATTCACTTCTATGTTCTGCTTTTATTTTTAAAAATTCTTTCATTTTTTGATTGTAAAATATTAATTTATCACTTAAAGATAAATTTGATGTATTATATCTATCTATTTTTTGAGATGTTTGTTGGTTTTTTAATTTGTTTACATTTGACATTTTTTTTTTTTTTTGTTATAACTGATTTTTTTTATTTTTTTAAAATTAGTTTTTTTATATATATAATTTTATATTTAAATTATTTATTAAATTATAATTATATTACAGATTTGATTATATTTTAAAATTTATTATATACCTATTTTTATACTACTGATTGATATTATTTTTATCAAAATATTTATTAATATTTTCATAATATTTTTTGAATAATTTTTTTTCATATTAATAATTTCATAATTTACAATTAGCAAATTTTTGAAATTTATTTATTATTATTTCAGAATTTTCTCTCTTTTTAATTAAATGTGTAATATCATTATCAAATTCTTCTTCTTCTTTTGTAAAAGTATTTTGTTTTTTAATTGCTTGAGAATTAATTGAAAGACAAGAATTATTATTTTTCATATCATCTTTTTGAGTAAAAAAAACTTCATTATTATATAATTTAGAATCAACTGAATCTAAAGTTATTTTAAATTTTGAATTTTTCTTTTCAATTAAATTGTTATTCAAATTTGATTTTTTATTTTCTTCATTTTCATCTTTTTTTAATCCTCTTGCTGATGGATGATTATCAAAAGCTATTGTTGGTGTTAATGATAAAAAATTTGTTAAAGGTTTTATTGGAGTTATTAATTTTTGATTTGGTGTTTTTGCATTTGTATTTGTTTCTATTGTGATTTTCATTTTTTTATTTTTTAAATATTTTTTTAAAGATATGTAAAAAGAAAATAAAATTTATATTGGATTTATTAAAATAAAATTTTAATGTTGAGATTTTTTTTTTATTGTTTTTTTGATTTTTTTTAATTTAATGCAACAGTAATTAAAAACAATTTGATAAAATTAATTATAATTATATTAATTTTGTTTTATTTACCATAAAAAATAATTTCTAACTTGTATAATTAAAAAATAAAAATTAAAATTAAAATTATGATGACAAAATTTGTCTCGTTCGGCTTATAATAAATATGCTGATAGGTGAATCTCGACTGAAAAAAAGTAATAAAATAAAAAAAGCATTATTTAAAAAAGTAAAAACTAAAATGAATATTAATAATAAAATAATTAAATATCAATTTGAAAAATAGAATTTTCTTCAATTGGAGGAAAAGGAATAAAAATAGGTTCCATAAAGAAAAAATCGTGATTAATTTCATTGAAAGTATTATCTAATAAATTTTCTAAACTTAAATTATCTTTATTTTCATTGTTAATATTATTATTAATATTTTTATATCTATCCCCATAATTATTATTATTTTTCATTTCCCTATTTAAATCTCCTAAATAATCTTCTTGTTGTTTATTAATTCTTTTCCCAATGAAATTTTTATTATTATTTTTATCATTAATCATGTCATTAGGAATTTCTTCTAAATTAATTTTCTTATTATTTTCCTTATTATCAGTATCAAAAATATACCAAATACTCCGACATTCTTTAGCATTAATAACAATTTCCTTTTTATTCATAAATTTTTCTTCAGCTTTTTTAATATCAATAAAATGAAAACTTTTAATATCCTTAACTAAAAAATCATGATTAGCAAGAACATTAATATCTAATCTACTTTGAGGATTATATTGTATCATTCCGTTTAAAAAAGAAACAGCTTCTTTAGATAATTTTAAATTATTAGGAATAGAATAATTTCCTTTTTGAATTCCTTTCAGTAAATCATCATAATTTTCAGCATAAAAAGGAGGAGTTCCAATTAACATTTCATAACAAACTGTTCCTAAAGACCAAATATCTGCTTTTTGATCATAACCAAAAGAATTATTATTATCTAATTTTTTTAACTTTCTTAATATTTGAGGTGCCATATATAATGGACTTCCTAATACTGATTGAGCTAAAGAATCATCTTCTAAATATCTTGCAAAACCAAAATCTATTATTTTAATATCTGCATTTAATAAATTTAAATTTTGTAAATCTTCTTTTGATTTAAAATGTACTAATATATTATCTGATTTAATATCTCTATGTAATATTTTGGAATTATGTAAATATTGTAATCCATTTACTATTTGATTCATTAAATGTTGTACTATTTCTTGAGTAAATGGCTTTTTATTTTTTTTTTTATATTTTTCTAAACAATGATTTAAATCTCCTCCATTACAATAATCAAATATTAAGAAATAATTATTTATTGTTTGCTTAATTTCATATAATTTTATTATATATGGATGATCTATGTTCTCAAGAATGTGAATTTCGTTGTTAAAATATTTTTTCACTTTTGGTTGAAGTACCATTGTTTTTGGCATTTTTTTTGTAGCAAATAATTTATTTGTTCCTGTTTTTTTTGTTAAGTATACTTGACCAAAAGAACCTTTTCCTATTATCTTTTCTAATGTATAATCTTCTACTATTAACATTTTTATTATATATTAAATTATTTTATATTTTTTTTCATTTTTGATTATTATTATTAATAAATTATCTTATAACATAAAAATCTTTTTATAAATTGGAAAAAATAAAAACATTAAAAAAAATGACAGACAAAGTAAAAATCCAAAAATCAGCATTCATTTCATCAAAAACAACTCCAATATCGAAAGAATATATAATGGGGAAAACATTAGGAACAGGAACATTTGGAACAGTTCGTTTATGTATTCACAAAGCAACAAAACAAACTCGTGCTTGTAAAATAATAAAAAAAGCAAATCAAGATATGGAAGCATTATATGATGAAGTAGAAATATTATCTAAATTATCTCATCCTAATATAATGCAAATATTTGAAGTTTACAATGATAAAACTAACTTTTATATAGTTAATGAATTTTGTCAAGGTGGTGAACTATTTGATGCTATTTCTAAAAAAGGTAATTTTACAGAAAATGAAGCTTGTAAAATTATTAAACAAGTTTTAAGTGCTATTTGTTATTCTCATCAAAATAATATTGTTCATAGAGATTTAAAACCAGAAAATATATTATTAGAAGATAAAGGAAGTGATTTAATTATTAAAATTATTGATTGGGGTTGTGCTAAAAATTTTAAAAAAAATGAGAAATTAACAAATAAAAATGGAACTCCATATTATATAGCACCTGAAGTTCTTGAAGGAAATTATGATGAAAAATGTGATATTTGGTCATGTGGAGTAATATTATATATAATGTTATGTGGTTATCCACCTTTTGATGCTGAAAGTGAAGATGAAATATTATTAAAAGTTAAAGAAGGTAAATTTGAATTTCCAAAAGAAGAATGGAAAAATATATCTAAAGAAGCAATTGATTTAATAAATAAAATGTTAACATTCGAACCAGATAAACGTTTATCTGCATTAGAATGTTTGAGTCATAATTGGTTTAAAAAGAATAAAGATAATAAAAATATATCAAATAAGAAAATAGCTAAAAATATAATAAGTAATATGAAGAAATTTAAAAGAGATAGGAAATTAGAACAGGCAACAATATCATTTATAGTAAATCAATTAGTATCAAAAGAAGAAAGAAAAGAATTAATAAAACAATTTCAAGAATGGGACACAAATGGAGATGGAGTTTTAAGTAGAGATGAAATAATTGAAGGTTATAGAAAAACTTATGGTGCTGTTGATGAAAATGAAATTGATAATATTATGAAAAGTATTGATTTAGATGGAAATGGTGTTATTGATTATAATGAATTTTTAAGTAGTGCTTTTAATAGAGATAAAATTATGAGTAAAGATAATTTAGAATTAACTTTTAAAGCTTTTGATTCTGATGGAAGTGGTACAATTTCTGCTGATGAATTAATGCATATTTTCATGAAAGGTGATAAAAGTGGAAATTTAAATAAAGAAATTTTTGAACAAATGGTTAAAGATGCTGATGAAAATGGGGATGGAGAAATTTCTTTTGATGAATTTAAACATATTATGACCAAGTTTTTTAGTTAGATTTTTTAGGTTTTTGATTATTTTTGTTTTATTTTATTATTAGCTCTTTTATTTTTAGTTTCAATTTGTTTTGAAAATGTTATGTTGTTTTTCTTGATATTAAAGTTTTATTGTTATATATATATTGAAAGTTGTATTTGTAAATTTTGTGTAAAAATATCTAAAAATGATTTTATGTTGTTTGTGTGATTTAGAAATCTTCATTTAATAATTAATTAATATATATAATAATAATGTTACCTAACTCTTATAATATATTTTTTTTTCTTAAAAATAAAGAATTTTTATTTTCTTAAATATTATAGGAAATAATCTTTTAACATTATAATAACTTGAGCAATAAATCTTTGAGAATTATTTAATATTTTTGAAATTAACTAATTGAATTAATCCCTTTGACTTTTAATACCATTTTTATTAATTAAAGGATCATCATAAGCATCTCATTTTTCCATATTTTAAAATTAGTATTTCCATTCCTTAAAATAATCCCGTCAAGGTAAAAAGTTCAACTGAAGAATGAATGGTCTATATAAGCAAAAACTCCATCAGTAAAATTATTAAAATATGATATTTAATATTACGATTATTTTCTTTAATTCATTCATATCAACAATAATATGATAAAAATATGTAGGTCATATAATTTACTTTATCATTAGCATTCATAATAACTATTAATAATATTTTATATATTAAGGATTATTATTATTTGAATTTGAAAGTTTATTATATTTGAAATACTTTTCAAATGTTCTGACTCTAATGATATTATTTTGTTATTATTTATCTTTAAATATACTATATATATAATTTCTTCCTGCTTTTCAGTAATTTAGGGAAACTTTAATTTTATTTTTTCTTTCATATTATTTAAATTCACCAGATTTGTTCTTAAAGTATAATCTGCGAAATATTTTGATTTTAGAATTTCATTATTTCCCAATTTTATTATTGATTATACTAAATTATTTATTTAAAAATAATTAATATTAAAAAATAAATTAAACATCATTCCAAATAACAAAAATATAACTAACTTAAAATAAATATTCCCAAAATTTCAAAAAAAAAACAAAAATGAAAAAAAAAAAAGATAAAAAAAAAGCAATTTTAACCAAACAATAATTCAAAAACCATTAATAAAATCTTTTTTTAATGAAATAACATTTATTTATAATTTTTTCTCCGTGAATTTTTGTTTAACTTCAGCAAAAACATCATCAACACTTTTACTAGCATCAATCTTAATAACTTTTCCTTCTTTTTCATAGGCATCAATAACAGGTTTAGTTTCTTGATTGAAAGTGGAAATTCTTTTAGCAATGGTTTCTTCATTATCATCAGCTCTTCCTTCATTTCTTCCTAATAATCTTTCTTTCATGACTTCATCTGCTAATTCAAAGTAGACAACTGCCACTACATCAGCAACATCTTTCATTTGTTTATTCCATTCATCTAAATTTTCTTTATTTCTTGGGAAACCATCGAGAAGTATTTTTTTATTTGTAGAAGCTACAATTCCAACTTTAACAAAACTAATTAATTTTTGGGAAGAAATTAATTTTCCTTCTTTCATATCTGTTTCTAATTCTTGCCATCCTGGTGCTTTTTTCTCTTTTACTACATTTCTTAATACGTCTCCTGTTGACATATGATTATATTTAAATTCATCTTTTATTTTTGCACATTGAGTTCCTTTTCCACTTCCTGGACCTCCGATTACAAATACCACCTTTGCTTTTGTTGCTCCTACTGCTGCTGCTGTACTTCCTCCACAACCCATTTTTTTATATAGACTTTTGTGGGATTTTTTTATTTATAACTGATCTTAAATTAATTATTTTTTTTTTAAAGGGATTTTTTGTATAGGGTTAATATATATGTCTTAAAGGGGAAAATGTATTTTTAAATGATTTTTTTTGATTTGACTTTATAAGAAAGGTTTAAAGGTTTTAAAATTGATTTTTGGTTTTTTTTTAAAAGTATTTTGGAGAATTTTTGGTTTTTTAATAAAAATCATTTTTTTTTTTTCTGGTTTTACGTTTATTTTTTTGTTCTGATAGAGATTTTTTTTTATTTAATTTAGATTTAATTTTTTTTAAAAAAATTCTTATTTGTTATTACAATAAATCTAATTTTTTGTTAATGAATAAAACCAACTTACTAATTTAACTAAAATAACTACAAATTAAATATATGTTAAAACTTCTGTGTATTTATATTAAAAATAATAAAAATTAATGATTTATTGGCTGAATTGAACAAATAAAAAACAAAATAAAAACTATATATAATAAAAAAAACGAATTGTAATTTAAATAAAATCAAAAAACCTAAAATCACTGAAAAAAATAATATTATCTTAAACAAATAAACCAATATATATATATATATATATAAAATATAGAAAAATATATCATGAAAAAAATGAATTAAAGAAAAATTTACTTTGAGCTTAATTCTCTAACACCATTCCAATTCATTGGAGGTTGTAAATTTTTACTTCTAATAAAATTAATAAGAACATTAGCAGGACCATCATTAGGATCAATTTTTAAACAAGTTCCAAAAAACATATTTGCATTTTTCCAATCACCTTTTTTATAACAATTTATTCCTTCATTCCAACTATCTAAAAAATCTTCATTTCTCTCTTTAATTAATTCCTTATATGATTGCTTTTCTAAAATAATATTAGTCACAGAACCATAATCTTCAATTAAAGCTTCTAATTCCATTTTTTTTTCATTATATAAAAATCTTTTTTCTTTATTAGACAAGATTAAAATTTTACTTTCTTTTTGTGGAGAAACATTTAAATTTAAATCAATAGTATATAAATCTAAAGGAAGTTGACTTCCTTTAACAGTGACTTTATCAACATATCTACATATATTTTTCATATCTTGAGTTAATAAGTTATATAAAACTCCACTGATTAATATATTTAAATTAAATTGTCTTGTTGCAGTTTCTAATCTTGCAGCAATATTAACATTAGGACTTAAATAAGAAGCATCAATTTTATATGTTGAACCTACTGCCCCTTCAATACCATATCCCATATGAAGTCCAAATCCCATATTTACTTTAAAATTTGGTATTTTTTTTAATATGTTTTCATCTTCACGATATGATAATATATCTAAATTTTTATTTATTTTTAATATTATTCTTAAACATGATAATACTGAACAATCTGCTATTATTCCTATTTTTTCATTTGTTGGATCTATTTCTAATAAATTGTCTTTCTTTATTGTTTTCTCATTTATTTTACCCTCGTTGATTTTTATTTCATTATAAAATTTCCATACGCTTAAAAAGGATTCTCCTATATTTTTATTTGTAGATCCTTTAAATTTATCTACACTTGAATGTACTATTTCTGCTATTTTATTTATGAATAATATTGTTTTTTCTTCTAATGCTAAATTTATTTTTTCAAATTGTCTTATATCACAAAAACAAAAAATTGCTGTTTTTTTTTTTCCTTTTAAACGAGGATTTAAATCTTGATTATTTGATAAATTTTTCTGTATTATTTCACCGCCTGCATCACCAAATCCAATTGCTAATAATGCAGATATTTTAATTATTGCACTTTTAATTACTGTAACTTCATAATTTTCATCTTCTTCATTTAATTTATGATTATCTGTTTTTATATTTGTTAAAGTTCTACTTTTTTTAAATGATTTATTATTAAAACTCTTATACATATTATGATTTTCTACTTTATCTAATTCAGCTTTTATTCCTTCTTGTAATTCTTCTATATTTTTAGCTCCAATTGGATCTTTTGCAACTTTATCTACAATTTCTATCATTATTTCTAAGGGTTGTAACACTAATTTATTTGCATCATTTTCAAATAATATTGATGATAATGTTAATGCTATACAAACAAATATTGTTTGACATATATTTAATATTGAAGCTAATTTTGTTTCTTTTCTTAATGAATATACTATTCTTACCATTGCATCTTCTGAATAAACAGTTGAAACTTCTTTATAACGAAAATTATAATTATTCCATTGTTCATTTATATAATAATTTACTCCATTTATTGTTATATTTACAGCTGGATATTTTTTATCATATAATTTAGTTATGTTAATCTGATTATCTTTTATTCCTATTGTTTGAAACATTGTATAATGTAAACTTAATAATTGAGCTACAAATTCATATATTATTTTTGAATCTGATTGCCAGAAATCATCATTTAATAAAGGGAAAATAACTAATAAAACTAAAATTAAAATTATAACTTTTTTGGTTAATGAATCAGTTATTATTTGACTTATTTTTGATTCTTTAATAATATTTTTTTCAATATTATCTTCATCATCATCATCATCATCATCATTATTTTTATTATCATTATTTTTATCATTTTCTTCTTTGATTTCGTTTTTATTATCATTATTATTTAAATTATTATCTCTATTATTATTATTATTTAAAATTTTATTTCTAGAAGTATTTTTTTTTATAATAGAAGTAGTTTGCATTAATAAACCTCCAGTTGATTCTGCAGTTCCGTTAATAGATTGTTTAATTTTGAATTTCTTGATATTTCTAATTTTTCCAGATCCATAATTTTTCCCATTAGAATTAATATTATTAGTAACATTATTATTAATTCCAGTATTAACCTTATCAATATTATTATCACTAATTTTTGAATTACTACTTTCTTCAAAATCTCTTTCCAACTTTTCTCTAATTTTCTTTTTTTGTTCTTCTTTCAAAATTTCTTTTTTTTCTTTAGCAATTAAAACATTTTTATATAATTTAACCATTCTAATTAATCTAACAATTCTAATCACTCTTAAAACTCTAGTGGCTCTACTAGCAGTAGAAACTTTAGAAATAGCTTTAGCAGCTTGAGCACTTTTTCTTTTACCATTTTTTGAAATTTTATCATCTTGAATAGGTGCATAACCCATAATAGGATCCATAACATAATCAATATCTTGAATAAGTGAAACAGTGGAAATAAAATCTAAAAAGAAAAAAAAGCTAAACATATAATTTTCTTTTGATATACAAGTTAATATAAATTCTAATGAAAATAAACCAAGAAGAATACATTGAATTATATTAAAAGATTCATCTACTTTTCTATTTAAAAATGCATAACATATATCTGATGCAAATAATGCCCATATTGTTAATGTTGACATTATTATTAATATTGGTGTACTGTCTAAATATTTTGATATTTTTTTACGCCATTTTGATATTTTTACATTTGATTTCGTTTCCTTTGTTGGTGTTGATGAAAAAGAATATAATTTTTTATGGAGAAGTTTAGATTTTTCTAATTTTAAATTTTGATTCTCTAAATTTTCCTTTTTATAATTTTCTATTTCAGGATTTGTTTCATTTTGATTTGGGTTTATTAATAAAAGATTTGTGTATGTTGGTGGATTTTCTTCTTCTGTATTTTCTTTTAAAGGAATTTTTTCATCCTTTAAATTTTGGATTTCTGTAATTTTTTCTTCTGAAATTTCTCTATTTTTTTCAATCTTTTCTTTATTATTATTTATTTGTTTCTCTTCTTCTTTATTTTCTTCTTTTTTTTCAATTGTTTTTTCCTTTTTTTCTTTTGGTTCTTCTTTGTTATTTTTTTCTTCTTTTTTATTGAATCTTATGTTTTCATTTGGAAAGAATATATCAGAATTTATTGAATGCTCAGATTTAATTGTATTATGTATTTTAGAATTGTTATCTGAGCCATTAAATATATAATTGTTTTCCTTTTTTTCTTCAATTTCTGACATTAATTCAATTTTATTAATTAATTTTTAAATTTTTTGAAAGTTGTATTAATAAATCATTAAATACAATAAAGTATTTCAAAAAACTAAATTCATAATATTATAATTTTACATCTTATGGTTAAATATAATAATTTTATTTATTTCCAAAAAAATTATATAAAAATAATGAAAACTAAAAAAAATTTTTTAAATTTAGTAAAATACCTATTTAAAAGAAAATTAAATATTGTATTTTTCCAAAAAAAATAAAAAAAAATACATATTATAAAAAAAATGTTAGAAACTGCCCGAGTATCAACAGCACCCACTATAAATGAAAACTCACTAAATTCCCCAATTCAAAATAGAAATTCTCCTCATTCTCAAAGTCCAAATTCAAAAAATGAAAATAAACAAGAAGAAGAATTACCCTCAGCAACAAATTATAAAATAACAAAAACACAAAAATCATCATCTTTTGGTTTATTTCCAAACGAAATTAATTGGCCAAAATCATTAAATGATTATGATTTTAGTAAAAGAAATTTAGAATGGAAATATAATAAAAAACCTTTTAGAGTTAGTCATAAATTAGTAAGAGATATTGAATCACAATTTCATCCTATTTTACAAAAATTTAATGATGATAATATTAATAATAAAGTTAAATCTGTTGAAAAAAAAGATTTAAATGATAAATTAGCTGAATATTATGATAATCAATTGAAAAATGAACAATGTTATAATATAATAAATTTAAAAGATAAATTAAAAGGATTTGAAAATCATCCTGATTATCCCAAGGAAAATTTTAAATTAGGAAAAGCAGTAGAAAAAAATAAAAATAATAAAAGATTATATAATGTTTTATCTAATTTTACTTGTGAAGAACATCATTTTGATTGTCCTGAAAAAAGACCTAAATTTAAAGAAGAAGATCCAAATGCAATTCCAAAAAGAAAATTAATTAATATTAATAATTATAAAGAATATGATATAATTACTAATAATTATAAATTATTTGATAATGAAAAAAAACAAGTTGATTTAAAACATGCAAGATTAAAAGCTGCTGAAAAATTTTATCAAACAAGAGAATTTAATTGTATTACTGGTAAATTTTATGATTCTGAAAGACAAAAAAAATATGAAGATGAATTAAAAGAAAATAATGAAAAAATAAGAAATAGAAAAAGAGATGAAATGTTTAATCCAGTAAATAATATTATTTATGATAAAGAAAGATTAGATTCATTTGATAAAAATAATCAAATTTCACAATTAAAATATCGTCATAGACCATCCATAGAAAATTATTATAGAAAAAAGGAATTTGAAGATGATAAAAAGAGAGAAAATAAATTAAAAAATAAATTAAATTATGATAGATATAAATTACAAGATGAAAGAGGATATGATTTATTTACTATGAAAAATACATATAATCATTATAAAAATAATGCAAGTTGTTCTAATAAAAAAAATCCTTGGGAATTATTAAAGGAAAAATCAGGTGAAAATGAAACTTTTTCTAAGAAAGAAATATATAAATCTCCTTATGATATTACTGATGTAGATAAAAATGATTATGAGTTTAAATTAAAAAGAGAAAATTTATTGAAAAATTTACCAAAAATTGAAGATGAAGTATCTTTTAAAAGAAATCCAATTGGACATAAAATTAAATCTAGAAATATTAGTACTAGTCCTAATAAAGAACCTGGATTTATGGATAAGGAAGTTTGGTTTAGAAGTCCTAGAAATTTAGATATGTATAGTTTTCATAGGAGAATCTTAACTACTCAAAATTTGTGATTTTTTTGATTTATTCATATTTAAAATTTATTAATTATTATTTTTTTTATTTTGATAAAATTATTATGTTTAGATTTAGTTTTTTTGTTGAGTTTAATCTATAATTATTTTTTTCTATTTTATTTAAAGTTGATATTAAAAGTCAATTTTCATTTTTCCGAAATGAAATAATATATTTTTTTATTCAAAAAAAGATAAATTGAAAGTTATTTCATTCCTTTATTTTTAAAAAGAGTAATTTTTTTATTTGTTTTTTTATTTATATATCTAAATTTCAATTTAAAATGAAATTGTTTTGAATTTTTCTTCATATTTTCGATGAAAAATTTATATAATAAATTTTATTTTTTTTAATTTGAAAAATTAATAATTTAAAAAGTGAAAATTAATTTAAAATCAAAATTAAAAATATGAACTCATCTCAAAAAATTCAAATAGCAGATATATCAATGTATGAATTAGAATTATCTCAAATATTTCAAGAACAATATAACGACTTATATTCAAAAATTCTTCATATATCTCAAGATGAATTTATATCAAATCTCCAAAAGCAAGTTTCAATAATGATAAAAATAAACAGAAAAAAATTTTCTGAATCATTAATAAAAAAAGTACTAAATATTTTTACAAAAATGTATTTAAATGATAAAATCCAATGTCAAAATTTTTTAAATATATTAAAGAAAGTTAAACCTGAAAAATTACCTTTTTTAGAAAAACGAAATTATTACATTCATTGTCAAAGTTGTAAAGAAGCATTTCATTCATGTGGAAATGCATTAGTATATTTTAATAATATTGTTTTTTGTATTGTTTGTGAAGAAGTTTATAAAAGTTGTCAAATTAAAATGTATTGTTGTGAACATAATATAAATTATTATTCAAAAATTAGAAAAGTTGAAAAAAACAATTTAGAAAATTTATTTCCTGTTTCTTTCTTAAAATTACATTGTGAAAGAAGTAAAGAATTTTTAATTAAATGTCAAATTTGTCATAATCAATTATATACTGATGTATCATTAAATAACAATCACATAACTAAATTAATTTGTGAATGTTGTAAAAAAATAATTGATGTTTCTAAATTATCTTATTGTTGTGATATATGCAATAAAAATTTTAAATGTGAAGCAAAAATTCATATTGATTTCGATAAAAATAAATTAAAATCAATTTGTATAATTCATTCTTTAATTAAACAAAATTATAGTATACCAAAAATAATAATGAATAAAGAATGTAATTGTGATATATCAAAAATGATAAAATTTAAACATTATGATGGAGGAATCTTATTTGATGGAAATTATAATGGAAAAAAAGTTATAGTTTGTAGTGAATGTTTTGGAATATTTAATTATGATAATTTTGAATGGATTTGTCCTATTTGTAATACAAAGTTTAATACTAAAGAAATGAGATTAAGTAAATCTTCATATAAACAAAAAAATTCTTTAAGAAGTTTAGGTGAGTTAAGTAGGAAAAGAAAAGAAAGAGATAATTCAGGTGGAAATAATATAAAAAGAACTTCAACTAATTTAAGTTTAAGTCATTTATATAAGAAAAGTATTAATGAAGATATTAAAAAAAATAATAATAATAATCTAATTTATCATCAAGATGAAAATAATATTAATAATGATAATCAAGTTATGAAAAGAAGTACTGAAATTAATTTTAGAAATTATTGTTCTCCTTCTGAAACAAAAAAAATGCATAATATATTATTTGAATTTATGAATATTAAAAATGGGAAAAATTCATTTAGATATAATAATAAACCAAAATTATCAATGAATAATAACAGTGGAGCTAAATTAAATTTAAATAATTTTTCAGATACTCAAAGATTAAATAAAAGTAATAAATTTATTGGTAAATATGCAAAAAATAATTATCCTTTGAAAATAGATTTAAGTACAAAATTAGAAGAAAAAGAAATAATAAAAACAGAAACAAACGAAATGAAATTAAATACAAATTCTGAAGGTCATAATTCAGATTCAACAAATTTAGGAAGTATAGAAGAAAAAAATAATTTAAAACACGTTTCAATTTATACAGAACCAAATAAAAATTATAAAAGAAATGAATTTGATTCAGATGATTATAATATAATAAAATTAATAGGAGAAGGAACTTTCGGTAAAATATATTTAGTAGAACATCCTATAACTCATTTAAAATATGCAATGAAAAAAATATCAGCTTCATCAATGAATGAATTAAATGAAAAGAAAAAAGAATATGAATTATTAATCAATTTATATAATGAAAATCCTACATTAAATGTAGTAAAAATTTTAGGTATTCAAAGTAAGAAATTAGATAAATTAACATATGTAATGTATGTATTAATGGAATTAGCAAATTTAGATTGGGAAAAAGAAATAAGGCATAGATCAAAGAAAAAAATATATTATTCAGAAAAAGAATTAATATTAATATTAATAAATTTAATAGAAACATTTTCTTATTTACAAGGAAAAGGAGTAAGTCACAGGGATGTGAAACCTCAAAATATATTATGTTTTAATAATAATATATATAAAATAGCAGATTTTGGAGAAGCAAAAACAAAAGAAAAAAAAAGATTTGAATTATTAAAAAATGGATTTATAGAAAATGAAGATTATAATAATGATACAAATAAACAAACTGTAAGAGGAACTGAATTATATATGAGTCCTATATTATTTAAAGCTTATAGACAATATCCTTTGGAAAATGCAGAATATAATGCTTTTAAAAATGATGTTTTTAGCTTAGGTTATTGTATTCTATTTGCTGCTACTTTAACTTATCAAAGTTTATATGATATTAGAGAAATTTGTGATCAAGAAAGTGAAAGAATAATTATTGAAAAATATCTGAGAGAAAGATATTCTCAAAAATTTATTAATTTAGTTATGTTTATGTTACAGATTAAAGAAAAGAAAAGACCAGATTTTGTTGAGTTGAATTCATGGATCAAAAATAATTATTTTTATTAATGAGCGTTATTGATAATCTAGCTTTTTTTTATGTTTTAAATATTAAATATATATAAATATATAATAATATAAATAAAACCAATTCAAAAAAAATATTTTTCAAAAAAAAATAAAA
>JAEEGK010008986.1_pt1 | contig 23459 bp, 14 predicted proteins | sample 8958771 | NCBI WGS metagenome assembly JAEEGK01 (sample SAMN16246547, study PRJNA631951) | gut metagenome | biome: gut microbiome; feature: rumen; material: SC-attached | host: Bos | place: Iran: Karaj | collected 2018-10
TATTTTTTTTTTTTTTTTTTTTTTTTTTTTTTTAAAGATTATTTATATTTTTTTTTATTTTTTTTTTTTATGTATTTGTTTTTTTTTTTTTTATTTATATTTTTTATATGATATATATAATTAATATAAAAAAAAGCATTTTTAAAAAAATTTTTTTTAATTTAATAAGATGTATAAAATAAAAATATGAATATTAATTTTTTTATTTTAATTATATTTTTTTTATTTCTTGAAAAAAAAATTTACAATATTTATATATAACTTTTTATTTATTATTGAACATTAATTTCATTATTTGATAATTTTTTTTTAAAATCTTCATTTTCTTTTATTTTTACATCTAATAATTTTTGAATTTTAATAATTTGTTCTTCTTTTTCTTTTATTTCTTTTTTTAATTTTTTAATGAGAAATTGATTATCAATATTATTATTTACTTTTTCTCTTTCAATTTCTTTTATATATTTTTCTTTTTCTTCTATTATTTTTTTCTTTTCTAAAACTTCATTACTCAATTCTTCAATTTTACCTAATTCTTCTATAGATTCTAATTCTTTAATTCTTTCATTTTTTCCATCTATTTCTTTATTTAATTCTAATGTTTTTAAATTATATTTTTTCTTTTCTTTTTTATAATTATTTTCCATTTCTTTATATTTCATTTCAATTTCATTTTTTTCTTTTTTTATATTTTCATTTTCATTTTTTATTTCTAAATTTTCTTGATTTAATTTTTTGGTTTTATTCTTTTCATTATTTAATTTATTTGTTAAATCTAAAATTTTTTCTACTGAAATATTATTATTTTCCTTTTTTTCATTTTTTTCTTTTTCTAATGTATCTTCAATTGTTTTCAATTTAGATTTTAAATTTTTAGTTTCTTTTTCATATTTTTGATTTAATTCATTAATTAAATTTTCATTATTTAAATTATCTTTATCATGTTCATTTTTTTCGTTATCAAAAAGTTGATTTAATTCTTCTAATTTATCATTTAATTCTTTTATTTCAATTATTTGTTCTTTTATTTTTTTTTCATTTTCATCTTTTAAATCTTTATATTTAGATTTTAAATTTTGAAAATTTTTTTCTTTTTCATTAATTTTATTTTCATTTAATAAAATTGTTTCATTTAAATCTTCTATTTCTTTATTATATTTTTCTTGAAGATTATTTAATTCTTCAATTTTTTCTTCTAATATTTCTTTATTTGTTTCATAATCTTCTTTCATTAATGAATTTTCATCAGATAATTTAATTATATTTTCATTTTGTTCATTTATTTTTTGAGTTAATTCAATAATTTTTTTTAATGCAGTATTCTTTTCATCATTTTGTGTATAAATTTCTTTATTTTTTTCATTTGATATTTTATCCAATTGACTTTTTAATAATGAAATTTCATTCTCTTGAATTTTTAATAAACTTTCTTTTTCTTTTATTTTTTTCTTATTTATTGTTTCTCTTTCTTTATGTTCTTTTAAAATTGTTTCATTTTCTTTTTTTAAATTTTGAATTGCTAAATTCTTTTTTTGTATTGAATCTTCATTTTGAACTACATTTTTATTTAATTTAATTAGTTTCTCATTTTTTTCTTCAAATTCTTCTTTTAATGATATATATTCAGTATTAATTTCATTATATTTAATTTCTATTTTCATATATAAAGTTTTATATTTTTCTAATTCTTCTTTTGTTTCATTTAATTGTTTGTCTCTTAATATTTTTTCTTTTTGTAATTTTTTTAAATTAAAATCAATATTTGTTCTATTTCTTTCAATCTCTGATTTTTCATCAGTAATTTTATCAATTGTTTCATTTAATTGAAAATTATTACTTGACAATTCATCAATTTCATTTCTTAATTTTTTAATAATTGCTAAATTATTCTCATTTTCTAATTTTGAACTTTGTTTTAAATCATTTAATTCTTTAGTTATTTTGGTTTTATATTCCTTATATTCTTCATTTATTTTAGAATACATTTCTTTATAATTATCTTTTTCTAATATATATGTATGATTATTATTTTTTAAGTGTTGAATTTCTTCTTTTAAATTATTTATATTTTTCTCATGTTCTCTACTAATTTTATTTACTTCTGAATTTGATTTTTTAAGTAATTCATTTAATTTATCAATTTTAGAAGAATTAATAATATTTTCTTTTTGTAATCTTATTATTTCATTATTTTTTTTTGTCAAATTTTTTGAGAGAGTTGTATTCTTTTCTGTCATTTTACTTAATTCCATTTGAGAATTTTCTTTAAATAATTTTAAATTTTCATTATATTCTTTAATTTTCTCTTTTAATTTTTCATTTTCATTTTTTAATAAATTATTTTCTTTTATATTTACTAAATTTTTAATATCTAAATCTTGACTTTTTCTTAATAAATCAGAATTTTCTTGATTAATTCTTACATTTTCATTTTTTAATGTATTAGCTTTTTTTTTTTCTTCTACTAAAAATTCATTTTCTTCTTTTTTATCATTTAATTCTAATTCTGTATTTCTTAATTGTGATTTTATTTTATTATATTCTCCTTTTAATTGAATTAAATCATTATTTAATTGATTAATATGTTGATTTAATCTATCATTTGCATTTGTTTCATCTAATAATTGTTCTTTAATTTTTTCAACTATTTGTTTTAATTCTTCATTATGATTTAATAATGTTTTTTCATTATCTTTATATTGTTGAATATCACATTGTAAATTAAATATTTCATCATTTTTTAATTCATCATCATCTGTTCTTATTTGTTTTAAATTATTTAATTCTATTAATGTTTCATCATATTTTTGAGTAAGAATATTAATTTTATTTTTATATACTTCATCATTTTGTTTTAATTTTGATATTTTTTTATTTTTATCATTTATTTCTTTTTCAAATTCTGCTATTCTTTGAATAAACGAATTTTTTTCTGTTAAATATTTATTGATTTCTTGTTTATTTTTCATTAAAGACTCTTGAAGTTTTATTATTTCCATATTTTGTTCTTGAATTTTTTCAAAATCAATACTATGTTGTTTTAATAAAGTATTATTTGAATTTTCTAAATCATTAATTTTAGAGAAATAATTATTAATATTAATCTTATTTTCTTCCATTATACTATAAAAAAAATTAATTAAAAAATTGAAAAAAATTAAATATTAATTTATTTTAAAATAAATCATAATTTTAATTAATATTAAACAAATATCAAATATAATAAAATATAAAATTTAAAAATATTTTAATTATTCATAAAATTAAAAATCCAATTTAAAAAAATTAATTATCAAAAAATAAAAAAATAAAAAAAAAAAAAAATATATATAAAATATTAATGTCTGAAGGTTTTATTAAATCATGTATCCAAATAAGTATCCCATCATTTTCAGAAAAAATAATAAACAATAAAAAAGCAACATTTTATTCAATAGATGTAACAAACATATATTCAAACAAAAAATGGACATTAGAAAAAGAATTTGATGATATTACACGTCTTCAAGAAAGTTTATCAACAATAATTCCAAATCCACCATTATTAGATGGAAAATCATTATTTAAAGTTACAGCATATGATGCTCTTCAAAAACGTCAATCTTTATTAGAAAGATTTTTAAGAGAATGTTGTGTTAGAAAAGATGTATTTTCAAATAAATTTTTTAAAGAATTTTTAAATTTAGAAGAAGAATCTCCAGAATTATTAACAGAAGTACCAAAAAAATTAAGTGAATTTTGTGATTTACCATTAGGAATAAGAGACTTTAAATATATTAGAGAAGAAAATGTAATTTTAATAGTTTGTTCAGATATGAATATTTCAAGTAGAATTGATGCTTATATTACAAATGTTAATTTACCTTGGGAAGAAAAAACTGAAGCTCATATTTCAGTTGGTGCATTTTTTGCTTTTAAAGTAAATTATGATCCTAATAAAGGTTTTAAATTTAAAAAAGTTTTTGCTAAAAGTTTTCCTGAACAAACTGGAGTAGTTAATTATGATCCAGAATCACATTCAGTAAATGTTGGTTTAGATACTGGAAGAATAGTATTTTATAAAGTTAATCCTGATTCTGATTTTAAACAATTTGAACCTTATATTGATTTTAAACCACATACTAATAGAGTTATGGGTGTTTGTTATGATGCTAAAACTGGTTATATTTATTCAGTTTCTACTGATAAAAAATTTTATGTTACTGAAATTGGTTATTTAGATAATCCAAGTGAAATAATTGATAATCCTTCTGGATTTACTAATTTATATTATGATAGAAAAAATGAAAGAATGTTTTTAACTGATCAAATGGGAATGATAAGTGTATATTTAACTAATAATTTTCCTCCTATTTTAGTTAATAGTATTCAAATTTCTAGTGATGAAGCAATAAGAGGTTTTGATATTAATTTAACTAAAAATTATTTATTTACTTCATCAATTGATGGTCAAATTACTATTTTAGATTTAGATCTTCCAGGTAAAGAAAAATTAATAAAAGAAATTTCTAATTTTGGTGTTGAATCAAAATTAAGAGTAATTAAATATATTATGGAAAAAAATGAATGTATAACTGGAGATGAAAGTGGAAGAATTATAGTATGGAATTTAAAAATAGGAAAAAGTGTTTATATGTGGATTGCTCATGAAGGTGCAATTACTCAAATTGATTATTATCATGATTTAAAATTGTTAATTACTGCTGGTAAAGATAAATATATTAGAACTTGGGCTATGCCTGATAAATGGATTTCTGATGATGTTAAAAAATTTGAAGAAAATGAAATTAAAAATATGAGTGATACTTTAGCTATGCTTAGATTACAGAAAAGTTTAAGAGAAAGTGAAGATTATAATTCTGATGAAGATAGTTTAAATGGATGGGATTTTAAACCTGATTTAGATGAATATTAAATTTTTATTTTTAAATAAAATATCTAAAATTTAATATTTAAAATATTTAAATTTTAAAAATTTTTAAAAAATATTATTTTACAATATAATATTTCTTATTTATATTAAATAAACTTTTTTATAATCAAATTTATCAAAAAAAAAAAAAAATATTTATATAAAGATAATGGAAATAATTAAAGTAGTATTAATAGGTGAATCTGGAGTAGGAAAAACAAGTATAATACAAAGATATGTTAATGATGTATATGATCCTAATCAATTATTATCATCAAGTGCTCAATTTATAACAAAAACAGTTGAATTAAATGATGAACAATCAATTAAATTTGATGTTTGGGATACTGCAGGACAAGAAAAATTTAGAGCTTTAGCTAAAATATTTTATAAAGATGCAAAAGCTATTGTTTTAGTATATGATATTACTAATAGAAGTTCATTTGAACAACTTCAAAATTATTGGTTTAAAGAAATTGAAGAAAATTCACTTTCTGATGCAATTTTAGTAATTGTTGGAAATAAATCTGATTTATATGAAAATGAACAAGTTTCTGATAAAGAAGGACAAAAATTTGCTGATGAAAAAAATGCAATTTTTAAAAGAACTTCTGCTTTATCAAATAGAAATATTGATTCTTTATTTAAAGATATTGCTAAAAAATATTTTGATCCTAAATATGATTATCAAGCAGAAGATAGAAAAATTAAAGAAAAATTTTTTGAAAAAAAATTCAATCAATCAATCAATGAAGATAAAATTAATTTAACTATGAGTGAAAATAGTAATAGTAATTGTTGTTAAATTAGAAATATATAACTTTATATATATATAGATTATAAAATAATACATTTAAATTAAATTATTTTTTATCAAATAATTATTTAATATTTAAAAATAATGATTGAATATTTCTTTTTTATTCATTATAATTTTGCATTAATTTCTTTATTATTTTTTCAACTATTTATTCTAAGAATATTTAAAAGAAACAATAAAGGAAATAAATCAAAAAATAAATTTTACTCAAAAATAATAACAATTATAATTTTTATCATAAATTTTATAATAATATATTTCATATTCAATTTTAGTGTTAAAACAATAATAATTCAATCATTAATAATTTTTGTAATTTATAATTTCTTATCAAATAAATTTTCTTTATATGGAATAACAGGACAAATTGCTTCAGGAAAATCAACAGTAACAGAATATTTAAAAAGGAAATATAATGCAAGAATAATAAATATTGATGATATTAATAGAGAAGTTTTATCAAGAAATGAAGTAATAAATGAAATTGAAAAAGTTTTTGGAAATTCTGTTATTAAAATAGAAAATAATAGAAAAATTTTAGATAAACAATTAATTAAATCACTTATTTTTGAAGATCCAAAAAAAAAGAAAAAATTAGAAATGATAACTCATCCAAAAGTTTTTATGTCATTTGCAAAAATTGTTATTGATGAAAAATTTATTAAAAATAATAAATATGTTTTTATAGAAAATGCAATTTTACTTAGATTTAAAATTTTTGTTATTTTATGTAAAATAATTTTATGTATTTGTGTTAAAGATGAAAATATTTTAATTGATAGAATAATAAAAAGAGATAATTGTACTGAAGAAACTGCAAGAAATATATTAAAAAATCAAATGACTTTAAAACAATTTGAAGAAGGTTCTGATTATGTTTTATATAATGATAAAGATTATAAAAATATTGAAAATGAAATTGATAATATTATAAATGAAATAGAACAATAAAAATAAAATATAAACTATAAAATCTATTTTAATATTTTTTTTTAAATAAAATATTAAATATTTTTTTTATCTAATCATTCTTTTTTATTAATAATAGGTTTAAGAAATACAAATCTATAAAGTAAAGTTTTTTTACTAATCCAAGAACTTTTATTATCAAAAATAATTTTATATAAAGCAGTTTCTTTAGAATAAATAATTAATTTTCTCATTCCATTTTCAAATTTTAAATTATCATTTTGATAAACTTGATTCCATTTAGTAGAATCACTATCATATTTATATAATCTAATTGCAATATCTTTATCATCATCTTCATCTAATCCCATTGAAATATAAACTAAACTTTCTTCATCTAAAACTTCAATTTTTTTTTCTATTTTTTTTCCAGGTTCAATTGAAACTAAAGTACTAAAACCAATTGTTAAATTAGTTTTTTTTAAATAGAAATTTTCATATCTTACATCATTTGGTGAAATTGCAGTTGCACTTTTAATTTTTTTTCCTAAATCTTTATCATATGCTAATAAATAATATGCAAATTGTCTTGATTCTAAACTTTGAATCCATTCAAATTGACCTGTAAATTTACATAAATTTGATAAAACTAAAACTATATTATCACATATTTCTGGTTTATATGATGGAAAATTAAAATATATTCTTCTTAAAATTAAGTAACAAATATATTGTAATGCAAATATTTTTTCAAATTTAATTAATGTATTTATGTATAATAAACATACTTCTATTATTTTTTCATTTAATTCTAATATTTGTTTTTGAAATGTTAATTCATATTGTTTATTTTGTAAAAATTCTAATTCTGAGTCATTTTCTACTAATTTATCATTAAATATAAAAGTAACATTATTTGGAGTTTTTTTTTTATAAAATGTATTTGAATCTTCTTCATTATTATCATTTTCTTTTAAATTCTCCTCATTTTGATTTGGAAAAATTCCAATATTAAATCTATAACAATAACATAAAGTACATAATAAATTACCAAATTTTAAATAAGCATTTCTATATTCTTCACTTGGATCTTTTAATAAATTCATTAAAACATCTGGACCACTTATATATAATAATTCAAATTGTTCTGAAAAAGATGCCCTTGATATTAATTCAATTAATTGAGTTATTCCTTCTTCTTTATCTTTACTATTATCACTTGATACTAATGGTATTATATTACTATTTTTAAGTCTTTCATTAAAAGTTCTAAATTGATTTGAATGAGGAATATAATATCCTTTCATTAATTCATTTAATATCTTTCTTAATGGTTTATGAAATTGAAATGTGTAATTCATATATAAATGTGCTTTTCTTATTATTAATTGATATATTAAAACTCCTCTTAAATTTTCTATTAATTTAATTAAAGCATTTATAAAAAATATTATTTGTTTTTCTTCTAAATTACATATGTATTTGAAATATGTTACATTTAATAAAATATCAAATAATTTATTTAATGAAAAACTTATTTCAAATCTTAATCCTCTTCTATTTTTAAAATCAGTTAAATAATTTACTATTTCATCACTTATTATTGACATTTTTATTTCATTATTGTTTGATAAGGCATCATCAATTTTTTTTTGTAATAATAAAAGGTTTTTTGATGCATCTGATATATGTAATATTACTTCATTTCTTTCTTTTGATTCTGTTGCTTTTTTTATATCATTCTCAAAATCTTTTTGGACTGAAATTAATTGGTCCATTTATATAATTAAATAATAAAAAAATAATAATAATTATTATATATTATTTTAAAATTTTTCATAAAGTATTTTATATTAAAATTGAATTTTTGTTTATATTTAATTTAAAATTTTGAATATGAAAAATAACTTTTTAATAATTACAAGTAATGATATTGATGATGGAAAAAAAACTCCAAAAAAATTTGATATATATGATAAAAATGATAAAATTGAAGATAATTATATACTTTTAGGAAAAAGGATAAATTTAATGAAAAAAAAAAATATTCTAGAACAATGGAATTTTGAAAATAAACTTTTTAATGCTTCATTAATTAATAATTCTGATTGTAATAAAGAAAAGAATAATATCAATTATATAAATAACGAAGAAAAAAAGGATTCTCAATCTACAACAAATACTTATAATAAAAATAGTCAAACAAATGGAAATTATTTAAATAAAAAACAATTTATTATAAATGAAATAAAAAATTTTAATTTCGATGAAGAGATTTATAAATTAAATTTAAATCCTAATTTTAAAATACATTTAAACAATCATTAATTCAAATTATTATTTTATTCAATGAAATAAATATAAATATATCAAAGTCTTTTTTTATTTTAATATTATATAAATATAGAAAAATTCAAATAAATTAATTATTTAAAAATGAATATTTCAAAAGAAAAACCTCTTCCAGAAAAAAATGAAGATGGACAAAGAATAATAACAGAAAAATTTTGTTTAAAATTATGTGAATATAATGGAGGATATGGTAATGTTGAATATAATTATAATTTATACTTACATTTTTTTGGTTTTAGAAAAATAGAAAATTTAGATAATTTCATAAATTTAAAAGTTTTATATTTAGAAAATAATTGTATAGAAAAAATAGAAAATTTAGATAAATTGAAAAATTTATCTTGTTTATATCTTCAAAATAATTATATTTCAAAAATAGAAAATTTAGAAAATAACAAAGAATTATCGGTATTAAATTTAATAGGTAATAAAATAAAAAAAGTAGAAAATTTAAGTGTTCTAGAAAAATTAGAAAGTTTATATTTAGCTAAAAATTTTTTATCAACTTCAGATGATATAATAGAATTAACATTATTAAAATCCTTATCAACATTAGATATTCAAAATAATAATTTTGAAAAAGACTCAAATTCAATTTTATCAACATTAGAAAAAATAGAAAAATTAAAAGTATTATATTTAAAAGGAAATGAAATAACAAGAGAAATAAAAAATTATAGAAGAGCTTTAATATTAAAATTTAAAAATTTAAGTTATTTAGATGATAGACCAATAAATGAAGAAGATAGAATTGGCGCAGAAGCATTTATGAAATTTGGTTTTAAAGGAGAAGTTGAGGCAAGAGAAAAATATAAAAATGATAATGATAAAGTAAGATATATTAGAAATTATGAAAAAGAATTAATGAAAATTCCTTTTGAAGAAAGAAAAAAATTAGCTTTAAATTCTCTTAATATTGAATGTGATGAAAGAGAAAAAAATTTGAAAATGAGAAAAAAAAAAATATATGAAGATATTGAAAAAAATCCTATTGATAATGGAAAAAAAAGAGCTCAAATTATTTCAATTGATAATTTATTAGAAGAGAATATTAAATATAAAAATGATGAAATTAAAAATATTACTTTTACTATTAGTAAAAGAGAAAGAAGTGATCAAAGTATTAATTTTATATATGAAAATTGGATGGATGAAATTTTAGAAAATAAAGTTGTTGAATGCTTTTTTGATTTTGATAGAGCTTTAATATTAATTCAATTAGTTTTAAAAGAAAAAAATGTTAAAAATTGGAATTTATTTAATAAAATTGATTTAAGAAAAAGATGGACTGAATTAGAAATAGAAAAATTTAGAATTAATGATGATAATCTTGTTTATAATTTAACAAAAGAAGATATTTTTCCTGAAAAATATAAAGAAGAACTAGATAAAGAATTTTTAAAACAAGTTGAATTTATTAAAAATAATATAAATGAAGAAGAAAAAAATAAAAATGATAATAATGATAATAATGATGTAGTTATTAAAATTTCTGAAGGTGATATTGATGAAAAAAAATTAGAAGAAATTTCTACTTCTAAACCATTAACTTTAAATGATTTAGATGAAATTGATTAAATAAAATATATTATTAAATAAATTTGTTATATTTTTTTCATAAATAAATTAATTATAGTTAATCTATTTATTCCTATTTATAACTTTAATTAATTAATCCTTTTTTTTATATTTTTTATTTTTTGATATAATATTTTATTATTTTTGTAAAACAAAATCAAGATATTTTCTAATATTAAATTTATTTTAATTATAAAAATAAATAAAGAAATAAAATTCTCTCATTGATTTTGCATAAAATTTAATAATATAAAATAAGATAATTACATAATTTTTTATTATTATCATAAATCATAACAATCAAACTTATTAATCAAAGTAATTTTACAAAAAAAATTAAAAACAACTAAATCTTTTTATTTTTACTAATACCATAAGAGCAATGTAAACCAACTAAATCATTTTTATCAAATCTATAACCTTGTAAAGTATTAATACAAATAGTACTTTGAATAACATTTTCAAAATCAGCAAAACACAAAATAGTATTTTCTCCGTTTTTTTCTTTTTCAATTAATCTTAAACTTCTATAACCAGGAAAAGGTCTAAATATATGTGCAACTTCTCTTTCTTTTGCATCAATAGGAATTCCTTCAACATAAACTATATTAGTTGCTTTATTTTTTAAAGATTCAAATTTAGAAAAATCATTTTCATATTTTGATAATAAATTATCTAAATGATTTAAATTTAAATTATTATTCTGAATATTATTATTGAAATTTGTGTTTTGAATACTTGCTAATAATGTTAAATTTTTTAATAATTGATTTTGAGGAGTTTGATTTTGATTTTTTAAATTTTGATTTGTTGAATTTTTAGTTGATTGTTCTATTAATTTTAATAAAGGATTATTTACTAAAGATTCTAATTGATTATTTATATCATTATTATTTAAATTCTTTGAATTGTTTTGATTTTTTGAATTTTCATTTAAATTATTATTATTATTATTATTATTTTTATTTTTTTTTTTCTTTGCTTGAAGATCTAATTCTTTTTCTTCCTCTATAATTTTTATCCTTATTATTTTTTCTTTCAACTTTATTTGATTTACTAAATCTTGAATTTTCTGAGAATTTTATTATAAGTCCTTTATCTTCTTTTGTAAATTTAAATCCTTGAAGAGTTTCTTTCGCAAAATTTGCATTTTTTTCATCTTCAAAATCAATAAATGCTATTTTCACTCTATCAGACATTATTTTTATTCTTGTATCAATATAACCTGATACTTCTCTAAATACGTTTATTATATCTTCTTTTGTTACATTTTCTGGTATTTGACAAACATATAGAGAAACTACCATTTTCTTTTATTATTTTAATTAATTTTTCCTTTTTTTATATTGATTTAATGAATCTTTTTTTTAAAAATGTCTATTTTTTATAAATTAAATAATTAAAACTATTTCTAGTTAAATAAATAACCTAAACTCTTAGAATGAATAAATTTACATAATATTTAAAATTTAAATTCTAAAAATAATTTAAATCATAGATTTTATTTTTTTCTTTTTTTTAATTACTTTATAAATTATTCTTCTTATAGTAATAGGTTTTTTAAAAAAGTCTTTTCTTAAATCATCTAAATCTTCTTGAGAAATTAAGCTTTTATCAATATTATTTGAATTTGTTGTAATATTAGATTTAGGAATAATATTATTAGTTAAAGGTACATTCACTGCACTTTGAGAAGAATGTTCATTTTTGGATTCAAATGGGAAATCTTCTTTTTTTTTCTTCTTTTTTTTCTTTTCTTTTTTTTGTAATTGTTCTTCAATTTTTTTCTCATTTTCTTCTATTTTTTTTTCATCAAATATTACTTCATTTTCAGCTTCTAATATGTTATCCATATCATATTTATCATAAGTTAATTTTTTATGTCTTTTTGAAGATTTATTTTTTTTAAAAGTATGATTCTTTAATTTTAAAGTAATTGATTTTTGAGATAATAATTTATGGAAAGGAGTATTTGTTTTATTTTTTTCATTTGTAATTGTTACATCTAAAAATTCCCCAATTTCAAAATTCGCAGTATTTATTTTTTGAATAATTTCTAATAAAGAATTTTTAGTAATATCAATCTCATTTAATTTATTCGTGATTTTAATATGAACAAAATTCACAAATCCTTTTAATAATTTATTATATATAGTAATATCTTTGAGACTTTTTTCTCTTTTAATATTATTATTATTATCATTATTATCATAACTAGTATTAATATTATTTTTATCATTATTCAAAAAATTAATTTTTAACAAATCAAAAATTGTATTCCAAGGTTTTTGATTGAGTTGATAAATTTTAAAAAGTGATTTTTGATTAACTTTTATGAAGTTTTTATTATTTTTACCAGGAAAATTAATAAAATATGAAAGATTAGAAATTAATAAATGTAGATGTAGATTTTTATGAGTGTTAGAATTTGAAAATTCAGGTTCAGTATAAGTATAATCACTTAAAGCACGACTTTTTCTAAGACCAGAATTTGTGCTTGACCTTCCCGATTCAGAACCAAATGATGATTGAGGTTTAATTCTTAACCAACTTCTTTGATTTTTATATTTTTTAGGCATTTATATTTTTAATTAAAATAAAAAAAAGTTTATTTTTATATAAGAGATTTTTTCATTTTATTTTTTCAAATTTAATATTTTTCTTTCATAAAAGAATAATATTAATTTTTTATATATTTTGATTTATTTAATTTATACTTTTATAATTTAATAAACTTAATAAAATAATGGAAGGAACGAAACTACCTAATTTATTTTTGACTAAAAAAAATTGGAAAATTGATAGAAATGAAGATAATAAATATTATTATAAAACATCATCTGGATTTAATAAAAGACCAAGTAAAAGTAAGAGTAAAAGTTCTTTAGAAAATGAAAAAACAAGTTCAATAAGTGAAAAAACTAATGATCAAGATTTAAGACAAAAAATTGAAGAATTAAACAATGAAATGAATGAAAAGGAAAATTTATTTACTTATAATCAAAAAGTTTTCCAAAAAAAATTAGAAGAAAAAGATAAAAAAATACAAGATTTAGAAAAATTATTAGAAGAAGAAAAAATAAAAAGAGAAGAAAATGAAGAAAAAATAAAATATGAATTAAATACAAAATTCATAGATTCAATAAAAGAAATAAGTAAAAAATTAGAATTAAATGAAAAAAAAGTACAAGAATTAACAGAAAAAAATGAGAAAAATAAATTTAAAAAAGAAGAATATAAAAAACAAATAAAAACTTTAACAAGTCAATTAAATCATTTAAATCAAGAAGTAACTTCAATGTTTATAGGAAATGATAATAAAAATTTAGATGAAGAAATAAGAAATTTTATTAAAGAATTAAATGAAAAAGTAGTTTCTCAAGAAAATGAAATTTCTAATTTAAATCAAGAATTAGAATATGTTACTTTAGAAAATAAAAGATTAAAATCTGTTACTAGAAAAATAATAGAACAAAGAAATGAAACTGAAATATTTTTTTTAGATGCTTTAGATTCTGTTAAAAAAGAATTATATTATAAAAAAAAAGAAGATTCTAAAAGAGGACATTTTTTCCCTACTTTAAAAAGGAATTATGAAGGAAATAATTTAAGAGTTGATATTAGAGCTTTAACTCCTGAAATGAGAGAAAAAATTTTAAGAAATTTATTCGAAAAAATTAATGAAGGACATGATCCTGAAAATTATAAAGAACTTAATAATATTATGTCAATGGATATCAATGAAGGGGAATAAATTAAATTTTTTTTATTGTTTAAGAATATAAATTAAAAAAAATAATTTAAAACAATTAATTTAATTTATATATTTAAATAAATAATTCATTCATTAATAAATCTTGGCAAAAACTATCAATTTCAACTGGAATATTTGATTCATAAGCCACAAATATTATTTTATAATTAGAAAATTCATCCATATTAATATCATCATCTATTGTAATATGTTCATATAATTTACAACAAACCCATATTGGAATATAAGATTTATTATTTAATTTTGCTCCATATTCTGTTAATTTAATATATTTTCCATTAAAATTTTGCTGAGATAAACATTGAATATATTTTTGATGAGTTAATTTAGTTTTTGTTGATAAATCTTTTTTTAAAATATCATTACATTTAATATTATTATATGAAAATAATTGACTTATTTTAATTTTTTTATTTCTATTTTTTAATTTATTAATATTAGTTTGAATTTTAGCATATATATTAAAAATATATCTGTAAATATCTTCATATAATTTTTTAGTTATATTTAAATCAGTAGTATTAATAACACTTTCAGAATCATCATAACAAGAAAAATGAATAATATTAACTTTAGTTTCTGGATCTATATAACCTTGAATTTTATTATTTAATAAATTTAAATTAGGATTACTTTGATTAGTATCAATAAGATTATCATTATTTTTTTTAACATCACTTTCCTTTTTAGATTTCTCAGATTGAACAGTTTCTAATTCTTTAATATTAATATTAGCTTCATTTTCTTCAAAATCAATATTTGCGAATCTATTTGAATTTTCCATATTTCCAGTTACATAATCAGCAGAAGCCATTCTAATAGAATTTTTATATAATTCATTAGAAACAATAGAATTGAAATTTTTTTTTAATAAATTAACTAATAAATCTTCAGCTCTTTTATGATAAAAAGGATCAAAAGTACAATTATTTTTTCCTAAAATTTCTAAAGAAATAATTATAACAAATTCTCTTTGAGCTAATAAAGTATTTAAAGTTTTTTTTCTTCCTTTTTCATCATTTTTTTTCCCATCATCATCAAATAAAAATTCACAAGATAAAACTTCAGGAGAACTTTGACTTCTCATATACATTTCATGTAACATTGATAATCTAGCACCATTACTCATTTCTTTATTATTTAAACTATTATATAATATAAATCCTCTAAACATTAAAACATAACCTTTTAAATAAAAAGGAGGATCCATTAAAGTTAAAGTTTCTTGTAAAACACTTCTATCAGAATTTAAAGAATTCATATTTTCTATTATTGAAGTTCTTAATGAATCATTAATTCCTGCTTTTACCATAAAAAAAGGAATATTTTCATTATAACTAAATGTTATATTCATTATTGGTAAAAGTGATATTGGCGTTCCTATTATATCTTCTTTATCTTGTGTTAAAGTATAATTTAAAGTAAAATATAATAATATTTCACAATATTTATTTAATATATTTGTGAATTTTTTTGAGTCTTCAAAATTTTCAAAAAATAAATTACAAAATTTAGTAAATTCATCACATATAAATATTAATATATTATCTGGAGTGTTGTATGGAACTATTGCACTTATTAAATAATTTTTTAAATATGTTTTTGCTGTTGCTTTATATTTGGAATTATTTGTTGAAAATGATAATATTCTGAAATCATCATAAAAAACAGTACTTGAAATTCCACTTGAGGCTAATATTACTCCTTTGAAATTTTGAAAAAAATTTGATTGGTCATTTGTTTTGTAAAAATAAAATAAATATTCTTCACCTTCTTGCTTATTTGTTTCTAATATTATTATTGCTGCATTTAAGGATGATGAATTTCTTGAAAGTAATGTAGGTTGTTTCCAAGTTTTCATTTTAATTTTTTTTTGATTTTAAATATTATTTTTAAATTAAATTTTTAAATAAAAATAAAGAGTTACAATAAACAAAAAGGAAAAAGGGTTTAAAGAAAAAATAAGGAAAATTCCTAAACAAATGATATTTTTTATATTAATTTTTTATTAATTATTATTTTTTGTGTCAAAATGGTAAACAATTCTTTTTTATTACTCTCTCTTCTTTTTTACAATTATTCTAAAATTATTTAACAATATGACATATTCTTTATCAAAAACATTGAATATATTAATTCTTTTGAATTTATTTTATTATTATAAAATTCAGAAATAATTTCTTGATATTTCTCTGATATGATAATTGATAATTTGATTTATTTTAATTAAAAAAAATAAAACTTTTTTAATATATTCATTTGAAAAAAAATAATTTACAAAAAATGTCATTTGAAAGTCCAAAAAGTAATGGCATATCTTCAAAAAATGAAACATTAGAAAACATAAGTTCAATAACTATAAATAATACTTTAAATGAGAAAAATCAAATAGATATATTAAATGAATTAACAGATGAAAATAATTATAATAATGATAATAAAATAGATAATTATATTATAGGAAAAAAATTAGGTGAAGGAACATTTAGTAAAGTATATATAGGAACTCATAAAAAAACAAAAGAAAAAGTAGCAATAAAAGTAATGTCAAAAAATCAAATAAAAGAAGAATCAGATAAACAAAGAATAATAAAAGAAATCAATATTCAAAAAAGATGTCATCACATAAATATAATACAACAATATAACATAATAGAGACAAAAACTTTAATATATATAATAACAGAATATGCATCAGGAGGAGAATTATTTGATTATATAGTTCAAAAGAAAAAATTATATGAAATAGAAGCATGTCGTTTTTACAATCAAATAATAAGTGGATTAGAATATTTACATAAACAAAGAATATGTCATAGAGATTTAAAACCAGAAAATTTATTATTAGATTCAAATAAAATATTAAAAATAGCAGATTTTGGTTTATCTTCTTTATATAATAAAACAAATTATAAAAATAATAAATTAAATACTCCATGTGGTTCCCCTTGTTATGCTGCTCCTGAAATGGTTTCTGGAAAAAAATATAATGGAAGTTCTGTTGATATTTGGTCTTCTGGTATTGTTTTATTTACTATGGTTTGTGGTTATTTACCTTTTGAAGATGATAATCAAAGAATTTTATTTGGTAAAATTGCCAGAGGTATTTTTTCTCTTCCTAATTTTTTAAGTAGTTCTTGTAGAGATTTAATTAAAAAAATTTTAGTCACTGATCCTAATAAAAGATTCAATTTTGAAGATATTAAACATCATTCTTGGTTTAATCAATGTAATTTAAATTTAGGAAAAAACATTTTTTTCCAATCACCTGGAATTTTCATTAATGAAGATGTTATACCAATTGATAGAGATATTGTTAAAGAAATTCATTTAAAGGAAAATATAAAAATTAAAGATATTGTTTCTTTAGTTATTAGAAATAAGCATAATGATATTACTACAATGTATTATTTGATTTTAAATAAAAAAAAAAAAAATAAGGAAAATTCTATTAGTGATATTTCACATAGTTCAAATCAATTTTTAATGTATATTAAAAGTTCTATTTCCAAAATGGCTTATTGGAATAATGATATTAATAGGATTATTAATTATTATACTGAACAAATTGATAAATATATTAATAATAAAAAGGAAAATGAAAAATTAGTTGATCCTGCTTTTAATAGTGAAATTAAAAGTATTCTTGAAGAAAATATTAATGAAGATTTACCTGTTATTAATTTAAATACTATAACAAATTTACATTTTAATTACATTGAAAGTAATAATGGAGGAAATGAAAGTGAAAATGAAATTGAAACTAAAAAAGAATTTGAATCAATTAGTCAGAGTAAAACAATAACTAATTCAAATAGATATGAAATTAATTATGATACTAAAACATTTGAAAATGATTTAAGTAATGAACCTAGAGTTAATTCTATTCATAAAATGAAAGTTAAAGATTTAATACAGTTAAAAAATCTTAAAAAAAAGAGCAAAAATGATATAAGTAGTGATAATAATAATGAAATATTAATATTAAATGATAATTATTTAAAATCAAAAACTATTGAAAATGATAATTTTAAAGATAAAAGAACTATTACTGAATTTGAAAAAAATACTAAATTAATGAATATTGAAAGTACTGTTGAAAATAATACTTTAAATGTTATTGTAAATAATGAAAAAAATATAAAAGAAAATGGAAAAAAAAATATTCACAATTTTTTTGATAATAATTGGGAAATAAAAAGAAATATTAAGAAAAATAAAAATAATAAAAATAATAATAAAAACAATTCAAAAAGTATTGATTTAAAAATACAACCTTTAACTTCTCATTATAAGAAAATACCTATAAATAAAAGAAATCAAATAATTAAATTTATAAATAAAAAGGATAATTCTGAAATGGAAAATGGAATAAAAAATAATAATATAAATAAAAAAGGAAAAATCAGACATAAATCAATTTTAACTGAACCAAATTCAATTTTAATTGAGAAAACAATAAAAAAAAATAATAATAGACCAAAAAGTGTTGAAACAACTAATATTATCAATAATAATAGAGTAAAAACAGATTATATAAATGAAAAAAGTAATATTACTAGTTTTTATCATTTAATAAATAAAATCAGAAATGTTAAATATAGAAATAATTTAAATTATAATAATAAGAAAAAAAAAGATTTTCATAGTGTAAGTCTTGATGATTCAAAAAATAATAAAACTCAAAAAAATTCAAAAATAAAGTCAATAATATTTCAGAATCATAAAAATCCTAAATCAAAACTTTCAAATTCAATTGAAAAAAAGACAATTTTAAATGATTTAAAAAAAAAAATATTTGGAAATTCTTTGAATGAAAATTCAAATCCAATAAATTTAAAACTTAAGAGAAACATAGAAAAATATGATAAAAACCTATTATTAAGTTCACATAATAGAAATAAACATTTTAGTCAAGAACCAAGTTCTTATAGAGAGTCAAATGATATATCAAATCTTATTTTGAAAAAACATAATGGAAACAGTTTAATTTTAGATGTAACTTCAAATGAAATAATGAATAAATATAAAAGCATTAATGCTAAAAAAATGAATTCTAAAAAAAATGGAAATTTAGATAAATTTCTTACAAAAAATAATCCTAATATTAAAAAAATTGTTTCTCATAATAATGAAAAAAAAATAAATTTATTAACTAAAAATAAAATAAACAATAATAATAATAATAATAATAATAATATAATTAATAACAAAAAAATTACAAGTTATAAACAAAATTTCCTTTTGAAAGAAAAGGAATTGGAAAAACAACAAAAAAAATTATTATTAAATACAATAAAAAAACCAAAAGATTCAAAATAAAGTAGAAAAATTCATCAATTAAATAATAAAAATAATATTTAACTATTATAAATAAAAATTTAATATTGTCATAGATTTAAATTTATTACTATATCATATAATTTCTATACTTTCATATCTAAATTTATCTTTTTTTTAATTTATCTGTAATCTTGAAGAATGAAATTTTCAAATAATTCAAGTTTAAATTTTTTATCCAATATTCGGTAAAAGATAAACTAATTAATTGTTAATCTAATTCAAAAAGATTATAAGGAGAATTTTCATTTGATAAATGATTTTCACATTTCTATAGTTAAAAGTTCAAATAAAACATCTTTAATAATATTATATATTATTCCATCTCAAAAATAGAGTAACTTAAGAAACAATGAATCTTTTAGGAGTTAAAAGAATTGTTTTTTATAAAGATAAATCAATCATATTAATATTATAATTCTTTTCAAATTTTTTATTATTATTTAAAATCACTTTTCTTTCAGGAAAATCTTTAGACTTTTATTTGATGTTATCTTTCATTGTATTAAAATATTTAATTTAAAAAAAAGTTTTGTTAAAGGAAAATCCTTATAATTATTACTAATTCCAATTTTTGTGCATTGAACTTTAGAAATTGTTAACAATAAAATATAATGTATAATCAATATTTTGATTTAATGTTTGGAATTTAGTTTATTTTTAAAAAATTCTTAAATTTGAGAATACCATTTAATTGACTATTTAAGGTTTGAATACTATTATTAGATTTATTCTATTTTATTTTAAATTGTACTTCTGTTTTGAAAATTTCTTTTAAATCATTTTGTTCATTACTTTAAATATATTGTTCCAAAATTAAAATTAATAAAAGTAGAAAAGAAACTTATTAAAACAAAACAAACATTTAAAATGATTTATTAAACTAATTTCTTCTTTAATATCATATCCAAGAAAAGAGAAGATTGTATCATCCAGAATGAAATATTTCTTTTGTATTATAACCATATAATCAAATATATCTAAATCATCTAAAATTTCATAAGAATTATCAATATTTAATAGATTTAACAAATGTTTCAATTTTAATATATATTTATTATAATATTATTATAAAATATAAAATAAAAATTCTATACCCAAGATAATTTAAATTAAAATAATTTGAAAAATCCCAGAATAATGGATTTTTAAAAATATTTAACCATATGATTAAAAAAGAATAAATAAAAGTATGAAAACCCTTTTTGATGATTATAAGGATTAAACATACTTATTTAATTTATATGAATTAAGATATAAATAAAAAATAAAAATTTATTTTATACTTTGAATATATCTATTATAAATTTAAAGAACACACATTATATTCAGTAATTGTTTAAAAAAAATTTAAAAATATTAAATTTATACTAAATGTCTGATTCAAAAATAATTTTATATTCAATATATGGATATATAGTATCATCAATAACATCAAGTTTAATGAGATATGATTTTAATGTATTTTTCAGTTATGGAATAATTTTCCTTTATTCTATATTTTACAAGAATGATAAAATAAAATATGAAAAATTAATTCTCCATATATTATGTGGAGCTATATTAGCAGATATTATTTGGATGATTTTTATGTTACCATATTATGGAGGTACTCAATCAACAAAAGAATGGAAATATACTTCAGGGTTAAGAACTTTAATGAATATAATGGCATTTATTGAATTATTGATTAAAGGTGTTATCGGTTATTTTATTTTCAAAGAATATCAAAGCAATAATGGTGATGTGAATGATTTATATAAATTAAGTGGATATTTTAATGAAAATAACAATAATAATTTAAATTTAATTAATCCAAAAAAAACACCTTTAGAATTAAATAATAACTTTAATAATGGTAATAATGATGGGAAAAATGATGAAATCAATGATTTTAAAAATGATTTTAATGAGCAGAATGAACTGAATGATTTTTTGAACTGAATATTTTTTTAATTTAATTTTTTAAAATCAAAATTTTTTTTAAAATCTTTAATTTCATAAATTTAAACCTGATCAATGATTTAAAAAAATGAAACAATTAATACAAAAAAATAAACATTTAAATATAATATTATATCTATTTAATAGGTTTATTCCTTGATTTTCAACTTTTTGAAAATCTTCTTTTCTTATAGTGAATCCTAACTTTTTTATTATTAATTTTTTCTTTTTCTTATATTAATCCTATTTCTTCAATCAAAGAAAATGCTATTTTCTTTTATTCTCTCTTCATATTTTTTTTTTAATATTACAAAAAAAGATTTTTAGTATATTAAATATAGGGATAATTTTTATTTAATTATTTAAAATTAGTTTATAATATTATTTAATTATTTTGATAATAAAAGAAATTATATATAAATTTATTTAAAAATAATTCTTATATTTTGTGATTTATTAATTGTTAAAGGAAGATTCTTCGAAATTTGAAAGTTGACTATTTCCTTTAAATAAATTTAAATTATTAAATGATTGTCTGTTCATAGAATTTCCAAAAATATAACTTGGTCCAAAACTAGATTCTCTTTTTGCAAAATAAAAAGAAGGTTTTTGAAATAAAGTAGGCTCATTAATATTAACATTATTTTTTTTTAATTTATTTTGTTCATTCTCAAAAATATGTTTAATAGATTCCTTTTTTATTTCATTATTAACATTTACATTATTATCAATATTATTATCAACATTATTATATTCATTATCAATTTCTTTTCTGACTTTAATTTTCCCTCCTTTATTTTCTTTTCCATAAGGTTGACTTAATTGATATATTATATCAACAACACCATTATAATCAATAAAATTATTTTTACAATAAGTATTATATGGTTTATTTATTTCTCTAAATCTTTCATTTACTTTATCAATTCTAAATATTTCTTTTTTTAAATTTTTTTCCCATTTTTGATAATTATCTAAAAATGTTTTATTTTCATTTCTAAATTTTGTAAAAAATAATGAGCAATCTTTATTTGTTATTTGCTTTGTATATAAACCTAAAAAGAATAAACATAATTCATGATTTAAATTATTATTTTTCCAATCATAGCTATCTATATTAAGTGTGAATAATGTGATCTCAATTTCATTCATCATTAATTTTTTTATTATTTGAATTAAGTTTATTAGAAATTTTTGAGTTTTTTTTAAATTTTCTGGAAAAAGTTTTGTTTTATTCATGAAAGAAACAATCATTGCAACTGAACGAGAATTAAAAGAATAATTTAAATATTCTTGATATTTATATTCATATTGATTATTATTATTATTAATTTGAGTATAATTGTCTTCTTCTTTTGTGTGTAATTGTTGTAAAATCTCTTTTTTTACTTTTTCAATATTAATTCCTTTTAATTTTAATGCTTTTTTTTCTTTTGCTGTTAAATTTGTATGATATTTTTTACCCATTATAATTTAAAAAAAATATTTTTTGCTTTATATATCAATAAATTATTTAATTGTTTATTTAATTTAATTTTTATTTTCATCTTAAAACTAATTCATATCTTAACAAGATATTTTTTATTGACTTTAGATTATTATATTATTTTCGATTTTTTGAATAAAAGAGCGATAAATTCGATTATCTTTGTTATTAACTTTATTTAAAATAAATTCTATTAATTATATTATTTTTAATTATTTTAAATGGAATTGTCTATTAAAATCTATTTAATTAATTATCAACTTTAAATATAATTAATTCATAAAATTATTTCTTAAATAAAACATAAAGTAAAATCTAAAATATATGAACTAAAGAATAATGG
>JAEEGK010008989.1_pt1 | contig 23455 bp, 14 predicted proteins | sample 8958771 | NCBI WGS metagenome assembly JAEEGK01 (sample SAMN16246547, study PRJNA631951) | gut metagenome | biome: gut microbiome; feature: rumen; material: SC-attached | host: Bos | place: Iran: Karaj | collected 2018-10
GATTGGGCCCAATCCCCAATCCCCAATCCCCAATCCCCAATCCCCCATCCCCCATCCCCATTTTTAATAAAAATCAAAAAGAATAAATTCATAAATTAATATAATTAATATAAAAATATAAAATATTTTACAATCAAAAAAAAACATTATAAAATAAAAAAATATATTAAAATATATTTAATAACATTATTTAATATGACAGAAACTCATGAATTCGAAAAAAAACTAGAAAAAAAAGTATTAATCCCATTTCAAAACGCAAAAGAATGGTCAGATTTATTATCAATAATAAACGAATTAAAAAACTTAATAAAAAAATATCCCGAAGATTCAATAAATTTATACAAAATTTCCGAAAAAATTCCTTTATCAAAACGTTTAAGTCAATGTTTAAATCCCTCTCTTCCAGCGGGATTACATCAAAGTGTATACGAAGCATATAACATGATATTAAACAACATAAAATTTAATAACGAAAATTGTTTAGGCGAAGATTTAGGTTTATATTCATCGGGATTATTTCCATCATTTCAATATGTTTCAGCTCAGAATAAAAATTATTTTTTAAAAAACATCGTAAAAGAAATTTACATTAGTCTTCTTAACAAAGAATTAGAATTATGTTTGCCTGGTTTGTTAGTTTCAATATTACCAACATTAGAAGAACAAAATGATGAACGAAACAAAGAAATTTTTGCGATTTTTGAGGATTTTCAAGGAAAAGTTAATAATTATACTTTTTATGGAATTTTATGGTCGTTGATTTTAAGAAACGAACGTCTTCGTTTGGGGGGAATGAAATATATTTGTCATAGTGTTCCAAATTATGAGGAATTAATTAAAAAAAATGAGGATATTAATAAATTAATTAATAATTATTTTCCTAATATTGATTCTTTAGTTGTTAATACTTTATGTGCGGTGATTGAATCTGAAACTGAAGAAGTTCAAATAATTCGATTTGGAATGGATTTTATTATTTTTCATTTTCCTTTGATTGAAGAAAATAAAATAATTTCTGATGAATTAAAATCGATTTTGTTAACTTCTGCGTTGAAATTGTTTATTAAAAATGAATATAGCACAACAAGAAGATTAATGAATTGGTTGATGGGAAAATTTGAGGATGAAAATATTAAATCAAATGATAAAGAATTTAATTATGTTTTGAAAATTCTTTTAAATTCTATGAAAAAAATATTTAATAAAAATATTTATATTTCAAGCAACATTTTAAATAAAAATTATAAAATTTTAGAACAATTAATAAATCAACAAGTAATTTTTGCTGATTTTTTATTAAAAAATTTATCTTATGATATTATTAATTGCGTTTGCAAATGTTGGTTGAATGAATTGAATGAAAGTGAAAATGAATTTAATAATAATTTAATTAAAAAAACGTATAATTTTTTCAATAGCGATAAAAATTTCATTGATTTTCTTTGGGAAAGTCTTGGAAATAATTTAAAAGAATTTAAAATAGAAGATGAAATTGATGATATTTTATTAACATTAAAATTTTGTTTGATTTATTTAGAAGTTCCTTCGAATGAAAATAAAGTAAAATATTATTTATTTATTATTAATAATTTATTAAATTTGCTTGTTCAAATTAAAATTAATGATCGAGATAGTTTAAAAAAAATAAGACAAATCACATTAATAACATTAATTTTTGTTAAAAATTTACAAACAAATGAAAATAAATCAAATTATAATTCAATTATAACCGAAATTAAAAACACATCATTAATAAACATTTCAAATGAATCTTTATTATTAACAATAAAATTAAATGAAAATTTAAAGGAACTTTTATTATTATTATCGAAAAATATAATTTCGTATCAAAATTATTTTCGTTTAATTATAAATATTTTTTTGAATATTAATAAAAATGAACAAATTACACATAATGAAATTAATTTTTTTAAGCAAAGTGTTGAATTAATAATTCGATTAGAAGAATATTCGCAAGAAAATAATTTAAATATTCCTGAATGGTTGTTTGATATTGAAAAAATTATTTTTAATGGTCATTTAAATTTATCTTTTGAAAGTATTAATTATTTATTAAATATTTTATTAACGAATTTTAATGAAAAAGATGAAATTTACAATAAAATAAAAAATTATTTAAAAAATGAAAAAATAAATTTAAATGAAAATGAAATAAAAAATTATTTATCAAAAACAAATTCAAACAATAATTTTTTTCAAATAATAATTTGTAAATTATTTTTTAATTTAACAAATCAATTAAATCAACAGAAAATAATAAATTTATTAATAAAATCATACAAAATTGATAATAAAATTTTTATAAATATTTTAGAATCAACATTAACAATTGATAATTTTGAAATAAACACAGAAGGAATTTCATTATTTACTCAATTTATGAAATTAACAAATGAATTTTATAATAACGTTATTTTTTTCAAAAATGGTGAATGTATTTTTAATATGATTGATTTTTTAGATCATGAAAATCCTTTGTTTAGATATTTAAGCAAAAGTTGGTTAATTCAATGTATTAATAATATAAATAAAATTTTTGATCCTTTGCTCGTTGTTTTAATTAACAATCAAAATAATTTCATTTCTAATGTTGTTAATAAAAATGGAATGGAAAATATTTTTTTCAATAAAGAAATTGAAAGTAAAAGAATTATTAATGCGTTTCGAAAAATGAAAAATATTATTATTAATTCAAGTGAAATTTATGTTTTATTATTGAATAATAAAATAAGTGAAAATATTTCTAATTTAATAAATGATAAAAATTTCTTTGGAAATGATAATTATTTGTTTTTTATTATTTGGATTTCATTGAAATTTATTCAAGCGAAATTTAATAACGAAAATAATGAAAATTCAGATGAAATTAAAAAAGAAACAATCAGCATAAATTCCGCTGCCGCAGAATTTTTAGAAATATTATTAATAAACATAACAGATATTAATAAATTAATGGACATTTCAATAAAAATCACACAAAAACTTTACATAATTCTTTTAGATAATATTAATAATAACAACGAAGTTATTCAAGTGCAATTATTAAATTTATTAAAAATTTTATTATTCAATACTAAAAATGTTCATTATAAATATAATATTATTAGTACGAATTTATTTAGTGATGAAATTTTAATAAAAAGTTTAAATTTTGGAATAACAAGAGAATATTTTTTTACTCGAAGTTATTACATAAATTTCGTTGAAAATATTTTACCTTTATTTTCACGAAATTTAACTTCTGTTAATAATATTAATAATTTACAAAATATTGCGATTTATTTTATTACGACTCAAACTGATTTTTTAATTAAAAAAGTTACATATACGAAAATTAATAAAAAAGATGCGCATAAATTTTCTTTTTTATTTAATGATTTAAACCGAAATTCAAAAATTTTAAATTACAAATTCATATTTAAAAATTATTTAGATGAATACAAAGATTATAAAACATTCGATGAAAATGACATTCAAATTACATTGAAAGGATTGAAAATAATTTTATTTCATTTTTTACAAATAAATAATAATAATATAAATTTCAATAATAAAAATAACATAAATTGGAATGAATTTAAAAAATTAATTATAAATCAAAATAAAACAGAAAATTTATTAACGAAATTTTTTTCTTCAAATGAAAATGAAAATGATAATAACAATCCTTACAACATAATTTCAAAACAAATTTTCTTTGAAAAATTAACTGGATTATTAGCAGCGTTTATTATAAGTTGGATCAATCAAAGTGATGAATATGAAAATAAAGATTATTGTTTGAATGAAAATGGAATTCTCGCTTACATTGAAGAAAATAATAAAATTAATGTTAATAATAAAGATAATATTAAACAAATCATATTAGAAATTTCTTTTTGTTTGTTTTATAAAAATCCAATTGAATTTATGAATTGTTTTGTTAACATTTGGTGTCAAATAATTACGATTTTAGATGAGAAGAATTTTAAAAATAATAATAATAAAGAAATTATTAATAAATTCAAAGTTTTAGAAAATAATAATAAATATATTAAAAAAATATTTGAAGATAAACAATATAAATTAAGTATGATTGAATTTTTAATTAATTTAAATGTTCCTTTTCATATTATTTTATTTTGTTTGTCGAAAATTATTAATTCAAGAATAAAATCGATTAAATATGAAAAAGGAAAAGAAAAAATTTATAAATCAAATTATGAAGAAAGTATTTATGAAAGTAAAATTTGTCATTTGATTTATTCATTTTTTGTGCTAAATAATAATAAAATTGATGTGAAAGAATTTAATTTAATTTGGAATGAAATTATTAATATTTTGAATATTATTATTTATAATAGTAAAATTATTTATACGTTTTGTTGGTGTTATGAAATTATTAATTTGAGTTTGAAAAAATTTGATATTAAATTTATTGAAGATTCGAATAATGTTCAAAAAGAAATTGGGGAAATTTTTGCACAAATTAATAAAAAATTATTTGATGTTAGTTTTAATAATAAATTCGAAAGTACGTTTCAAAGTGATGAAAATTATTTAATTCTGCCTGTTTTACCGAGTTTGTATACAAATACGACCAAAACTATTTTCGATGATGAAGATTTGTATAAAAAAATCAATGAAAATTATAATAATAAAAAAAATTTTAATCAAATTGATAATAATAATAATGAAAATAATAATAATGAAAATAATAATAATAATAATGAAAATAATAAAAATAATGAAAATAATAGTAATAATCAATTAATTATTATTAATGAAGAAAATCCACAAAATAATAATAATAATAATAATAATAATAATAATAATAATAATAATAATAATAATAATAATAATAATAATAATAATATTAATAATAATATTAATATTAATAATAATAATAACGAAAAAGAAACTCAAAATCACACATCCGATTTTTATAAATTTTATCACAAAGTTTGTATTCTCAGCAGTCGTTACAACGAAGATCGTCGACAAACCACTTCATCCCACGTTTTAAACGAAATATATCGCAAAATTTCAATTCTCACATTAAAATATTTATTCTCCGAAAATCTTTCTTTAATCTACTACGACAAACCTTCAAATTTAAAATCAAATTTCACCGAAATTATAAAATATTTAATAAACACAATTTCAGACAAGAACAAATTCGAATTTTTCATAGAAATTTCAACCGATTTTTTAAATGATTTAATGAATTTCAACAACATTTTAACATCGCAATGTGGAAAAAATTTAATTATGGACTATTTTAACAGCAATTCATTTTTCATAACAACCGCAAAAAATTTACGAACATGGAAAAACATAATTTCAAATCTTTGTATTTATTACAAAGAAATAATAACAGATTTATTATCAAATTTAGATTCAGGATTTCTTTTTTTAAAAGCGAGTAACGAAAGTAAAATAAAAACTTTAAGAAGAATTTCATTTGTAATTTATTCATGCGAAAAAGATTTTTTTAGAAACAAACTTGAAATTATAAAAGACAAAGTGAAAATATTAATTACGCAATATGGTGACATTCCTTTATTAGAAAGTGAAATTTTTTTAATGATTAGAATATTATTTTTAAGATTCGGGCACGATAATGTAATGGAAATGATTAAAAATTTGTGGCCGATTATTTTTAGCGAACTTGTTGTTAATATTACTCAAAAGAAAAAAAATAATAGTATTAAATTAATTTTAGAATCATTTAAATTTATTGAATTGCTTAGTTTAGCGAATATTGAAGAATTTAGTTTATATCAATGGATTTTTATTTTTGATACTTTCGATTTGAGTAAAATGGATTTGTATAATAAAAATAATTTATTGCAGGTTTTAATTAATAAAGAATCGAAAATTTTTAAACCTTATGCGATTAATGTTATTAAAAATTGGATGCCTGAAAATAATTTTGATAAGGAAAAAAAAGGAAAAAGCGAATTGGTTATTATTAATAATAATTTAAATAATGTCGATAATGAAAATGATTTGGGCGAACTTGTTAAAAAATTCTTTTTTAGTATTGGAAAAATGAATAATTATAAAGTAAAAGTTAATTACGATCAAATTGAATTTAATATTGAACAAGATTTTCTTTTTATTGATAATAATAATAATAAAAAATAATTTTTTTATTTTATAAATAATTTTAATATAAATATTATTATTATTATTATTATTTTCTATTTAAAAATTATTAATAATAGTTCTAAAAATAATTAGATTATAAAATTAATTTAAAAATTAATGAAATATTTATCAAAATCACCTGAACCTGGAAATAGAAGAAGTTTTTTATCTTTAATTTCACATTCGAATTCACAAAAACTTTGGGAAAATATTTTAAAATTAAAAGAAAAAAAAGAACAAATTCGTAAAAATTTATCAAAATTAATCATTCAATTAGACCAACTTACAAATGCTCGATCAACAATAACATTCGTATTAATATTTTATTTATTAGGCAACAGTCTTCATTATTTTCTTTTAGGAATAATAATATTAGAAATATATTTAATAATCTATCGTTTAATTCGTTATTGGATAAATGATTCTTTAATGTTAATGTTAAGTTTCGTTTATTTTGGCAACATTTTATTATTAAATTTCATATTATTTTACCCAAAAAATTTAAATTTGTTCATTACAGTTTTTTCATCCGCAAGTGGCGTAATTTCACTCACAGTCATCGTCGATAACAACAACATTGAATTAGGCAATAGTGATTTTATAACATCGACTTTTTTTGATTGCATTCCAATTTTAACGAGTTGGGCAATTCGTTGGAAGCATTTGTTATATTATGAAAAAGATAGTGATTATGTTCTTTCAATAGGTTCTATTGACATTTCAAATAAAATTATACTTAAAAAATTAATTTTTTTGCCTATTTATTCTTGGTTCATTTGGGCGTTTGGGTATTTGTTATTAAATGGAAAAATTTTAAGAAAATTTGCATATTCTGATTTGTATGAAAGTCAAATTTATAAATTTTATCATAGTAAAACGTTGATTAAAATTTTAGGTGATCATAAAAAATATACAATATTAAAATTTTTATCTATTCAATTAGCGTTTTTAATTATTAGTATTCCCGTTCAATTAAGTTGCTTTTATAATTTTTATTTTCATTCTGGTTATATTATTTTTATGATTATTTTGTTAGGTTACAATTCAGCAAGAATCAAAGAAGAAAAAATAAAAGGAATTATTAAAAATGTTTAATTTATATTTATAAATAATTAATATTTTATTTATAATTTTATTACAAATTAAAAAGATTTTCATTGTTTGAATTATTATTATTATTATTATTATTATTATTTTGTTCTTCCCAAGCGATTCTTTGAACTTTCATTATGATTTTTCCTTCGAATTTTGGTAAATTTCCGTTTGGATTATTAAAATCTATCCAAACTTCTTTTCCATTAAATTCAAATTTAAATCGAAAATAATAATTTCCAGGCAAAGGAAAATTTTCTTTAATGTCATTTAATCTTAAATTTTTATAATCTTTTGGAATCATAAAAATATTCATTTTTTCTATTGAATCTTTGTCTTCAGGAATGAAATAATAAATAAAAGAACTCATATTTAAATAATAATAATAATTTATTTTTAATTCATATATGTTAATTAATTTTTATATTAAATTAAATAATTTACATTTTTTATATTTTATTTATTTATTTATTTTTATTATACGTTTATCATATCAGTAATGAAAATAAATTCTTTTTTATCTATTCTTTTTTTTATAAAATATTTTCCTTTTATGCATTTTGTTTCTTCTGTTTGTTTGAAGATTTTACAAACTTTTTTAGAACAAATTAATTCGCTTAAAATTAAAGATTTTTTCTTTTCAAAAAAACTATTTGATTTTGTAGAAAAATCTGAATCTTTATTTTTCTTTTTTGGAGGAATAAATGAATTTATATTATTTTTATTATTATTTATATTATCAACTGATGAATTTTTAATTGAAACTTTTTTTTTTATTGTATTATTATTATTATTTAAAGAAGAAGATGAATTGTTTGTTTGATAACGTTTTTTATTTAAAAATTTTTCTGAATTTGATTCTTTAAAATTATTACTAAAAATTTCATATTTATTTTTATTATTATTAATATCGAAATTTTCATTTTCATTAGTTAAATTTTCGTTATTTTCATTTAAACTTAAATTTTTATTTATTTTATTTTCTTTTTTAATTAATTTTTTATTTCTTTTTTTAAAAATGAAATTATTTTTAAATTTATATTTTTTTCTTTTTTTTTTCTTAATTTTACTTCCATCATCCTCATTTGAATAATTATTATTATCCTCACTATAATTTTTTTTTTCGCCATCATAAAAAATCGCAATTCTTTTAAAAGTTTCTTTAATTCCATTAAATTCTTTTTTATATTTTTTCAAACATTCTTTATGATTATTACATCGAACATGTTTTAAATATTCTTCATATTTTTTCTTACAAATATGACAATAATTATGTTTAACATTAGGAATTGGTTCGCAATTAATAATTTCACTATTATTATTATTATTAAAATTATTATTAATATTATTAATTTTTTCCATTTCTTTTTTTTTCAAATATTTTTTTATTTCTCTCGCTTCATCTAAAGCACAAAAACATGAATATTTAGGAATGTCTGGAATGTAAATTGGAATGTCATATTCGATATTGTAATTAGGAGTTAAATTAATAATTTCGGGTTTTATTTTTTTAAATTGATGGTAAAATATTTTATTAGGAAAAAAGTTCTTTGAATTCAAAGCAATTAAAGCTGAAGTGTCTATTGTTCGTGGTAAACCTCTTTTATAAAGTTCTTCTAAATCTGGATCTTTGTTGTTTTTAATAAAAAGATTTATTATTCTTTTAAGTTCTATAATTTAATTATTATTATTTAATATTTTACTTTCTAATGCAATTATGTATAAAATTGGAATATTTTCGATATTATTATTATTATTATTTTCGTTATTAATGAAATTGTTATTTTCTTCATTGAAAAAATTAATATTTTTATCATTAATATTTTTTTCATTATTTTCATTGAAATTTTCTTCTTCTTCTTCTAAATTTTCAAAATCTGTGTTATAAATATTGACTGTTTTTAAATTATCAATATCGTTAATAACAATTAATTTATATTTTTTACAATCGTTGTCTTCTAAACATTTTTTAATAACATCTAATCTATCATTTTGAACTATTGCTATTATTTTATCTTCGATGTGTAAAAGAACTTTCTAAAAATATATTAATATTATTATTTTACTCCTTTTAATTCTTCTATTTTTCTTCCTAATTCTTCTTTTTCTTTGAATGGAATTGAAAAATTTGAATAATAGAAAGATTTTCCTAATAAGTTTTTATCTGAACTTGAAAATAAATTTTTAGTTAAAGACATTTATTATAAAATTTATTTTTTAGAACAATTTTTAAATTTTTTTATAAATTTTTTTATTATTTTTTAAATAAATTGTTAAAATAAATATTAAAAAATAATAATTTTTATTTTTATGTAAAATTTTATATAAAAATGTCTGTAAATGTTATTAATAATAAATTAAATCAATCAAAAAATTCTTATTTATTCAAAACACCAAAAACGAATTTTTTATCAAATAAAAAATTATCGCGAAATATAATAAAAAATAACAACAATTTTAATACAATAAACACAACATCAACATTTAAATCATTTCAATTAATTTCAGATAAAAACAAAATAAAAAAACATAATAATTCAATTTCTTTACTTTCAACTGAACAATCATTAAAACAAACAAACATTAAACGAAAAAAATTTTTAATCATTCCTTCAAATAGCATTTCAGTTTCTGATAGAACAAAAATTAGAAACACTCCTTTAGAAAGATTAAATTTAGGTTTTTTAGAACAAAAAAATTCAAATAAAAAAAATATTAATTTTTATAATAATGATAATATTACTATTAATAATGATGATAATAATTATCAAAGATCAGTTAAATATACAAAAACTTTGAAAGGACAAAAAAATTTAGAACTTTTAAATGAAAATAATACGTTTTTTAATAATAATTATTTTAAATTTCATAAAAAAAACAAATCGAATATTATTAGAAATAAAAAGAATTTTTCTTTAGAACATTTAATGAATTTAAATCCTTATCATTTAATTGAAAAAAAAGTTTTATACGATCCAATAATAAATTGTAAATTAATAAGTAATCAATTAAATGATTTAAAATCAAATATTATTCAAGAAAATAAAAATAATATTAAAAATAATATTAAAATTAATAATAATAATAATAATAAAAATAAATTTTTATTCAGTTGCACATATAAATTAAATAATAGAAAAAAAGAAGATTTATTATGGAGAATTTTAAGTATTTTTTCAAAAATGAATTTATCAATTAATGTTAAACAAATTTTCATTTACGAAGGTTTTAGACAATTGTGGCATCAATATGCGATTTTAATAGAAAAATTGTTAATAAATTATAAAAATTTTAAATGGTTTTTAGAAAAAAATAAATTTATTACTGAAAGTATTTTTTCTGAATTCATTAATTTAATAGAAAATAATGACATTTCAGAATCAAAAAAATTTAGTCATAAAATATTTTTATTATTAGATAATAATAATTCTGGTTATTTAAATATTAAAAAATTCTTTTTTTTTATGGAATTTACTAATGATAATAATTCAATCGCTTCAGATCAAATTGAATTTATTATTGATTTGTTTGAAGATGTTTATAAAATAAATGAAGAAAAAAATATTAATGTAACTGAATTTCTGGAAATTTTTAAATACATGATTAATAACGATGATTTTAAAAAAGATTACAAAGAAATTAAAAATAGCATTAAAAATAATTTTTATAATGAAATTGATTCTAATAATAATAATAATAATATTTATGTTTCGAAACAAGAATTTTATGATTGGTTTAGTGAAAATAAATTAATTATTTATATTATAAAAAGATTTAGATTTGTTTATAAAAATTCAAGAGAAAATTTCAAAGATGAAATTAATTCTTTGTTTAATGAAAATATTGGAAAATTAAAATTATTATTAAATGCAAAAGATATTAATGAATATGATTTATTATCAATAGAAAATTTCAAAAAAATTCTTGTTGCAATGCAAGAAAAAATAAAACGAATTAATTCATTAGAAAAAATGTTTGATGAAAATTAATTTTTTTTTCATTTTTATTTATTTTTAATGTTAAATTTTAATATAAATTATTAAAAATAATTTAATTTTAATTATTATGTATTAATTAATATTTATAAGTTTTAATATACATCATAACATAAGTAATAAATTAAAAAAATTTATAAAATTTTTAATTCATTGGATTACAACATTTAATAAAAGAAAAACATTTATTTTTAATTATATTTTTATTTTCTATTTTTATATTTTGATTTTCATTAATTAATGTATTATCTTTATTATTTATATTAAAATTATTATTATTATTATTATTGTTGCTATTATTATTTTCTTTTTTATTTAATAAATGATGAATATAAACATTATTTGCATTTGTTTTCATTTTCTTTTTATTTATATTTTCATTACTTAATTCTTTTTTTAAATGTTTTAATATGTTTTTATTTATTGAATGATGATATTCAGTTTTAGTAATTTCTTTATTAATACGTCTATTTGTAATATTTTCTTTATTAATATTAGGTTTAATACTATCTCTAAAATTATTATTATTATTATTATTATTTTCATGTTCACTTTTTTCTTCTTTATTATTATTATTATTAAGAATTTCTTTATTGTTATTTAATCTAAGACTATTATTAATATTTTTATGGTTATTATTAATTAAACTATTATTATTACTTTTATTATTATTATTACTTTTATTATTATTATTATTATGATTATTATTATTATTATGATTATTATTACTTTTATTATTATTATTATTATTATTATTAATTTTATTACTATTATTATTATTATTATGAATATTTGATTGTCCTGAATCAAAATTTTCTAATAAAAAAGAATTTCCTTTATTAATATTAGATTTTCTGTTTTTGTTCATTTTTTCAATGTTTGGTTGACTTAATTTTTTACTACTTTTAAATAAAGAAATCATTGAAGAAGATTGATTTTCTTTATTTAAATTTTTTAAATAACTAGTTTTGAAGCTTTTTAATGAATATTTAGAATTATTGCTCAACAAAGGAGAAAGATTTTTATTATTATGATTAATATGACTATTATTATTACTATTATTATTATTATTTTTTTTAACTTCAGTTGAAATAAATTTATTTTCTAAATTTGATAATTTCATATTTAATTTATTTTTTAAACAATCAATTTTTTTAACATTTGCAAAATTATTAATTGCACTTTTTGTAGAAAAATATTTTTGCTTTTTTGAACTTTGATTTTTAGAAACGCTGGCTATTGTTTCTAATTGAATGCTTTTATAAAAATTATCATAATATTCATTTTTTGAAAATGAATTTTTAAAATAATGTTTTTTTGTTGGAGATAAATTAAAACTTATTCTTTTATTTTTTAATGATTTTATTGTATCTTTTTTTATTATATTTGAAGAACTTTCATCATTAAAAAATATTAAATCAGTCATAAAAATTTGAATATATATATTTATTTTTTTATTAATATTTTTATTTTAATTATAATAAAAATTTAATTTTCAAAAAAAAAATTAGATTTTTTTATTTATAAATAATTTCTAATTAAAAATTAATATTTTTTAATAATTTATAATTATTTTTCATTGTTTATTAAATCGTTAGATTATTTTATACTATAAAAAATCAATTTTTAATTTTGAAATAAATTTTTAATATGAGCGAAGAAGATGATTTAAATGAATCATTTTAAAAAGAAAAAGAAAAAAATGAAAGTTTAATTAATTTAAATTCAAACAAAATCATTTTTATAATTAAAAATTTTTAAAATAAATAGAAAATTTTATTATTTTATATAAATTAAAAGTTTATTAAAAATATTTTCTATTTTAATTCAATAACAAATTAATAGAAATTTAATTTTAATTATTTGATAATATTTTATATTATAATAAAATTATATAAAAAAAAATTTTAAATATTTTCATAAATTATTATAAATATTTAATATTTAAACCAAATTTTAATAATTAATATTTATTCTAGAATAAAATGAACTTTAGCATTATAAACAACCACATAAATCAAAACTACAGTCGTCAACAAACATATTCAACAGTAGCAGAATCAAATATTTCCGAATTTGACAACAATTTTCGTCAATCTGAGCCATTTTTTTTCAGAAATTTACAAAGCAATCTCCAAGAAAATTTAAGCGAAATCGCTCAATTTAACATAGAACAATCAAACGAAACAACATCAATTAATTTCGCATTATTAATAGATGGAACAGAAGATACATTCAATGCGTTTTTAATGTTGAAAACAGATTTTTTAAAGAAAATCGATTTTATAAATAACATTTTATTATACGATTCAATCGAAGATGAAAATTTTAATTTTAAATTTCAAAAAGACACAGTTGAATTTAAATATAATACACTTTTTCGTACAAGTTTTCCGCATAAAAATTTTACTTTCACAAAAGTTGCATTTAATCCGCAAAAATTTAAATCATATTTCGAACATATTTTTTCTTTATTATTAATTTATGCAAAAAAAGCAGATTTTTATTTTTTTGGTTTCAACGCATTAAAATCGCCTTTTTGTAAAACATCAATTCAAGAAAACGCAATTGATTTTTTATTAAAAAATTCAATCAAACCGTTTTTTTTTATTAAAGAATTGCAATTAAGAAAATTTCATAAAAATTTTCGACATAAATTTTTAATTATTATTGATAATGAAATTCCGAAATCTTTAATTTTATTAGATATTTTTAAAGTTTTAATTAATACGAATTTAGATTCAATAAAAGTTTTAAATTTAAAAGCAATTGATGTTCGAACTGATTTTATGAAAACGAAAGTTCAAAATAAAATTATTGAAATTGGATTTCCTTTAAATTCTGTTGAATATGGAATTTTTGAATATGAAACTGATAAAAAAGAAAAAAAATCTAAACAATTGAATGAATACATTAATTTCACTGAAGGATTTGATTTTAGTTTTGTTTGTTTTTATAATTTCGTTAATAAATATAAAATCGAAGAAAAAAATTCTTTTATTTTTAAAGTTATTAAACGAGCGAGATGTAATATTTGCGTTTACAATGATTTTAATTGAAGATATTTTTTATTTATTTATTTAATATTATTAATTTAGTTTTGATTTTATTATTAGATTTTAATATTATTTTAAATATTTTTTTTAATATGGATGAAATTAAAAATTTAATTAAAAATCAAAATGAAGAAATTAATAAATTAAAAAATGAAAATTCGGAAATTGAAAAATTAATTGAAAATATTAAATTAAAAATTAATGTTTTTGAAAATAAAGAAAGAGCAATTGAAGAAGAAAAAATATTTAAAAAAGAAGAAGAAGAAGAAAAAATAATATTAAAAAATAGAATAAAACCAACAAATGGAAAAAATATAACATTATTTTTAAAAAATTTAAAAGGAAATATTTATACAATTTCAATTAATACATCAGAAGATATAAAAACTTTAAAAGAAAAATTAATAAATTTAGATAATAATTTAGATATTCGAAAAATTAAATTACTATTTAATTATAAATTATTAGAAAATTATAAATTTTTAAGTGATTATAATTTAGAAAACAAAAACGTTATTAACATAATAAACATATAAAAAATTAAATAAAAAAATATTAAGAAATAAAATATAAATAACATATAAAATTATTAATTTATTATTAATTACTATTTAATGGAACAAAATAAAATAATATTCAAAAATTCTAAAAATATCATAAACGAAGGAAAAAACATCGGAGAAGGTATTTTATATTGTGGAAAAAAATATACAAATAAAGATGCATGTGAATGTGGAAATTGTGATGGTTATTGTGGACCTGAAAATGGTTGTGCTTGTCCAGACTGTGAATATACTTTAACATATATTTTATATTCAACAAACAAAATGATATGTGAAAAATGTAAAAAAAATTTAATAAGAATAAAATTATGTAATTTATTACTATTATTACCAAATAATAAAAAACAACTAACATGTAAAAAATGTAAAAAAAACATTATTTATCCTTTCATTCAAATTTCACATTGTTTTAAATGTAATTATTCAATATGTTCAAAATGTGCTTTTTTAAACATTTCATCATTTCAAAACAAAAATAATATTTATATTTTTAATTATTCTAACACTAATTTCGTTAATTTAGGTGCAATTTATTGCGGAAAAAAATACACAAACGAAGGTTATTGTTTATGTGGCAATTGCGATGGAAATTGTGGCCCTGACAATGGATGTCCATGTTCTATGTGTTCAGCTGTTTTGGGTTATAATATTTATCTTTATAATAATGATGATAATAATTTATTAAAATGTGCTAATGATGGCAACCTTCTTATTAAATCAAATTCTATTGAATATAGTTTTATTAAATTAAAAAATGATCAAATGAAGAATATTAATGAAAGTAAAATAAAACCTTTTTTTTGTAATAAATGTAATGAAATAAAAAAAAATGATTCTTATATTAATGTTTATTATTGTAGTAAATGTTTTTATTGCGTTTGTCAACATTGTATTTATTTTGAAGTGAGAGATAATATTAATTTTGTTTGTCCGGATGAACCAATTTTTTTATCGTGGAAAAATTTATTAAATAAAAAGAAAATTTCATATGAAAATATTGAAAAATTAATTTTAAATGAATATTTAAATAACGTTAATAATAAAAATAATATAAAAAATGAAATTAATTTATTTATTTCAAAAAAAAGAGAAAAACCTGAAAATACAAAAAATGTTAATTTATTATTAAAAACTTTGAATGGAAAAATTTTTAATGTTAATATTAACAATGGTGAAACTGTAAATTATTTAAAAAACGAATTGAAAAAATTAGATAATAATTTAAATCCAAATAAAATAAAATTATTATTCAAAAAACAAATATTAAAAAATTGGGATTTTTTATGTGATTATGAATTAGAAGATAATTCAATAATATTAATAATAAAAATTTAAAATTAATTTATTAATTTTATTATTTATTTAAAAATTATAATAAACTTGTATTTTGATTATTTTCATTTATTTCATTATTTTCATTTAAATTATTATTATTAGAATTTTCTGTATTAATAATAACATTCGAAGAATATTCAGGTCCATTTTGTTTTTCTTCTTCTTCATCAACTTCAGTGATTCCAGCGAAATTTGGAATTTCATAACCTTCTTCAATTTTAACATTTTTTCTTAAATATCTCAATTCTTCTTTTTTTTGTTTAATTTTATTTTTAAACAAATTAATTTTATCTTTTATACTAATATTTTCTAACATTAATTTTTGAATAATTTGACCTGAAAAAATTTCCGCAACTGCATTTGCATGTTTTTCATCTCCGCTTTTAATTTCCTTTTCTTTTTTTCTTTCTTTTATTTGATTTTTCAGCATTTCTATTTTAGTAATCATTTCATTATTTTCGCCTCTATTATCTGAAATATTATCTTTATGTTTTGTTCTTAGCGTATTTAAAGTTCCTTGAAGTTCAAAAACTCTATTTTTCATTTTGGATTTTTGATTTGAAAATTCACCTTCTAATTCATGATCTTGCACTTCAGGAACATAATTTTTTAAATATTTTTCTCTCAAATTTCGAAATCCTTCTCGTAATTTATCATAATCATCAATATAAGATAACATATTAAATAAATCTATTTTAAATGAATTAATTTCGTTTTTCAAATCTCTTTCTGTTTTTTCATGTGTTTTTGTTTTTTCTTTCAAATCTTCTAAATCAACTAATTTTTGACTAATAATATCAAATTCTCTATTGTATTTTGATAAACTTAATTCATCTTCTTTTGTTCTTTTTTGTAAATCTTCTAAAACTTTTTCCATTGGACCTGCTTCTTTTTTTAATTCTTGAATTTTGTAACTAAGAACAAATTTACATTTTTCTAAATATGTATGTGCTTTTTTACATTCGATTATTTTATTTTCAATGTCTGTGATTCTTTTAGTCATATTTTTTAATTCTTCTTCTGCTTTTTTTTTATTTTCATTATTTTTTTCTTTATGATTTTTTTGTCTTTCTTTTTCTTCATCTATTTTTTTTAATTCAAAAATCAAATCATCACCCGCTTGTTTTAATTTCTCTTTTTCTTCCTTTTGTTTTTTAATATGATGCGTATAATGAACACGCAATTCATCTATTTTTTTACTTAATTCATCAATGTTGCTTTTTATTTCAAAAATCACTTGTTCATTTAACCATTTTAAAGCTTCGCCATCTTCTTTTTGACTAATTTCTAATGATTTTATTTTACCTTCCAATTCATTTTTATTTCCTTCTAAATCTCTTTTTTTCGCCTCAAATTCATCAAAATGTTTTTGCCGCACATCTTTTGCTTCTTGAGTGATTTGTTGAATTTGATTTTTGTGATCATCTTTGTATTGCTTTATTAAATCTCTTATTTCTTCAACTTCTCTTGTTTTCATACTCAATTCTATTTGATTGTTATTAAATTGATTGTCATATTCTTCAACATTGCTTTGAATTTCCGATTTTATTTTATTGTTATATTCTAATTCGTTATTTTGTAATTCAGATTTCATTTGATTTATAATGTTTTTTTCTGTGTATTTCGTAGATGCTATTTTGCTTTTTTTTTCTTCTAAAATTTTTTTATTCGTGTCTCTTTTATCGTTATTTTCACTTCGGATTTTTTTTAATTTTTCTTCTCGTTTCGCTGGAAGTTCTTTCTTATCAAAATCTCTTTCTTTATATCTATTTTTCTTAATTAAAACGGTGTTTGTAAACGCAGTGCTTTGTTCGCTTAAATATTTTTCAGGTTCATTCGCATCGAAAGGCAATTCAATTGAATAAATATTAATGCATCCATCTTCTCCGCAGGTGAAAATTTTATTTTCTTCTAAATTAAATCTCACTCGAACAGTTTCACCTTGATGAGCTGGAATGTCTATATAATTATTACTTGAATTTACAATATCAGGAAAAACTCTTAAAACTGTTGTTAATTTTAAATTTTCATATAAATCTTTATTATTTTGATTATTTATTCTATCTTGATTAATCAACCCGAATTTTGTTGTTGAACATACAACAATTGGAGTTCGATGAAACGCATGAATTTCATGCATAGGAAAATCAAATTTTTCTTCTATGTAATTTGCATTATCTTTTTTTAATTGAAGCTTTCTTAAACATTTATCATCTGTTGTTGCGATTAAAAAACTATTGTGATCTATATAATCTGCACTTGTGAAATTAATTAACGGAAGTTTTGGACTAGGAACATGTTCATCTTTAATTTGCCAATCGTAAATATAATCATTTCCAGCGGCAAGTAAATTTTTATCATCATCCCTGAAATTTAAAAAATTAATTTTCGAACTTGTTATACTAAAATTCTTCTTTTGTTGACCATAAGGTGGAGGACCAGTAAAAATTTGCATATTCAAAAAGTCCCAAATTTGTACAACTGCTCCACTATCAAAAGCAAAAAGATGTCCTAAATGACTAAATTTAATATCCTTACATTTCGCTTTTGTTGTAATTTGTTGAGTCATATTATCAATTTCATCATAAAAAATATTCAAAGGGTAAATTTTATCTTCTGTACTAACTAAAGCATGCATACCAGAAGGATGATATGCGATGCTATAAAGTTCTTCTTCAAATAATTTACTAATAACATGAATTTTCTGCTGATAATTCCAAACTCGAACTGTTTTATCTTTACTACATGTAATGATATAAGGTTTATTAATGCATATATCCATTCCTTCTACTATGTCACTGTGAAATGGAGTAATTAAAAATTTTACTAATTCGCGATTTATTTCTTTTGGATCGGTGTTTATTAATATCAAATCGTTGTTTGATGTGCTTGCTATACAAAATTGCTCATCGAAATATGTTACTATAGAATGATAATTAAAAGGTTTTTCGTTTGAAGAGATTTTATCATTTTGAAGAATTTTATCGCCGATTATTTTTTCGTTTATTGTCTGTTCAAATTCATATTTAATTTTTTCATAAACTTTTTGATATTTTTCATTTGTTGGTTTACTTTCAGTTTCAGTTGGGTTGATATTATTATTATTATTTTCATTATTTTCATTTTCATTATTATTTTCATTATTTTCTTCGCTTGATTTATTATTTTCATTATTATTATTATTATTATTATTTCTATTATTATTATCAATAGTTTCTTCATTGACAATAATTTTATTATAAAACTGTAATTTTTTATTAATTCCTCCACAAATAAAACCTTCGAAATTAGAAGAAATATTGTAAGGTGTGATTAATCTCAAAGAATTTTCTGGATTTTCAAGTTGATGAATTAATTGTTTGAATTTTCCTTCGAAAATGTTAATAAACAAGTCGCTAATAAAACAAAATGATCCATCATATAACCAAGCACTTGAATAGATTTCATTTCCATATTCATTTTGATTCCCTTCTTCATCAAATAATGTTATTTTTTCTACTTCTTTTATCATTTTATTTTCTATCGAATAAAAATTAACAAAATCATTTCCAGTCAAACTAAAACTATCATTTTCCATACTCGCTGTTGAAAAACTAATTTCAAATTTTCTTTTAATATTTACATATTTTTCTTCTATAATTTCTTCATTTTTGTTGTTGTTATTATTAATATTGTTCGTATTAGTTGAATTTTTTCTTTGATTATTTTCTTCAGAAAAATCATCCGAAAAATTATTTTCACTTTCTTCATTTTCATTTTTATTACTACTCATATTATTATTATTAACCGGGTTTTTTTTCGGTTTATTTTTCGGAACTTCGCAAGGAAAAATCAAAGGATTTTCTCTAATAGCTTCTAAATCCCAACTCCAACAAACAAAATTATATTCATTTTCATTCGAAACTAACGCAATAATATAATTTTCATTTTTTCGTCTTCGACTAAATTCAATACAATAAGTATGATTAAACTTATGTTCTTTTAAATCATATGAATTTTGTAAATCAGGATAATTTTTCAACCCTGATTTTCCAGTAATATGATAAAACGAAATTAAAATACCATCATCACATGTATCTTCACATATACCTAAATATTTTTTATTCAAATTACTTGCAGTTAAACATACAATTCCTTTTGAATGATTCGAACCTGGAATGTAATGTTGTAAATTCAATGGACCTAAATTTTTTGTGTAATTGTATAAAACTATGTAATTTGAAGCTGGATAAACTAATGTGTCTTTGTCTAATAAAAATATATTTGGTGTTATGTCATGTCTTATTCCGAAGATCCATTCTAATTTTACATTTACTGAAGGTTTTTTTTGGTCTTTTTTTTGAGCTTCAGACATTTCAATTTCTTCTGTCATTTTTATTTAAAAGTTTCAGTTTATTGAATAATTTATATTTATTATTTAATTATTTTTTTTTATAAAAAAAATGTTAGTTATATTTATAATATATAAAATAAAAATAATATTTAAATTATTTATAATTTTATTTTATCTAAATGATATCTATGTGATTTTATCATATTTTTTCTATGTCGATTTGATTTGTGATAAATTTTACTAAAATTTTCTGTGTTGTCTGTTATTGAAGGATTAATAATTAATTTATTTCCGGTTTTTGAATTATTAATAATAATATGAGAATTTTTGTTATTGCTTGTGTTATTTGTATTATATAAATCACTTTCAACTGTTGTCATTAACATTCTAGTTTGATTTTCTTTTTCTTGTAAATACGAAGATAATTTAGAAACTTTATTATTTAAATTATTTAACGTTTCTAATAAATTTTCATTTTTTAATTTCTGTTCATTTAAATAAATTTCTTTGTCTTCTTTTATAATAATATTATTTGCTATTGAAGTATCTGCTAAATCAATTGATTGATTTTCAATATCGTAATATTTTTTATATTTTTCTTGCAATTGTTTGAGTCTATTTTCTAAATAATAATGATTTTGTTTTAATTTTGCTATTTTTTTAAGTTGAATATTTTCTTTTTTAATAAATTCATTTTTTTCAGATTCTTTTCTTTGTTGCAATTCAGAAATTTTATTTTTTTGTTCTTCAATTTGTTCTTTTTGCATTAAACATTTTGTTTCTAATTCAATTAATTTTTCATTTAATTGCATTGCTTCAGTTCGTTTATTATCAATAATTTCATCATTAATTTTTATTATTTCTTCTTTTTCTTTTTTAATTAAATTTATTTTCGCTTCATATTTATCAATAATAGAAACATCTTCTTTGAAATTTTTTCTTAATTCATCACTTAAACTTTGAACTTCGCCTTTATTTTTTTTGCATAAATCTTTTATTTCAGAAATTATTTCTAAATAATTATTAAAATTGCTTCTTAATCGTTCATGATATTTTAATTCTTTTCTTAATTGAAGAATAATATCTTCTTTTGTTATTAAATTATGAACTTTTTCAATTAATTTTTTTGTGTTTGTTAAATTATTTTTTTTATTATGTAAAATTTCTAAAACTAATGAACGTAATTTTCCGTTATTTTCATATGTTTTTATTTTATTTTTATTTTGTTTTGTTTGCATTTATTTTTTTTTCTTTTTTTTTTTTATTATAATTATTAATTTTATATTTAATTTTTATTATTAATAATAATAATTATTATGAATTTTTAAAATAATTAATAATAATAAAATTTGAATAAAATTTTCCTAAAAATTAAATAAAATAATAATATAATTTTATTTAATCATTTTTATTATTCTTAAAAAAAATAATGATAAAAAAACTCATATTATTATTATTAATATGCTTTTCAATACAAATTAAAAATTATCCACATTTAACATCATCTGAAGTCGAAAATTATGTAAATGATAGTTCTATTTATTTAATAGATTCAAGATTTCAAGAAGAATCAATAAAAGAATACATTCCAAATTCAATAATAGCTTCATTTCAAATAAATTTCAATGAATTTATAACAAATTTAATTGAAAAAGATTCAAAAATAGTTGTAATATCAACACAAGAATTATATAAAAAAACATTATTAATATTAGAAAAATTAAATTATCAAAACATTTTAGGTTACATATTTATTAAAGAATATAAAGGAAAAAAAACAAAAATTGAAAATAAAGTTTTAGATAAAAAAAATATTAATAAATTAAATTATGAATATCAATTAATAGATGTAAGAGAAGAAAAAGAATATGAAGATACAGGAATAATTGAAAAAAGTACTTTAATTCCTTTGTCAGTATTTAAAGATAATTTAAACAAAATAAAAAAAAATTTAGATATTTATATTATTTGTAGCACTGGTTTTAGAGCACAAGCAATAATAACATATTTAATAAGAAAAGGTTATAATAAAGATAGATTATTTAATATTATTGGAGGAATTTCTAATTTAAAAATAAGAGGAATAAAATTAAAAAAAATACGAAATAGAAAAAATGATTTGTAATAATTTATTTTTTTTGAGAATAATTAAATATAAACCAAATTTGCAAAAAAAAATTTTATAAAAACTTTTATTTATTTTAAACTTTTTTTATATTAAATTTTTTACTTGAATTTGTATATAATTGAGGTAATTTAATATTATTATTTTCATTATTATTATTTTTTTTTTTTTTAATTTTATATTTATCATGAATTATTAATGGATAAACATAATTACTAAAACATCCCCAAAATCTACAAACTTTAACTAAATGATTATAAATATTCATATTATTTAATATTAAACTTTTATTTAATTTTGATCTTTTTGGGTCGCCTTTTAAATTTTCAAATAAATAATTATTTAGTTCCATTCCTTTTTTCTTTGGAATTTCTGAGTTATAAAACTTATTTGAAAAAATATTATCAAGAACACTAAATGATTTATTTTGCTTTTGTTTTTTTTTATATAAAAAAGGATTATATAATTTCATTGATGATAACATTTTGTTATTTAATAATAATTGTTTATTAAATGGTTTTTGTTCATTTATTATTATTTTTGAAAAATTTATATCATTTATAATTAATGAATTATCTAAATTAGAGTTTGATTTTTTTAATTTAAACATTTTTTATTGTATTTTATTAAAAATTTTTATTTCTATATTTTAATAAAAAACGATTTTTATTGGAAATTTTTTATTTATAATATAATAAATTATAAATATTTATTTAATTTAATAAAATAATTGCTAATGCTTGTTTAAATTTTAATATATTGGGGATTGGGGATTGGGGATTGGGGATTGGGGATTGGGG